>OFGJ01001240.1_pt1 | contig 13394 bp, 12 predicted proteins | sample 1521731 | NCBI WGS metagenome assembly OFGJ01 (sample SAMEA3504126, study PRJEB24116) | mouse gut metagenome | biome: mouse gut; feature: mouse-associated habitat; material: faeces | place: Denmark | collected 2011 | reverse complement strand
TGTCGTGGGCTACCCGCAGCACCTCGTCCATCACCCGCTTGGGGAGGAAGGCCGAAAGTATTTTTTTCAGCTGGGCGATGAGCTTTTCCTTATCCGAAAGCATATAGACGGAGATAATCACCCCCATCACCACCTCGATGACCGAACTGACCACCTTGGTGGCGATGGACACCACCTGGGTCAAAAAGCTGGAGATAAAGGCGTACAGCACCTCGAACACCTGGGTCAGGGCGGCCTGGACCTCCTGGGAGATGCTCTCGTCGGGGATGTAGGAGATCAGCTGGTTGATGAGTTCGTTGATCTTCTTGCTGTAAAAGCTGACGTTGCCCACCAGCTGGGCGGTGCTCTCCGCCAGCACCGGGCCCACCACCATGCCGAACACGCCGATGATGATGACTACCAGCAGGTAGGCGCAGGCCATGGCGATGCCCCGCCGGGCCTTGGGCCTCAGTTGGGTGTTATTTTTCAGCGGCTTTTCGATGCGGCGCACCAGTGGGGAAAGGAGGTAGGCCAGGACAAAGCCGTAGATGAAGGGGAACAGGTAGCCGATGATCTTCTGGAACCAGCCCCAGATCACGTCAAACTGCTCCACCCCCGCCTTAAACAGCAGGCAGGCCGCCACCACCAGAAAGACGTACACCGCGATGGTGGTATACTTGTTGTTCCATTCTATCTTTTTCATCCGGGCTCCATCTCCTTTTCGTTCAAAATAGTAGGCGTTTCATTCCTCGGAGAGTTCCAGCCAGCGGTCCTCCGCCTTGCTCAGGGCGTCCCGCTTCTCCTCCGCCTGGGCGCAAAGGTCCTGGAGGAGGAGGTAGTCGGCGGCGGTGGCCGGGTCGGCGATCTGCTGCCAGTCGCGGCGTTCTTCGGGCGGGAAGGAGGCGAGGTAGAGGGCCTCGGCGGCGGCGAGGTCGGCGGGGTCGAGGGGTGTGAGTGTCATTTTCCTGTGAGTATGGTGCGGATGTCGTGGAGCTTGGTGAGGGCTTCGAGGGGAGTGAGATTGTTGATGTCTACGCCGAGGAGTTCATCGCGCACCTGCGACAGCACAGGGTCGTCGAGCTGGAAGAACGACAGCTGCATACCGGCCTCGACAGCGGGCTGCTGAATGGCCACCTGCGGCTTGCCGGCGGTGGCAGAGGCTTGCTCAAGTTGCGCCAGCACCTGATTGGCGCGGCTCACAATGCTTGCGGGCATGCCGGCGAGCTTGGCCACATGTATACCGAAGCTGTGCTCGCTGCCGCCGCGGGCGAGCTTGCGGAGGAAGACCACCTTGCCGTCGATTTCTTTCACCGATACGTTGAAATTGACAATGCGGCTGTAGGTTTTCTCCATGTCGTTGAGCTCATGGTAGTGGGTGGCGAAGAGGGTCTTGGGGTGGATGTCGGCGTATTCATGTATATACTCGACTATCGCCCAAGCGATTGAAATGCCGTCGTAGGTAGAAGTGCCGCGGCCGAGCTCGTCGAAGAGGATGAGCGAGCGGCTGCTCATGTTGTTGAGGATAGAGGCGGCCTCGTTCATTTCCACCATGAATGTAGACTCACCGACAGAGATGTTGTCGCTCGCGCCGACGCGTGTGAAAATCTTGTCGACAACGCCTATCTTGGCGCTCTCGGCGGCGATAAAACAGCCAATCTGGGCCATGATGACATTGAGGGCCGTCTGGCGCAGGAGAGCCGACTTACCCGACATGTTGGGGCCGGTGATCATCATCACCTGCGTGGTGTCGTTGTTGAGCTCAACGCTGTTGGTGATATACGGCTCGCCGGGAGGCAGCTGCTTCTCAATGACGGGGTGGCGCGCCTCGGTGAGACGCAGGTCGAGCGAGTCGTCGACCGTCGGGCGGTTGTAGCGGTTCTCGATTGAGACGCGAGTGAACGCGTTGAGCACGTCGAGCTTGGCGAGCATGGAGGCATTGAGCTGCAGGGCGGGGATATACTGCGCCACGGCGGCCACGAGGTCGGCATAGAGGCGGGCTTCGAGAGCCTCTATCTTCTCCTGAGCGCCGAGGATTTTTTCTTCATACTCCTTTAGCTCGGGAGTGATATATCGCTCGGCATTTACGAGGGTCTGCTTGCGTATCCAGCCGGCGGGCACCTTTGCCTTGTGGGTGTTGGTCACCTCTATATAATAGCCGAAAATATTGTTGTAGCCTATTTTAAGAGAGGAAATGCCGGTCGCCTCGATCTCGCGTGCCTGAATCTTGGCAAGATAGTCCTTGCCCTCGTAGGCCATGGCGCGGAGATTGTCGAGGTCTTCGTTCACTCCATGGGCTATGATCTCGGTGCGGGCGGCAGCTCCGCCTACATCCTCGCGGAGCTCGCGGGCTATGCGGGAGCATATAATCTCGCAGGGGTTGAGCTGCTCGCCTATCGCGGCAAGCTGAGGCTGACCGGAGCTCATGCACTGACGTTTGAGCGGCACGATGGCTGTGAGGGCGTTGCGCACCTGCAGGAGCTCGCGCGGGGCTATGCGCTCGCAGGCCACTTTGCTGACGAGGCGCTCGAGGTCGCCGATAGTCTTGAGATGTTCGAGCACATCGTCGCGGCGGTCGGGGTGGCGGAAGAAATGCTCCACGATGTCAAGGCGCTCGTTGATGGCCTTGGGGTCTTTGAGCGGCATTTGCAGCCAGCGGCGCAGCAGACGGGCACCCATCGGGGTGACGGTGCGGTCGATAACGCCGAGCAGGCTTTTTCCGTCGGGGTCGAGCGGTTCGAAAAGCTCGAGGTTGCGGATAGTGAAGCGGTCGAGCCTCACGTATTTGCTTGCCTCAATGCGGCTTATCGAGGTGATGTGCTGTATGTGGGTGTGCTGTGTGAGGTCGAGATAGTGAAGCACAGCACCGGCGGCGACGATGGCGGCCGGCATGCGGTCGATACCGAAGCCTTTGAGCGAGGCCGTTGCAAACTGCTTGCGCAGGCGCTCGTCGGCGGCGGTAGTGGTGAAGAGCCAATCCTCAAGCTCGAATACCGGGCACTGATGAGTGAAATCGACGGCGGCACGGGCCTTGCTCCCGCGCTGCACAAGCAACTCCTTGGGCGCCATCGAGGTGAGAGTCTTGTCGATATATTCCACCGGTCCTTCGGTGGCGAGGAACTCGCCGGTGGATATGTCGAGCAGGGCGAGACCCGAGACAGTCTTGCCGAAGTGGACGGCGGCGAGGAAATTGTTCTCGCGGCGCGAGAGCACATTATCGTTGAGAGCCACGCCGGGCGTCACAAGCTCGGTGATACCGCGCTTGACGAGTTTCTTTGTCAGCTTGGGGTCTTCGAGCTGCTCGCAGATAGCGACACGCTTGCCGGCGCGGACAAGCTTGGGCAGATAGGTGTCGAGGGCATGATGGGGGAAGCCGGCCAGCTCCACATATTGGGCCGAGCCGTTGGCACGGCGGGGGAGAGGGATACCGAGAATCTCTGAGGCGATGATAGCGTCGTCGCTGAAAGTTTCATAGAAGTCACCTACACGGAAAAGGAGTATTGCGTCGGGATGTTTTGTCTTCATCTCGGCGTACTGCTTCATCAGCGGCGTCTCGACAATTTTCTTGGCCATCTGCTTATGAAATTTTCTGTTCGCGGTTAGGTATTGCGATTGATGTGTATGCCTGCAGGGCGGCGCCGGCGAGGGTAAAGGCTATCCAATCGCGCAGACCGGCCTGAGGATAGAAGAGGAAGAAAGCCGCCACGCAGAAAATTATTGCCTCCCACACCTCAAGACGGTAGAGGCGGCGCAGGCGCAGGTCGGTGCTCGTGCGGCGTTGCCAGAGGCGTGCCACGAGCAAAATCACCGCTCCGGCGCTGAAAACGTAGGGATAGGCAGTCTGCGCCCACTCCAAAGATTTGAGGAAGAATGGCGTTATGGTAGCCAGCAATATGAGAATCAGGCCAAAAGGCGCCAAGAAATTTTTCATTGCAAAAGTAGTTTAGTGTGGTTGGCGGGTTGTGGGTGGGTGTAACACGCGAGTTGCACTCGCGTCAGCGACAAAACTACCAACCTTATTCAAAAAGATATACATCCTCGCTCTGGCGCTTCATGCCATACTGCTCGCGCACCACCTGCTCCATAAGGTCGGGGTCGCCGGCAAGGCGCTCGTTGAGCTGCTGATAGTAGAGCATTGTATCGCGCTCGGCGGCGAGAGCATGCTCAAGGCTGTCAATCTTGCGGTCGTAGTCGATACTGCGGAAGACAGTGCTGTCGCCCGAGAAGATGATATATGCCACAGCAAGCAGGCACACTATCGTGGATACGGGCATGAAACGCTTGAGCCAAGCCCAGAGAGATTGTATTTTTTCGTTCATCGGATATTATTTGAGGAGGTCGGGACGCAGGCGGGCAGTGCGCTCGAGCGACTGCTCATGACGCCATTCGTCGATTTTTGCCTGATGGCCGGAGAGGAGAATCGGCGGCACGGTCCAACCGTTGTAGTCGGCCGGGCGTGTATAGATGGGTGGTTCGAGCAGATTATCCTGAAAGGAGTCGGTGAGGGCGCTCTGCTCGTCGCCTATAGCGCCGGGGAGGAGGCGCACAATAGCGTCGGTGATAATGGCCGCCGGCATTTCTCCACCGGTAAGCACATAGTCGCCTATCGATATTTCTTTTGTAATAAGATGTTCGCGTATGCGATAGTCGATACCCTTGTAGTGGCCGCAAAGAATTATGATATTGTCGAGCATGGAGAGCGAGTTGGCCATCTGCTGGTTGAACACCTCGCCGTCGGGAGCGGTGAAAATCACCTCATCATAATCGCGCTCGGCCTTGAGGGCCGCAATGCAGCGGTCTACCGGCTCGATCTGTATGACCATGCCGGCCTCGCCGCCGAAGGGATAGTCATCGACCTTGCGATAGCGGTTGGTAGTATAGTCACGAAGATTATGCACCGCAATGGTACACAAGCCCTTATCTTGGGCTCGCTTGAGAATCGAGCAGCCAAGGGGCGACTCGAGCATTTCGGGCAATACTGTTATTATATCAATGCGCATGTGATTAGCTTTTACTCTACAAAGTTACGAATTAGTCGTTGCTTACACAAATTATTTTTTGCAAGACGAAAAATAATCAACAACAACTATTGACAAACTACAATTTAAATTGTATCTTTGCAATCAAAATCTAAAAACTACTGCAATGAAGAAACTGACAGAAATGAGAAACCGCGACTTGACAGAGGCAGCCCGCCGATGTGCACAGCTCGCACGGCAACGCGGCCAAAAGCTAACCCTCGGCGAATTGATGGCAGCCGCAGCGGCCTGCCGCCCCAAACTCCATTATATAGAATATGAGACAGCCTCGCGCCGGCTTAAGCAGATCGAGCGCAAAGGGCTCGAGGCATGCGTACGGCCCGGGCCTGCCCGGCAGCAGTGGAAAGAACTCGCCGAGCAAGTGGCAGAGGCACGGGCCGCACGGCGCAAGCTTTCTTTCAGCCAAGCGCTCACCTTTGTGCTGCATTTCCGGCGCCCCTCGCGCTTCTATCTCACCCCCGCCTCAGTATTCAAGATCATCAGGCCGCACTTCACATCAGTACTTGTAGAGTATAACCTTAAAAACCATATATCATGACAACGACAATTTCACTTTCATTGACCAACATCCTCGACCGCGTATATGCCCACACCGCCGCACAGGTGGTGAGCACCGGCAGTACCCGCCCCGAAATCCTCGGCCGCGCCCACGCAGATATGCTCAAGGTGATCGTGCGCGACACCATCGCCGGACTCGCCTTCACGGTAGCCCACCTTATAACAGACAGCAACATCGCCCAACTACCCATACCCGAAATCATATATCTTGAAATGTCGCTCCCCGACGACATCTCACAGCAAATGCTCTGCTCGGCATTGGAGACAGCAGTGGCAGCCGGCACACTGGCGCAGGCATGGAGCGGCAGCGACGGCCCGATGGCCGCACGATATGGCCGGGCATACGAGATAAGCCTCGAAACTTTGCGTCGGACAGCAGGAAAAGGCATACCCGGAAAGATAGCCCCTACAGCCTGATTTGCGAGTACATTTCTGTTACATTACAATTACATTACACTCTTTGTAACAATCGTGTAACAATTTGTTAACGGTTTATCTATTTGATTTATAGTGTTTTATAAAGCCACGATGGTAAATATTTTCAATTTCACATTTGTTAACATTAAAAAATTGACAGGGCGCCGGAAGTCGAGTAATTTTGAATCGTCAAACAAAAACAAAGACATCTAAACCCACAAAATTTTACCACTATGGCAAACGTTAAATTTCAGAGCAACTTGATGAACCTGCAGGCCAACCTGCTCAACTTCGCTTACATGCTTACATCGAACCGCGATGACGCATACGACCTGCTGCAAGACACCACACTCAAGGCACTTGACAATGAAGAGAAATACGCAGAAGGAACAAACTTCAAAGGATGGGTGTTCACAATCATGCGCAATATCTTCATCAACAACTACCGTCGCGGCGTCCGCTCGGCAACAGTAGTCGACACCACCGACAACCTCTACCACCTCAACCTCAGCCAAGACAGCGGCCTCGACACCCCCGAAGAGAGCTACAGCGCCTCGGAAATCACCGACGCCATCAACTCGTTCTCCGACGAATACCGCATTCCTTTCTCAATGCACGTGGCCGGCTACAAGTATAATGAAATCGCCGAGCACATGGGCCTGCCCCTCGGCACAGTGAAGAGCCGCATATTCTTCGCCCGCCGCCGCCTTCAGGAGCGCTTCTCTGACTACCGTTGATACCTCCGCCATAGGGTAAAATTGACGGTAACGCGCCTCCCTCTATCACCAAAATTCATGGCCTAAGCCAAAGATTCAAGGAAACAATATAAAAATTACATACTTACATAAATACACATAGCATCTATAATTCCCCGGAGCGCGGCGCAAAAGCCGCGCTTTTTTTGCCTTTACAAGAGAGCTGTACGCGGGCTGCGCACGCGCCGGCAACAAAACCTGCCACCCTGCAGTAATTCGCTGCCCACAACCCACCAACCACTCACCCAATATACCGATATTTTTTTGTAATTTTGCAGCATGGCACAGGAGCGTGGTGATCTGAGGTCGCAGAGCCTTGACTTGCTGAGGTTTCCCTTGGCGCTGTTTGTCGTGGCCGTGCATGTGTTCGCTCCCTTCCCCTTTATTGAGCATGATTTCGAGGCGGCACAGTGGCTTGAGCGTTTCGTGAGAGCTTTTATCAAAGACCAGAGTGTGCCGGTCTATTTTTTCATTGCCGGCTATGTGTTTTTCTTGGGTATGCGTTTCAGCCTTGAGGCTTACCGGGGCAAGCTGCGGCGCAGGTGCAGTTCGCTTCTCATGCCCTACCTGATGTGGAATAGCGTGGCGCTGCTCTATCTTCTCAAGATTTTCATCACCGGGGGCGACGCGAGTCAGCTCAATCTGTCGCTGCAGGCGTTTCTGGAGAGTTTCTGGGACGACCGCTATGGCATTGTCCCCTACACGGCGGGGGCTGCCGACGGCACATTTCCTATCGACAAGCCGCTGTGGTTTGTACGCGACCTCATGCTTATGGCTCTCGCCTCGCCGGCCATACATGCAATCTACCGCATGGGGCAGCGGAGAGCGTCGGCTGTGCTTGGGGCGGCGACACTGATATGGGCACTGCGCCTGCCACTGCCCGGGCATGCGCTCCAGCTGCTTGAGGCTTTTGTATTTTTCGCTTGGGGAGGCCTGCTGAGCTATCACAAGCGCGATATGATGATTGAATTCCGCCGCTTTCTCCTTCCGTCGGCAGTGCTCTACCCTGCCGTTGCCTTGACAATTTTCATCCTCAGCCCGGCATGGCCGCATACGACAGCATACATCAAAAGCGTCAATATCATAGTAGGGCTGTTTTTCTTCTACAATGTGGCGGCCTGGCTGCTTGAGAAGGGAATGTGCCGGGTGAGCAAATTTCTTGCCTCGGCCTCGTTTTTTATCTATTGCGGCCATTTCATATTGCTCGACCCGGTGACGCGTCGGCTATACGGGCTGCTCAGCCCGGAGAGCAACGCCGGAATCACGGCCTTCTACCTCGCAAGCTATGCCTGCATAGTATTTCTGCTGTTGGGAGGCTATGCTCTGCTGCGGCGCTTTGCCCCGCGCATACTCAGGCTCTTCACCGGCGGGCGGCTATAGCTGAGGTCAACGACCGAGGTTCATGCGGCGTTCGCGCGAATTGGGGTCACCGAAAGGATCGTAGAAATCATCCTGTTCCTCTTCTTTTTCTTCTTCGGGTGCTTTTTCACCGCGCTTGAGCTTAGGCCTGTTTTTCTTTATGGCGTAGGGCTTCTGCTTGTCGATTGGCAACTCGGTGATATCCCAAGTCTGCTCTACGTCCCAGTTTTTCTTAAGGTCGAGTTTCTTGGCGAAATAATATACCTCTTCGGGCTGGAGGGAGTCGACGGGGTTGCCGGTATCCCACTTGCCGTTGAGATTATCATCGATAAAGAGGCGCAGATAGTAAGTGCCCGGCGCGAGGAGCTTGAACGAGGCCACGCTCTGCCCCACCGGCTTGACGGTGCGATAGACCGGGGCGTCGCTGTTGTTGAGCAATTCGAGCACGGCCGGGACTGAGTCGAGGTCGACAAGCGTGATGTTGAGATTTGAATAATCTTCGAGCTGCTTGGCCGTTATCTCCTGCTTGAACGGACGGTTGAACGGGCCATAGATACTGCGCAGCGCCATGGTATCGACTGTGAATTTATACTTTGCGCCGGGAGTCCAGTTTACATCGATATTCGAGCGCAGAAGCGGGTTGAGACTGTCGGGGTGGATTGTAAAAGGCAGAGGTTTCCACAATGTATCCACCATCATCTCCAAATGTATGCCGGCGGTATCGAGCGACTCAAGAGGTAGGTTCGTCTCGAACACGAGAGGCTGCCCGAGCTGCTGCTGCGCACCGCTGCGGAGGGTGAACTGCAGATACTCGAAATCGGGAGGAGGCAGGAATGTGGTGTCTCCGGTGATTGAATCGACGGTGAAACGCGGCGCTTCGTCCTCATCTTTTTTCTTATCCTTTTTCTTTTTGTTCTTATCAGGATTCTTGTAGAAAAAGCGCAGGGTGTCGGATGTCCACACAAGCTGCTCGAGGCTGTCGAGCTTCTGATATCTTACGGCGAGGCGCAGGGAGTCGGCCTGCGACACCATGGCGGTATCGGCAATCCAGTATGTGAGTGAGTCGCCGGTGAGGTTGGGGTGCATGAGCGCCCACTCCTTGTCGGTGCGGCCAATGCCGGGGGCGCCGTCTACGATAGTCAGCTCCGGGAGGGAATCCTGCGGAGCGCCGAATATCAATGATATGCGGCGGGCGTCGAGGCGCTTGTAGTCGGCGATATACGGCTGACGGTAGTTGACGTTGAACCATGTCAACAGTATATCGTTGGGCAGGAAGCGTATGCCGTCGCGGTGCACGAGCGAGTCTTCGCCGGTGGAAGAGTAGAGGGTATCGGTAATCTCAATGCGCTCCACCGAGGGGGTGATGAGGCTATCGTAGAAGGCGATGTCCTCGGAGCGGTCCCAATGATAGTCGCGGTTGATGTCGTTGAGGGCGAAAATTCGGTATTGTCCGTGGGGCAGATTGCGGATAGTGAACTGTCCGAGCTGATTTGTGCGGGCGATTCGGTCGAGGGGCAATGTTGTGAGGGTGGTGTCGGCGAAAGTCTCGGCTGAATATACTCCTACAAGCATACCTTGCGCCGGCTCGAGATTCTCGGCCTGTAGAACCATGCCTGATATACGCAGAGAGTCGAGGGCGTCGCCGGTAGAGAAGTCGAGGGCAAAACCGTCGAGCACATTGCCTTCGTTTAGGTCTTTGATGGCGTCGCCGAAGTCGATGGTATATGTGGTATTGGGGCGGAGTGTGTCGCGGAAATCCACCGTGAGGTTGCGGCCGTTGGAGCTTACCTGCGGAGGAGTCTTCTGCGCCGGCGACACCACTACTTTGTTGAATGCGTCTTCAAGCTGTATGTTCTCGTCGAAAGTCACCGACATGCGTGTGCGGTCTACATTACGGGCACCCGGAGCCGGATTGGAGCGCACGAACTTCGGGGGCAGCTCATCGCGGGCACCGCCTTCGGGGCGTCCCATGCTCGCACATGCGGCAAGGAGGCACGCAAGCACGCACCACAGGAGCAGACGCATGTAGAAAGCGGGGCGGTCCATCAGTATTGCCTTTCAATGACAAAGTCGAAGAGGTCGGCGAGCTGGCATGTGATATCGCACTGAGGGAGCGAATCGAGAATCGACTGTGCCTGAGCGCGCAGGTCGGCCATTACAGCGTAGGCGCCCTCTATGCCGCCGTTGTCGCGGGCAAAGGCGAGGATGGTCTCAATGCGGTCGTCGGAGAGTGAGTCGCAGGCCAACATCTCTTTAATCTTGCAACTTTCATCTTCGGGGGCACGCTCGAGAGCGAGAAGCAGCGGGAGCGATATCTTGCCCTCGCGCAGGTCGTTGCCGGTAGGTTTGCCAACGAGAGTCGAGGGAAAGTAATCGAATACGTCGTCGCGCAGCTGGAAGCAGCGGCCGAAGAGAAGTGCGAACTCAGCCAAGGCCTCGGTGGCCTCGTCGGGAGCTCCGGCGGCTATACAGCCCATACGTGCGCTTGCCACGAAGAGCGAGGCTGTCTTGTAGTCGACAATGCGGAAATAAGCGTCGGGGGTGAGGCTGTGCTCGCGGGCGTTGCTGATCTGGTCGATTTCGCCGAGCGAGAGGTCGCGGCCGAGGTGGCAGAGCGAGTCGATAATGCGGATATCGCCGGTTGATATCGCCTCCTGCATGGCAGATGAGGTGAAGAAGTCACCTACGAGTACGGCGATATGATTGTCCCACACGGCATTGACGGTAGGGCGGTTGCGGCGGGTCATGGAGTTATCCACCACATCGTCGTGGATAAGGGAGGCGTTATGGAGAAGCTCAACGGCGGCGGCGGCGGCAAGGACATTTTCGTTGACCTGAGCGAAAATCTTGGCGCACATGATGAGCATTAACGGGCGCAACTGCTTGCCCTTGGTGCGCAACAGCGACATCACGATGTTGCTCATCAAAGGATTTGCGCTATTCAAGCGCTTGGAAATGCGCTCGTTAAGGCTATCTATATCAGCCTTATGCGAGAGTGTAGTCGTTTCGAGTGTAGTCATCATTGCTCAATGATGTGCAAAGGTACAAAATTTTCGCAACATGCCAAAACATAAAATCCCGACCAAAGCCGGGGTTTTTCTGTAGGATGTTGCTTGTGGGCTGCGGGGGGATTTTACTAATATGCCACCCACAAACCACCTGTTTATTTCATCAGATCGATTGAGCGGGTGATGAAGGCGCTGAGGGCTTCACCGCGGAGCAGGCCGTTGCCGAGGAGGGCGAGGTCTACGAGCTGGCTTACCTCGGGTGTGCCGGGGGCGTAGGCGTCGATGGCGTCGTCGATGGCCTTGCGGCTTTCTGTGACTGTCTTTTCGGCCTCGTCGACGGTGGCGCGGGCTTCGGGGGTGAGCTCGCTGCTGCCGGCTGCCTTGCGTGTTTCCTCGGCTTTGGCATTGGCCTCGTCGATAGTCTTGAGCAGAGGCTCTACGGTGGCGTCGAGGGCGGCGTCGGCCTTCTCGGTGATGGCTTTAACCAAGGGGTGCTCGGTGTTGACAACGACGGTGTAGCTGTCGGGCAGGTCGCCGTAGAAGTTCATGCCGGGCTGAAGGGCTGCCATCTCTTTCATACGGCGCATATATTCGTTCTGAGTGAGGACTACAGGCTGCGAACCGGCAGCGAGGGCCTCGAACTGCACCATGAAGCTTGTCTTCTCCACTTTGCGCGTCGGGAGCTCGAAGAGACGGGTGAGGATGGCGCGGGCGGCGGGGGTGAGCTCGGCCACCTTGCGGTCGGACTTGCGGATGAGGTTGTCGGTGACGTCGGAGTCTACGCGCACAAGAGAGGTGTTCTCAAGTTTGTGCTCAAGGAGGCCGACGAAGTGGTTGTCGAGCTGACCATCGAGCAGGAGCACATTGTAGCCCTTGTCGTTGGCAGCCTTGATATAGTCGTACTGAGCGGTGGCGTCGGTAGCGTAGAGGTAGACGATTTTGCCTTCGGCGTCGGTCTGTGCGGCCTCTACGAGAGTCTTGTATTCGTCGAGGGTATAGTAGCGGCCTTCGGTGTCTTTGAGAAGCATGAACTTAAGGGCGGCGTCGCAGAACTTCTCGTCGGTGAGCATACCGTACTCGATGAAGATGCGTATGTCGGGCCACTTCTGCTCAAACTCCTTGCGGTCGGTCTTGAAGAGGTCGTCGAGGCGCGACGACACCTTCTTGGTGATATACGACGATATCTTCTTCACCGCCGTATCGGCCTGCAGATACGAGCGCGATACGTTCAGAGGGATGTCGGGCGAGTCTATCACGCCCTGGAGCAGCATCATGAAGTCGGGCACCACACCCTCGACCGAGTCGGTCACATACACCTGATTGCAGTAGAGCTGTATGCGGTTTTTGGTGACCTCAAAGTTATTCTTGATTTTGGGGAAGAAGAGTATGCCGGTGAGGTTGAAGGGATAATCCACGTTGAGGTGTATCCAGAAGAGAGGATCGTCCTGTCCCGGATACAGCTCGCGGTAAAACTTCAGATAGTCCTCGTCGGTCAGCTCCGAGGGCTTCTTCATCCACTGCGGCTCGGTGGCGTTGATCACACGGTCGCGGTCGGTGTCGACCATGGCGCCGTCTTTCCACTCCTGCTCCTTGCCGCTGATTACAGGCACGGGCAGGAAGCGGCAGTACTTGCGCAGCAGAGTGTCGATGCGCGCCTGCTCGAGAAACTCGCGGCTGTCATCGTCGATATACAGCACGATGTCGGTACCGCGCTCGGTGCGGTCGCCCTTCTCGAGGCTGTACTCGGGCGAGCCGTCGCAGCTCCAACGCACGGGCTCGGCACCCTCGCGATAGCTCAGCGAATTGATTTCCACCTTTTTCGACACCATAAATGCCGAGTAGAAACCCAGTCCGAAGTGGCCGATGATACTGTTGGCCGTATCCTTGTACTTGGCCAGAAACTCCTCAGCACCCGAGAAGGCTATCTGATTGATATACTTGTCGATGTCGGCCGCATCCATACCGATGCCGCGGTCGCTCACGGTGAGAGTTCCGGCTTCCTTATCGACTATCACACGGACATCGAGAGTGCCGAGCTCACCCTTAAATTCGCCGAACGACGACAATGTGCGGATTTTCTGAGTAGCATCCACAGCGTTGGATACCAGCTCGCGCAGGAAGATTTCGTGGTCGCTGTAGAGAAACTTCTTGATTACGGGGAAAATGTTTTCGGTGGTAACACCGATTTTACCGGTTGTCATATCTTGATGTGTTTATGTTTCTATCTATGTAATAACATCGATAGCAAAAAAAATGCCAACCCGCCGGAGTGACATTTTTTC
>OFGJ01001232.1_pt1 | contig 13460 bp, 10 predicted proteins | sample 1521731 | NCBI WGS metagenome assembly OFGJ01 (sample SAMEA3504126, study PRJEB24116) | mouse gut metagenome | biome: mouse gut; feature: mouse-associated habitat; material: faeces | place: Denmark | collected 2011 | reverse complement strand
ACTCACTGTTCCACACAAATTTCATCTCCATCACCCTTCCAGACGATATCCCATTCCCCGGACGGTCTTGATAAGCTGTCCCTGGGTATCTCCAAGTTTCTCCCGAATCCGTTTCATGGTGACACTGAGTGTGTTGTCATTGACAAAATTTCCCGACACATCCCATATATCTGCCAAAATCTCCTCCCTGGTAAACAATTTCCCCGGACAGGACATCATAGAAGACAAAATCCTATACTCCAATTTCGTCAGCTGGATTTCCTTTCCCTCCCTGAAGACCTTTCCCGTCTCCAGATCCAGTTCAAGATCACTCCAGCGAAGTTTAGCACTGGCTCTGCCGCTTCTGCGCAGCACACTCTTGATCCTGGAAAGCAATTCTCTGTTGCGGAAGGGCTTTACAATATAGTCATCCGCCCCTGCCTGAAAGCCGGTAATCTTATCCGGAGATTCCACCCTTGCAGTCAGAAACAGAATGGGAAGATCGGACATACTTCCCATTATGATACTTACTTGCGGATTCATAATCTTTTTAATATAATTGGTTTACTATTCTTTTTCAAAATTCAGAGCAACGACATCAGGAGCACACATACAAATCCATTTGCCGTACCGGCTATGACCTGCATCAGAGTATGACGCTCCAAATATAACCTTGAGGAGCCAACAAGCCCGCAGCATATCACGGCACCGCACACCCACCATATCATATCGGTCGTGGCCAGATCGCTCATTGAGATCCTGACGGTAAGAGCAAGAAGGCCACCCATGGCGGCCATGTGCGCGCTGATTTTCCACCATCGGTTCACCACCATGGACACGACAATAGCCAAAGTGCCACCCCCCATGAACATGATAAGCCATGCGGGAGCATTTGACCTGTAGAGATATACGCCACAAAGTATGTAGCACACCGCCGTGATGATATAGGGCGCCGTACGCTCCGTGCGGTTATTCAAGCCCATATCCTTGACATAGCCGAGCTTCCACATTCCTCCGATGGCTATCAGAGGCATGACACATGTCACAATAAAGGCTACCAGCGGTACCCCCCAGAGGACACGGGCCGGTAACACGGAAAGCACCGTAGTATGCATGGCTATGCACACACCGTAGGTGGGCACCAGCAACGGTGAGAATATAAAGGATATCAGACTTGCCGCCTTCTTCATGACTTATATGGATTTTGAGTTATTACTATATCGTTCAACGCAGTGCGTACATATATGGTTCATAAGCGCTTACGCAATCTACCTACCGGAATACCCAGACGTTCACGATATTTTGCCACCGTGCGGCGGGCTATATCATATCCGGCTTTGCAAAGTTCATCGGCTATGGCCGAGTCGGCGAGCGGATTCTTCTTATCCTCCTTATCTATAATGTCGCGCAGCGCACTCATGATTTCATGCGATGACGCGTCAAGAGAGTCCTTTGGACGTTCATTGAAGAAAAACTTCAACGGATAGATACCCTGACGTGTGGCGACATACTTCCCGGCTGTGGCACGGCTTATTACCGACAGGTCATCGCCCGTAATCGAAGCCACATCCTTCAGTATCATAGGCTTCAGATCGGCAGGATCCTCCGACAGGAAGAATTCCCGCTGAAGCTTCACTATGGCACTCATCACACGGAAGAGCGTCTGTTGGCGCATGGCTATCACCTTTATGAACGTGGAGGCTTCGTCGCGCTTCTGCTTTATGAACAGCGACGCCTCCGAAGCGCCACCCTTCGCCGCTCCGACAGCACGGTCATCGGCGAACGATGCTTCTATCTGCAGTTGAGGCAGATGACTCAGTAGAGTGACCGTTATAACACCGTTGTCATCGGCATCCACATTAAAGTCAGGCGTGATATGACGCGTACGCTCATCATCTGTTCCCCCGGTTATCAAAGCCCCGGGCTTGGGATTGAGCGTACGTATCAGTTCCATGGCATCGCGAAAGCGGTCCTCTCCTACGCCAAGCATTGATTCGAGCCGGTCATAGTGCATGCGTGAGAACAGATCGAAATAATGCTCCACTATCTCACGCGCCAGTTCCGCATCGGCCCCTGCCATACGGCGGAGCTGCAGGAGCAGGCAGTCACGCAGATCCACTGCTCCAACTCCGGCCGGGTCAAGGGTCCGGATTATGTTCCACACGCGGCGCACTTCATCGACATCCACATCTATCCCGGCCTGAAAAGCAAGGTCGTCAGCGATATCATCAAGGTCGCGCGACATATATCCGTTGTCGTCAATATTTCCGGCAATATAGCGTGCCACCTTCCTATCCGTATCTGACAGATTTAGCTCGGCTATCTGCGAGTTAAGATATTCCATCAGGCTCTCACCGCGCTCCACAGCCACCGGCTCATAATACCGGTCATCGCGGCTGTGATTGTTAGCTTCGAGCCGGTATGACGGAATTTCATCCTCGTTACGGTAATCGGCAAGCTGCATCTCCTCAGCGCTCTCATTGAACGATTCCTGTTCCGGCTCCTCAGGCGTCACTGCCTCAAGAGCCGGATTATCATCAAGAGCGCGCTGAACCTCGTCCTCCACCTCCGGACCGTTCATCTCCAGCACCTTCACAAATTGAAGCTGCATGGGGGTCAACGTCTGTTGCTGCCGTTGATGAAGATTGAGATTCAGCGATTCACTATTTGCCATATCTTATATTAGAGGGGGTGCTGATCAGTTGTATTCAGCCTGCATACCGTAGTAGCAGAAATATGTGGGGGTGTTGATTCCGTATTCGCCGGTATCAGTTGATGTCATCTGGAAATAGATATAGTCAACATCGCCAAGCTCTTTTACATCGACTGCAGTCCACTGGTCAACACCTTTGAACACACCGTTAGAGTCGCAGCTGCCGAGTACAAATTCAACAGGGCGGGTACGCACATTGTTCTTCACACCGTAGATAAGAAGTTTGCACACATCGCCGGCCTCGAACTTACGAGAATATGTACCAAGACCTTTAGCCATGGCTGTATAGGTGACAGTGCTGTTGGATATGAACACGTAAAGAGGCTTGAAAGAGTTCATCTTAGTAGCAGGAGCAACCTTACATGAAGGATTGGCAGGAATATCAGTAGTTGTCTCCATTGAGTTCCAATAACCCACCAGGAATGAATATTTATTGTTTGCTGACTGTGACTTGTCAACTACACCCCACTGCTCGTTAGGCCAATAATTTTCAGTCACTTCGTTATTGATTACCATTGAGGGCTGGAAACCGGTGAATGACTGATACATGGTGTTGACATCGCGGGCAAAGGTAAGTCCGTTGATATACAGGGAGCCATTGGGCGACACCATGTCCACTTCCTTGAATACGCCGTTGTCATTGAACAGGCTTGAATCAATGCCGACTCCGAACACTGCAACTGAAGAATCGTCATTGTCAATACATGATGTGAAAGCACCGAGCATAGCAACCGATGCAAAAAATGAGATTAATTTTCTAAATTTCATACTTTTTTCAGGTCTAATTATTACACAATAAATTAAATTTCTATCAATTCATCGGCCGAGAAGCTTCGAACAGCTTTCGTACCGAGTACGGAGTCCCAGAGCATAGGCGACAAGCCGCTTCCCGGACGTTTTACCGTGATGTTTTTCTCTGTGAGTATCTCCCCCTCGGGGATATCACACAGAGCCACAATACTTTTACGGGCTACAGCCCTGTTGGCCGACTCACTCGTGCTGACACATTTGTCGGCCGAGCCAAGCGCAAGCTCGATATTGCGGATTGAACTGACCATAGCTGACAGTTCCTGCGGTTCAAGCGAGGCCTTGTGGTCAGGGCCCGGCATACCGCGGTCAAGAGTGAAATGTTTTTCAATAACTTCTGCACCGAGCGCTACAGCAGCGACAGGCACTTCGATGCCCTCGGTATGGTCGCTGTAGCCCACGCCGGCGCACCCGAGATGCTCAAGCGCACGCATGGCGCGCAGATTGACATCGGTCATCGGGGTAGGATACTGCGTATTGCAGTGAAGCAGATATATCTGGCTGCGTGGCGTACCGGCCTCCTCAACAATCCTCACAGCAGCCTCTATATCATCCATACAGCACATGCCGGTCGACATAATCACACGCCCGCCCAGCGCTCCTATGCGGCGCAAGTATGGCAGATTGGTTATCTCTCCCGATGGAATCTTCCAGTAATCCTGCCCTATCGCAGCAAGCAGATCGATACTTTCATTGTCAAACGGCGATGATAGGAATCCGATTCCTGCCTTACGGCACTCCTCGGAAAGGGCAGCAAAATCATCGCTGTCAAGTTCAAGCTTGCGGAGCATACCAAGCTGCGTATTGTCGTCATAATCGTCGCCACAGTTGGCTATCTGGTATTCAGCCTTCCTGGCCGATACCGATACGAGATTCTCAGCTTTGAATGTCTGAAACTTCACGAAGTCAGCCCCGGCGGCAGCAGCGGCCTTCACCATCTCTATAGCTGTAGCCAGACTACCGTTATGATTCACTCCAGCCTCAGCTATTATCAGTGTGTGCTGCTTATTCATACGTTCAGTCATGCCATATCCAGTTTACGGGCGGGTACCCCGCCATATATTCCCGGCTGTTCTATAGAATGTATCACCGCGGCACTCATAGCCACACTCGCTCCGGAGCATATGCTCACACCGTTACGGACCGTGGCGCCGGCTCCGATAAATACGTCCGGACCAATCTCCACACCTCCGCATATCACAGCACCGGGACCTACAAACACATTATCGCCCAGCTTACATCCATGCTCCACCACAGCTCCGGTATTGACCACACAGTGACGTCCTATTTCCGCACCGTTTATCACGGCGCCATGCATCACTGCGGAGCCATCGCCTATAGCACTTCCGGTAACCACCACTGCACTTCCGGCCACATAGGTAGCCGCCGGATAGGACGAGTAGCGGTCAATCAGCTTACGTCGCAGCGACATGTCGCACCCGGCACCAGCCACAACAGTAATATGCACCTCGGCATCTTCGGGAGCGACAAGCGCCATAAATCCGGAGTCGGATCCGGAATATGGCAGTGACATGGAGCCATGCTCAGCGACATCAACATACCCCGCCGGCTCTCGACCGGTTTCGCGGGCCACATTGAGCACCGACACGGCGTGTCCGCCTCCACCTATGAAGTAAACAGGCTTATCCACAGCAACTCTTATCTGTTATAGATATCCGTTTTATACTTTGCCAGATTTTCCGGACGTACAAACCACTCGGCAGTGGCACGCAGGCCCTCTTCGAGCGTGAAACGCGGACGCCAGTCAGTGAGCGATGTTATCTTGGTATTGTCGCCGCACAGACGGAACACCTCGCTTTTCGACGGACGCAGGCGTTGCTCATCGGTTATATAGCTTACCTCAGCCCCCATGACACGCGCTATGGTTTCAAGAGTCTCCTTCATGCTCACCTCGGTACCGGTGGCTATATTTATCTCCTGACCCTCGATACCGGGGGTATTGCCGAGGGCGATAAATCCGGCGGCAGTGTCAGCCACGAAGTTGAAATCGCGCGTGGGAGTAAGGTCGCCCACCTTTATCTCACGTTTGCCTGAGGCTATCTGCGATATGATAGTAGGAATTATGGCACGTGCGCTCTGACGAGGACCGTAAGTATTGAAAGGCCGGGCTATCACTACCGGCAGATCAAAGGCATTGTAGAAACTCTTGGCTATGGCATCAGCACCTATCTTCGTAGCCGAATAGGGTGATTGAGGCTGACGCGGGTGCTTCTCATCGATAGGCACATACATGGCTGTGCCGTACACCTCGCTGGTTGAGGTGACCACGAGCCGCTCCACTCCGAGGTCGCGTGCGGCCTGACACATATTGAGGGTCCCTTTTATATTGGTATCTACATAGCTGTCAGGTGCCACATAGCTGTAAGGAATGGCTATCAGGGCAGCAAGATGATACACCGTGCTGCATCCACGGGTTATATGGCGGCAGAAATCAGCATCGCGCACATCGCCGCACACAATCTCAAGCCGCGGATGACGCACATCGTTGAGCCACCCCCAGTCGTTAAAAGAGTTATACATGCACAGAGCCCGCACATCATAACCTTCAGCAAGCAGCTGTTCTGTCAGATGCGACCCGATAAATCCATCGGCTCCCGTCACAAGTACCTTCTTGTCACCCATAAAAAAAATGCTTTGTTAGTTTCAAGTTGTAAAATTACAACATTTCAGCCTAACAAGCACTTTTTTCACACCATTTAATTATTTACCGCCATGCGGTAACATCTTTTCTACAAATTTTCAGGTTGCAGCCGCATGAAGTCTATATCAGGCATCTGCGCTTCAGTATTGCAAAGCCTGATGGAGTGTTCGCCGGCAGAAAGCTTCAACATAAGCGAAGCATCGCCTTTACCTGTAAACTTCAGCTGACCGCGCTCTTTCCCATCGACATATACGCGTGCCGTGCGTGGCTCGTCAGTCAGTGAGCGTACAGCCATACGGTATTTTCCGGGAGTTGACACATGTACATTACTCCATTCCAGATAGTTATCCTCCGAACCGCCTAAGTTGGCCGCATAAGCGCCATTTCCCTCCGCTCTGTCACGATAGTAGCCGGTTCGTGCCTCAACCGGATTTTTTATCTCCTGATAGTTACCGATATATGCAGTCTCAGCGCCGTAATATGTACGGTCAAGACGCCGCTCGGCATCGGCAATATATATTTCAGTACCGTGGGGAGGTATGGACAGCGTCACCTCTCCTGTCACCGCCGTATCTGCCTTGACGCCATAGGCATCCTTGAGATGCACCCGGCCGGCAAGGTCAAGAGCTGCCATATCCACTGTGATATCAACTACCGAATCCGTCGGGTTATACACGGCGAAAGCACGCTTCAGCCCATGACGCTGCTTCAGGTCCTTGACAAGAACTATCGCTCCTGAATCATAAGCCACAGGATATGCCTGCAGCGCAAGAGGATCCTGATTTATAGCTATAAGGTCGGGCGAGGTAAGCAGACGGAACGTTTCGGGCGACAGTGTTGTCATGTCACACCCTATCATCAGCGGCGATGACATGATACTCCAGATTCCGAAATGCGTGCGGTCCTCGTCAGGGGTCATACCGCGCCCCACTTCGAGCATATCCATATCATTGAACTTCCCGTTACGGCAGTAGGCCGAAAGATACAGATTCTGATTGATTATATCCTTGATCCATTTCCATCGCGGAGCTATGTCATGCGATATGCGCCATGACGCAGCGATATCTGCGGCCCACACGCCCGGGAAATCCCAGCGGCATATGTTCAGCTTCACATCATCACGTCCGGTCTTACGGATAGCCTCGGCTATGGCTTCATAACGGGTACGCTCGTCAAGAGTCAGACGCTCATAATTCTGCTTGGCATTACCTCCGCAGAAATCCACCTTGATAAAGTCAAAGCCCATGTCATTGAAATAGAACTGCGCATCCTGTTCATCATGTCCATACAGCCCTACTCCGGTAGCTATAGTGTCCTTATCGAAATAATTACCGCATGTATTACGCCCTCCGTCGCTGTATATTCCGGCCTTGAGTCCGAGCGAGTGGATATGATCGGCCACCGGTTTCAGCCCCGAGGGGAATCTCTTGGGATGGGCAAGAAGCCGTCCATCGGCATCACGGCCGCCAAAAAAACCATCGTCAATATTTACATAACGGTAGCCGGCTTTGGCCAGGCCGGTATTGGCCATAGCATCAGCCTGCTTCTTGATAAGGCTGTCGGAGATATTCACCCTATAGGTATTCCACGAGCTCCACCCCATCACCGGCCCCTCGTAAGCCATGAGTCCGAGAGCCGATACCACACAGAGCGTCAGCAATGATAATCTTCGTATCATAACATATATGTTTAATCAATACAAATATAGTATAAAAAACCGCACTCCACAAGTATAAGTCATTTACTTCCGGAGTGCGGTACAATTAACCTAATTCCTCTCTTTCATCTTATTGTCTATATACCGGCATATCAGGTGTTACTTTTCAGCATATCGTCCGCCGGTCATGGGCCAGTGGATATTCTGATACAGGTTGGAATCCTCCGGTTTACGTGTAGGTGATGCCGATGTCAGGTCAACAGCTCCAAGGGGATACAGATAGTATGCCTCACGCCACGAATAACCGTTGAGGAGCTCATTGGTGCTGGCCATATTGGCGGAATAAGGACGCAGATACTTGCTCTGTGACGGACCTGACACTGTAGAACTTGGTGAGCCATCGGCCAGAATAGGGCCATTGCCCTCGTAAGCCACGTGCATTTCATCCCAGAAATTACATCCTTCCGGAATCCACTTGTCAGTCAGCATACGGTCAAACGAGCGCCAGCGTATCAGGTCCATGAATCGCAGTCCCTCGTTGAAGGTTTCTGCCACGCGTTCTCTTCTGACATTGAATATCAGGGACGATACCATAGTGGTTCCGGAATATACGCTCCATTGCAGCTCCTTGTTCAGGTCGGTTGCGCTTATAGTAGCGTTGAAATCTTCATCGACACCTGCCCTACGGCGCAGCTGACGCCAATAATCGGCGGCTGTACCATCGACCGAACCGGTCTTTTCAACACAAGCTTCCATATAGTTAAGCATAGCTTCAGCAGTACGGAATATCGGACATGCGTTCACACCCAGAATCTGGTCATTATCGCACTGAGTCTGATCATATGTCACATATTTGCGTGACATATATCCGGTGATAGCACGTGTCTCAACCACAGATGAGGTAATAGGAGGCGCACCGAACAGAGTGCCAAGAGCATCGCCGTATTTGGAGTCGGCACGCAGGAGTGTGCTCTCACCCCAGAGGAACAGCTGCAGGCGATAGTCGCGGTTAGCCTTCACATCATCCAGACTTTTATCCCCGCGGTACAGGTCACTTGCGTAGAACGGCTTGCCGTCAGTCATCAGGAACCCTTCTACGAAAGCACGTGTCATGCCGTCATTACATCCTGTGGTGGAACGGAAAGGAGCACTGTGCTTGACATTGACACCTGCGTCATATTCTTTCCAAAGCAACACCTCTTCGGAACCGGCCAATGACTTCTGGCTATACATTTCGAAATACGGATTCCATCCGGATATCTGGCCTAATTCGGGTTGAAGCACACGGTTGTTTACTGTGAGCGTACTGCTTCCTACAGCCGCCTTGGCAGCCTCCATGGCCTGTGTCAGGAAGAAATTGACTTCGTTGTCAATATTGAATGTCTTGCCTGCATTATAGCTCATGGCAGCTCCGGGCCATTCAGCATCGCCGGGCACACGGCCTGAACCCTTGTGATATTTCTCAAATGTACCTTCAAACAGTGCCACACGCGATTTTAACAGCTGCGCGGCCTCACGGCATACCCTCTGCCCGTTGAACCGCGAACGGTCAGAAAGCATGGTGATTGCAGTATCGAGGTCAGCAAGGATGAAGCGTGCAACTTCATTTCGCGGGCTACGGATGCTGTTTTCCACTATCACATCATTCTGGTCAGGAATGACGGTAGTCACTATAGGAGCATCACCGTAGAGGGCGAGTATCCTGAAATAAGCCAGGGCACGGAAGAAATGGCCCTCACCTATGTAATTGCGCACCAATGCATCTTCACCTTGTATGGCATTGCGTGCGTAGTTTGCCTGAGCCGTGTTTATAAAGTGATTCCACACTCTGACATCGCCGTAATAAGTCTGCAGTGATTTTCCTGTACCTGTCTGCCAATGATTGGGAGCGTAGAGGGTAAGATTGCCGCCGCCCACACATGCTATATCCGTGTTGACATCCGAGCGGTTCATACCGTCGGTATACGTAGCCTGATGAAACATCACTCCGCTAAACGGATTGGTCAGCTGGCCATTATAGTAATTATTCAGATATGCAGCAAGCTGGTCTGCATTTTTATAATAATCCTGCGGGGTTATCTGTGTGATAGGCTCCATGTCGAGCAGATCGTTACATGATGACAGGGCGGTCAATGCTCCTGTCGCGATCACACATGCCGCTATGTTCTTTATATTGATTTTCATTGGAATTGAGTTAAGCATTAGAAACTGAGGTTGACACCTACTGACCATGTGCGCTGAAGCGGATAAAGCTTACCGGCACCATTTGCTCCGCCAAGAGCTTCCGGGTCAAACACTCCGGATATGTCAGAGATAGTAAACAGATTGTCGACAGACACATAGAAACGGCAGTTGCTCATGCCGACATGGCGTATCACTGACTCAGGCAGCGAATAGCCCAACTGCATGTTCTTGCAGCGCAGATAAGCCGCATTCTGCTTGTAACGAGTCTGGGTGTAACGGTTCTTATCAGTGTTGAAGTAAGGACGGGGATAGTAGGCATCAGGATTCTTGGCCACATTGTAGCCTTCGTCACCTGCTTTATAGCTTATGGGTTCCCAGAAATCAAGATGGTCCTTGAAAACGGCTGACTGCCACATCTTACTGGTAGCGCCCCAGAAGTAAGGCTCTTCACTTCCGAAGAACCAGTCACGCTTCATGACTCCCTGGAAGAATGCTGAGAAATCAAATCCACGCCACTGAATGTCAAGATTAAGACCGAAGCGGTAGCGGGGGGTTGTATTACCGATGATGGTCAAATCGCCATGATTGCCTATGGTATTTTCGCCATTGTCAACCACGCCGTCGCCGTTAAGGTCGCAATACATGATATCGCCGGCCTGCCAACCACTGCCCCATTTGGGTTTGTTTTTTGTCAGCCATTCGGCCATCTCTTCATCGGAGTTGGCTATACCATGGGTTGTATATCCCCATACCTCGCCGTCATAGCGGCCATTGTACCAGCCATTGAGCGACTGCGACTCAAATTCGCCGTCATAGGGATATTCCAGAATCTTGGCACGGTTGTCAGAAATATTGAAACGCACGCCGTAGTTCACTTCCTGAACGCGGTCACGCCATCCTATTTCGAGTTCCCAGCCAGTATTACGCATGTTACAGTTATTTGTTTTCGGGGCATTGGTTCCGAGGATAGAGCCGAGTACGGGAGCCGGGCCTATCATATCCTTTGTAGTACGGCTGAACCACTCGAACGAACCTGTCAGACGGTTGTTGAATGCACCCCAGTCAAGACCTACGTTCCATGTCTCGATGGTTTCCCATGTCATTGTTCCGTTTACAATTGAGGGAAGCGAAGCTGTATTCTGCTTATTTCCGTTAATCAGCCATCCGCTGTTGGCCGAGCCGATTGCCTGCTGCTGATAGAAAGGATACCAATCCCAGAAAGAGTTGTAATTTGAGCTTGTGTTTCCAAGACGGCCCCATGACACACGGGGTTTCAACGTATTGATCTTATAAGTAAGATTATGGAAGAAGTCCTCACGTGCTATATTCCATCCGGCTGATACCGAGGGGAACCACTCCCAACGGCGGTTGGCCAGGAAGCGTGAAGAGCCGTCATAGCGGATATTGAACTCAAACAGATACTTGCCGTCATAGTCATAGTTGAATCGTCCGAAATAACCGGCCGTAGCACGATGATTGTATACGTCGCTGGCATTGAAATCCTTCTGCGCCTGGCTCAGGAATATCTTGTCGCTGTTTGTCAAGTCATATCCGATACCTGACAGTGCGTCGGTATTGAAATGCTCGTAGTTGAGACCTACCAGCACCTTACCGTTGTGCTTCCCAAACGAGCGGCTGTAGTCGGTAAACAGATTCACGGCATAGTAGTTGCTGCGTCCGCGGTAGTCATACACGTACGATGTGGTTCCATAGCCTGAATCATACAGGAACGGCTGGTCATTCACATCATAGTATTCCACAGGCTGCATGCCGTAGTTAGTCTTGTTGTTGGTTACGCGAAGAGCACCGTCAGCCACGATATTCCATCCCTCGAGAGGTGTGAAAGTAAAGCGGAGCTGCTGTGTGAACATATCGCTTTTTTCATTGCGTGTACCCATATTTTCAAGTTCATGGATCTCCATACCATCGGTATAGTGGCCATTGGGGTCAATAACAGGACATGTGGGCCAGCGACGCGCTATATTATGATAGAACAGTCCGGTCATATAGAACGGGCGTTCATAGTCGGTGCGGGTCCATTTCACATTGTAGTCCACGCGGGCCCATGATGCGAGTTCCGCTCCGATCTTGGCGTTTGTCGTGTAGCGGTTATATTCATCATGACCGTGGCGTATAAGACCGTTCTGGAGAAGATAGCTTCCGCTGATCAACCATGTCACTTTATTATTACCTCCGCTAAGGCTGATGTTATGCTGAGTAGAAGGTACATTCTCTTTGTAGAATTCCTTGAACCAGTCCGTATTGGCAAACGCATTGTTGTATTTATTCCATTTGCCGTCAGATCCGGCTGTGGTACCGTAATATTCAGGTGTAGAGGGGTCTGTGAACTCTCCATTGAGATACTTGACGATATTGGCCATCGTCTCCTCATTGAAAGCGGTACTACCGTTGGTATTATACTGAGCCAAATTGAAATATGTGGCCCACTCAAGAGAATTGGCCATGTCGGGAAGCTGTGTGGCCGTACTGAAACGCACATCGCCCGAATAGCTCACACGCACTTTTCCTGCTGTTCCGCTTTTTGTTGTTATAAGTATCACACCGAAAGCGGCACGTGTACCATAGATAGATGATGCAGCGGCATCCTTCAGTACTGACACGCTTTCTATATCATTAGGATTGACTGTATTCATATTACCCTCGATACCGTCAATCAGGACGAGAGGACTTGCCACCGAGCCATCGCCTATAGTTCCGGCGCCACGGATATTCATCGACATCGTGGCATTCAATTCGCCGCCGGCATCCGTCTGCGACAGATTAAGACCCGGTATGGCACCTTGCAGAGCCTGCTGTACATTGGCCGACGGACGTGATTCAAATGCCTCCGAACCTACCATTGATACCGAACCTGTAACATTAACTTTCTTCTGGGTTCCGTAACCTACTACCACCACTTCATCCAGTGCCGTAGAGTTATCTTCAAGTACTATGTCAAGAGGATTGCCTGACCATACGGCTTCATACGGCTTACATCCTATATACGTGACTACAATGGTTGAGCCCTGGGGAACATTGATTAAAGAAAATTTTCCATCAAGATTTGTAACAGTAGCCATCTTCGTGTCCTTGACGCGGACCGATGCCCCCATAAGCGGCTCCCCGGCAGCATCCTGAACAATGCCGCTACACGTTCCATTCACTTGCATCGTTTCCGTGGACGCCGGCGTTTCCGCCTGAACCGGTGATGCCGCCATACTGCCTGTGGCAAGCGTGGCTGACAGTAGCATTACTGCCCATCGATTTGGTTGATTGGTCATTGGTAATGATTGTTTGTTTGTAAAAAAATTTAAGGTTGGTATTATGATCTCGGTAGAAATCCGCGTTAAGTACTTTTTAGTTGCGTTTACAAATATACACCAAATTACCCCCCCCATCTTAAAATATGTTAAAACACAATTTCCCGTTTATTTTTATTCAATCCGCATTTTCCTGCC
>OFGJ01001206.1_pt1 | contig 13660 bp, 20 predicted proteins | sample 1521731 | NCBI WGS metagenome assembly OFGJ01 (sample SAMEA3504126, study PRJEB24116) | mouse gut metagenome | biome: mouse gut; feature: mouse-associated habitat; material: faeces | place: Denmark | collected 2011 | reverse complement strand
GGAACGACTTTCTTTTTCTCTCCCTTTCCGACCTCGACCCCCTCAATCTCGACATTGCCCGCAAGAATTTCCAGTCTGAAATCGACGGTCGCATCGTTTAACTCTTTCGCCGTCTGCGTCACCGACACGGAATCGAACCCCAACGCCTCAAGGTCTGACAGGAACGCCGACGCATTGTGCGGGTCGTAACAAATCAACTGCGGTTTCAAGTCATGCTTTTTCACAAGTTCCTCAAGGTACTTTATGATGTATTTATAATCGGTCTTGATTCCTCCCAGTGTTTCCGTGACCGTCACAAGCCCCTTTTCAATCCATAGGTCATACGGAATCTTGTCAGTTTTTATATGTTCGTCCACCCGTGTTTTCGGGATGAATGAATGTGTATGTATAAAATACTTTTTCACATCGCCGACCATGTACGGGATGATGATTGCGATTGATGTCAAATCCCCTCCGGATGACAGGTCAACCCCGACATAACATTTTGAGCCTTTGAAATCTTTCAGCGATTTCAGAACGGCGCACATCTTCCACTTTGCTATTTCCTTGATGTACATGGAATTTGACCACTGCATCCACATGTCTAACTGCTTGACAAGGAAATCCCGCAAATCCTCCCCGCCCATGTCACGGGCGGTATGTGCCACCGGAATGAGGTTCTCGATTGCATCCGCATCAAACTCAAGAATCGGGTTCGCTTTTATCCAGTTTTCCGGCGTGTACCAGTCGTCCTCTTCGTCCATCTGTGCGATGTACACGAACTGACTGTCATTCTCGAACACGCCCCTCAAGAGATTGCAGCAGTATTCGTATAATTTATAGCAGGGCGATTTCAAATCGAACCCCGCCGTCGTGATGACTGAAATCAGTGCGGACTTGAGTTTCTTGATTCCTCCCTCAAGCAGTTTGTACATCTGATTCGTTTTATGTGCGTGGTACTCGTCAACGATTCCCAAATACGCACGATGTCCGTCCAGTGACTTCGTGTCTCCGGACAGGGCTTTGATTTCTGAATGTGTGAACAGGCAGTCTATTGTGTAGTTGTGTTCATGTACCTTGAACCACTCCGACAAATCCTCGTCCGAATTGATGAATTTTACAATTTCTTTCCATACGATGTTTGCCTGCTCCTGCTTTGTGGCTGTGCAGTATATTTTCCCGTACTTGTAGCCGTCAAAATTGCCGTAATATGCAGCCAAAATCCCGTTGAGGAATGACTTTCCGTTCTGTCTGCCTAACTGCACATAGGACGTTCTGAACCGTCTGTAACCTTTTTCCTTTGTCCTCCACCCATTGAGCGACCCCAAAATGAAACACTGGAACGGGTACGCCGTGACGCTTTCCTGCTCCTCGCCCTCCGCAATGGTGAGTTCCTCCGCAAAATTGATGATTTTCTCGGACTGTTCAACGTCAAAATAGTATCTGTATGGTGCAGCCTTTGACTTTTCAATGTCATCAAGATGCCTCTGACATGCCAGTCTCACAAGTTCCCCTGCGGTGATGCGCCCCGCTGTGACATCAAGGGCGTATTGTGTGCATCGGTCGGTGATGCGCTCCGTTTTCGCCATTATGCGTTAGCGTACTTGCTGAACTTGTTTTCCGGTTTTTCCTTTTCCGTTTTCGGAACGACCAAACGGCAACGGCTCGACACGGTCATCCCGAAATCGCTTGCCCCCTGCCGACACTGTTTCATGCAGCGGTCTTGTATTATCATGAGACGCTCACGCTCCCCGTTCACGACCTGCCTTGTTCCGACCTGTACCTGCTCTTTTTCCCCCGTGTCCGGATTTTCCCTTGTCTCATAAACCGGAACGTCCAACATCAACGGCGTTCCCCTTATCTGCGCCGTGATTTCTAAGAATTGTTCCTGTGCAATCAGCAGTCTCCCCAGTGCATCACAATCGACATTCGCAATCAGTTTGATTTCAAGCAGTTCTTTCGCCAGTTTCCGGAATTTCTTCTTGAGTTCCGGTGTTAGGTATGCCGGAGGCTTGACCTTGTCATTCGGGGCGACGACCTCGGCGTTTTTCCTTGCCTCAATCTCCGCTTTTGTGAGGTGTTTTTTGCCTTTCATGACCACCAAATCCGTGGGCTGTCTCTGTCCTGCCATAGCAACGTCAACCCCCTTTCCGTCCGGCGTTCAACGGTTTTGTGTCACATTCTGACACCCCTCCGGCAATCCCCTGTCTGCTGAATTTTCCGTGGGGAGTTTTCTCCAAACAAAAGAGGGGGCGTGACTAGAAAAGCATCACTCAAAACTTTTTTATATCCCCCTGCCTCTTTGAAATGGTGTTCAATCAGCGACCTCAACCGTTTCTGCGTCTCTCTCATGCTTGCGTTGCTCTGCTTATATAGTGCTGTGATAGTGCTGTGTGTCTCATGCTTGAGAGGTATCAAGTTCAGCGGGTTCAACCTCTGCTCCCAGTCCTCCTCAAGTTCAACGATGTGGTGAATCGGGTCGGATTCCTCAAGTGTTTTCAGTTCATGCAGGACATACAATGCGTATATATCCACATACTCATACACACTCATGATGACCGGACGCAATGCCCGCCACTCCCTTGATAAATAGAACTCTGCTGCCCTCTGGTCTCGGCGTGTGTTGTTGTACACCACATACCTTGACTGCTGCCTCCGCTCACATTCCTCGCACATCTTCATTGATTGAGGAATCAGCTTTCCACACCTGCATGATTTCAACAGCATCGTTCACCCTCCTCCCTGTGTTCCTGCCCCTGCTATCTGCTTTTGAGAGGCGGGCAATAGACCGCATCGCTGCGCCCTGCTGCCCGCATATAACAGGAGGGCGAACAGGCAAGAAAAAAGCGACTGCATCTCTGCAATCGCTCGTCCCAACTGTTCACGCTACCATAATAGCACATCGGAATCCCTTTGTGTTCACCCACTTTTGACCCCCTTTTTCACCCTGTTTTCACCCACTTTTCACCCCGTTTTGTTCAAATTGTTTTTATTTTCAATGCAATTCGTATCATTTTCTAACGCTTTCGCACCGAATAACTTTATAGCCAACCTCGGAATCATAGCTTTGCACCACTTCTTTGGAGAATTCTTTCCGCATCCGGTCTCTCTGACGATCTCCTCGTAGGTCATGCCCTTTATATAGACCGCCTCAAGTGCCTCGTACTTGTACGCCTCGCCTGCTGCCTCCGTGTCCTCTTTCAGCGACGCAAGGGCTTTCCGCAGGTGTTCAAACAAGATGACGGTCTCTGCCCTGCACTCCCTTATGGATTGCAGGAACGCCCGCTCTGCTGATATGTTATATCTGCCCGCATCCGGAATCTGCGACACTTCCGACACCGCATCATTGATATACCGCTCCATTTCACGGTAATTCTCAAGATATAAATATGTTTTGTCGATGACTGTCTGCTCTTTTTCCTCTTTCACGCTGATTCCTCCGTTTCACTTCATTGCTTGCCCTTTCCGGCTCTCATTCCCTTTTGACAGTCCGGACATAGACACTTTTTCCCAACCGTCCACCCGTCATTGCGGGCGTGTGCTACTGCCCGCTGCTTTGATACATTTCCGCACCAATAGATCATTGTTCCGCAGTTATCGCAAATAACTCCTCTTACGATCGGCATGAATCATCCTCCTCTTTCAAAATATGCTCATTCTGCATCCTCTGTAATTCCATCAAGCCCTTTCTGAACTCCATGTCATCACCGTTCATGCAGATATCGAAAAGCTGCTCATACTTCTCAATATTCTCGAATATGAACCTCGCCTCCGCTGCCGATCTGCTCGCATTGAGGAACATTCCCTTGACCGCCTCTTTCATGGTATCACATCGCAGCTTTTCCTCCTCTGTCTGTGGCGGTGTCTCCGCAATCATTTTATTATAGGCTTTGTCGATTGCATCCGAAATCGGCTTTTTCCATCCAACTCCGACCGACATCAACTGATATTCAATATCCTCAAACGTGTTCCCCTGTGCAATGCCCGTGATTCTGATTTCTTTCTTTCCTTTTGCGGAAATCAGAATCAGATCGTCGTCATATGCGCTCATGTAATATTCAAACTTTGAATCAAAGTTTTTTTCCGGATTGATGATGATTTCCGGCTCACTACTGCCCTCGGTCGCAATTCTAACTCCGATATACCTTGCGCCCTCTACTTTTGCATTGATAAACAACGCTTTTAATGCGCTTTTATTCATTGTCCTGCTGCCTCCTTATTCTCACGACATACAAGTTCTTTTTGTTTTTCCCTCAATGATTCCGCTCTTTTATATGCCTTGAACATTCTTTCCAACAATCTGTAACTTTCATTGTCTCTCTTTTCTTTCCATCTGCTCAATGTCTCACTCTGCAAAAGTTTCTCTTTCGCCTTTTCAATGAGGTCAATCTCAAGCAATAATTCATCCTCATTTTCGTCTACATCATATATCTGTAAAGCAATCCCGTTTTTCGGGTCTAATATATATATTCTATCGTCTCTCATGCTGTGGTAAGCGTTGAATGTTTCCCCGTCAATCTGTAACTCATATCCGTCCTGTTTTCTAATTCCGGTAATTCCATCGGCTTGAATCACGGAATAGAAAATTTTTCTTTTAATCATTCAAGCCCGCCTCCCTCTACAATTCCGACCACTTTGTCAATCAATATGTACTCCTCGCCTCCGTCGATGTAGCCGTCGCCGTTTGCCCTTATATCGGCGCATATCTGCCCCAAATCCGCACCCTGCAACGCCTCGCCGTCCTTATTGACAAGCGATGTCGCCATGATGCAGAATCCGTCCTCAAGTCCTGTGTAGTCCTCAAGGATATACGTCACCAGTTTTCTCACCATGCGTCCGGTGTTCCTGCCGTCCGCAAACTCCATCAATTCAAGGATGTCGCCCTTTTTATATCCCCTGTCATTCTTCCGGAGTTCAAAACTCTTGATATTGCTGCAAGCATCCTCGAAAAACGACGCTCCCAGTCTGATCTGATGCACTTTCTGACCGCTCTCTCCGGATGCGGACGGAATATTGTTCATGCGCTCCTCGTCTGCCTGTTCACGGAGTTTCCTTGCTGTCTCCCTGTCAATCCTGTCCTGTTCCTCCGAATAACGCTGCTCGTCGGTCTTGTACGCCTCCGATCGGCTCTCATACTGGTCGCACTTTGTACACGTTCCGGTCTTGACATTGCAGGTCTCGTATTTGGTGCAGGAATAGCAAAGAGACGTGATTCCCTCCGGATGTGGTGTCTGATAGTCGTCACCTGCTGCCATGTCAACTCCGATATATACGCCCGCCTCCTCTGATAGCTTTTCCGGCTCTGTATTCGCCCCATTTCCGGCGTTTTCGGTCTCCGGTGTACTCTTTTCCGGCTCTGCCCCGTTCTGCCCGTCTGTGGCGGTCTCTGCGCCCTCTCCGGTGGCTTTCTGTGTGTCCTGCTGCCCCGTCTTTTCCCCTTTCATGGTCTTTATGTCCTTATGGGAAAGTTCGCCGGATTCCTTGAACCTCTCAAGTGCCTCCTGCTGCTCCTGTTCGGACATTCCGGACAGTTCATAAGCTGCGGAGAACGTGAGACGCTCGCTTTTCAATTCTTCCTTAAATTCCGGAATCAGATTGTTGTTGACTGATTCGATCTGTGCAACCTTTGTCTTTGACATATGCAGCATTGAGGCAATGACATCCCGCAGCCGACCGGACGTGAGATCATATCCTTTGATCTGCTTTCCTGCTGCTTTCATCTTTTCCAGTGATTCCTTGAGGCGTTTTTCCTCCTCGATCATGTCGGCGACGCTCTTATTCCGATATGCGTTCGCAATGATGATTTCCACCTGCTCCTCGTCCGCATCCTGCGGTGTGGTCAGCTTACTTGTCGCCATTTCAAACTCTTTATAGCCTTTTGAAACAAGCATCTTGAGGGCAAGCCACCGCCTCTCCCCTGCTACAATCCTATATTCGCCCTTTTCGCAAGGTTCATATACAAGTTCAAGATTCTGCTTGAGACCGAATGTCAGAATGTCTCCCGCAAGTTCCTCAACCGCTGCGATGCTATAAAAGTTCATTTCATTCCGGTACATCTTGAAAATCGAAATGTCTTTCGTGCGAAATCTCGCTTTCGGTGTCTCCTCGATGCCCGCCTTGCTATTTTTGTTTAATGCGTCCATGACGCTGAATCCCGTTGCCATCACAAAACCTCCTGTTCTCTAAACTGTTTCATCGTGCAAACCCCTCCACAATGCACACTTATGTATTCCAAAATCGGTATGCAGATAGCAGGACATTGTCGCCTTTTCCTCTGCCTGTGGCTTTGTCAGCTTTCCGTCTGCCTCAATCTGCACCATCTGTCCGCAGAATCTACACGGTGCAGTGCTTATGTTGTTTCCCATCGTCTCTCCTCCTTATCCGACGAACTGCTCTGCCTTGAACCTGTCTCCCATATCCATGAAATACCCGTACAAGAAATCTTTCTGTTTTTTTGTCAGATTCTTCATGTTGGTCACAATATAACCGCCATATCCGGACGGATTGTGAATCAGACAATATCCTTTGACTATTGAGAGAAAATCACGTCTTAAATACAGACAATCGCCCTCGACCGCACGATCTTTTCTCCATTTCCGATATTCCTCATTAAATCCTTTCTTTTCGCAGATTTCCTCCGCAGATTCCTCATGATTTCCGAACGGGCTTTCTGTGAACTCCCCTGCCGGAGACAACCACCCGAACTCTTTTGATTCTGTCTCCTGCTGCCCTGCTGCCTCCTGCTCTGGTTTCTGATTCGGCATGATTCCGTTCATAAAATCATTAAGATGTTTTCTGAACTTCTCCTCGTTCATCCCCAGTGCGATTATATCCTCATACTTGAGCGGTTCGCCCTTTTCTCCATTCTTCAGCATGAGAATCCGGCACATTCCCCATTCCATTTCCGAAAATCCTAAACCATAGCACTCCATGACATAATACAAGCCGATTTTCAAATCCGGATTCTGCTGCACTTCCACCATGTCAATATAATTCTTGTTTTCCAGTGCATCCCACACGATATGAAAATAATACACGAATCCTTTTTCAAACGACCCGCATTTTCCGGACGGAGTGATCGTGATGCAGGTGTCACATTTCCCGCCTGTCCGGTGATGCTTGCATGAGGAATTATTGCAGGTTATTTTCTGTTTTCCCATGCTCACACCTCCCTCAAAAGTTCCTCAACCATGCTCCGGTAGTCCTGTGTCACAATCCCCCGCCTTGAAAACTCCGGCAATGGTTTCATTGCCATGCTTGCCTTTTCTGCCATGATTGACCGTCTGATCGGTGTGGTGAACATCTTCCACCCATACTCCTCATGTAGCCATAACTCCATTTCAAGAGAAGTCTTGTTTTTCTGTCGCATCGTCATGACAACCTTGATTCTCAAATCCGGATTGACCTTTTTCAAATCCTCGACCTGCTCCTCAAGGTTGCGGAGAGCCTCGTTTTCAAATCCTCCTACCTTTGCAGGGGCGATCACAAGGGATGCAGACAACAAAATGTTGATGACCACCATGTCAAGCAGTCTCCCGCAATCACAAATGCAATAATCATATGCGCCCGATACCTCCGTGAGCGCATCCCGCAGCCTCGTGACTTGATTCTCCTCCTGCTTGAGCAGCAGGTTCATGTCTGTCCGCATGAGATACCCGTTCGCCGGAATGATGTCAATATGCTCATACTGCGTCGTTTGAATGAGTTCCGATGTCCGGTAATCTCCCCCGACATTGACATGACGCTCAAGCAGTTCACTCAAACCGATTCCCTCCGGCTCATATGCCCCGAACGTCTTTGACGTGTCTCCCTGCGGGTCTCCGTCAAGCACAAGCACACGTTTCCCGTGTTCCTCGCCTAAAATATAGGCGATGGAATCGGCGGTCGTGGTCTTTCCGATTCCTCCCTTTGGTGACATTACTGCAATAATTTTCATGATGTTTCCTCCTGTCCTCTCTCAATCAATAATCTCTTTTACAATGTCCGCATCAGTGTAAATATGTCATGTCCTCTCCGACCTTATAAAGCAGAATCCCGATCATGACAAACGCCCCCAGTGCGATGACACCTGCTGCCGTGATGACTTTTTTCGTGTTCCTCACCTCCCGCCTATAAATAAATTGTGTAATAGAGATTCATCTGCAAATCACTGAAAAGAAACTCCGGTGTCTCGTCCGGCTCAAGCGGTTTCATGAGTTTCCGTTCTTTCCACTGTCTATGACGGATTTCCGGAACTGCTCTGAATTTCTTGACCGCATCCGTCCGAATCCCCTCATATGTTTCATTGTGCATGACTAGCAACGCAAGCCATCCGACAAATACCTCTTTTTCATCCTTGAGGATTCGCAGCCTGTCGGAGTTTTCAAGCAGCTTGACAAATTCCTCCAATGCCATCACGCACCACCTCCCTTGACCTTTCCATTCTTGAGGATGCAGTTATTCGGGAGGCTCATTGTGCCGTTCCGCTCCATGTGCTTTCTGTCCGCAAGGCTCAAATATTCCGTGATGACGCTGATCGCCTCCTCTGTGGAATAGCAGGTTGCGACAAAATGTCCGACCTCTGCCATGTCCGCAAGAAACTCTTTTTGACTGTCCGTCTGCCTGTTATCCCCGAATTTCATTTCAATGTACAATCCGCAGTAAATCCCTTTCGGGTACGGGAGGCATAAATCAGAGACCCCCGCTTTCACGCCCATCTGCTTTAATTTGACCGCCTCACGCTGATTCCTGCTACCTCCGTTCGGGCAATGATGCAACCATTTCAATTCCGGATAATGGTTCATGTTATACTGCGCCCACTGGACGACGGCGATCTGCTCCGTGTCCTCGCTCCTCATTGCGTATTTCATATTCATTTCTTTTCCGCTCCTCTCCGTTGCGCCGTCTATGGTGCAAACATGATAATATTTGCAGAACAGGCAGACGTGACGGCAATCCTTGACCTTGAACATCCACAAAAGCCTCCGGAAAAGCTGCCCGACCGTTCTCACCTGCCCTCTCCCTCCTCGCTGCTGAAATAATGGTGTCCGATGACCGTGTACGGCGTTCCAAACGAATGGAAATGCCCCTCGCGGAAATAAACCACCGAATCCGGAAAAATCCTCTCATTGACTGCATCCTGCACCGCCTCAAGACATTCATCATCAAACGGTGCAACCTCGACCGAACCATTCCCCCATGAGGAAAACGCCCCGTCCTGCTTGATGACCTCCTGCACCGTGTCCGGAAAATTCTCTGATTCAACCCGATTCAGAATGATCTCCGCAACGGCGACCTGCCCTGCGAACTCCTCTGTCTTTGCCTCCGCAAATACGGTCTTTCCCATGAGTTCAAAGTCATCCAGTGATATGTAGTCAATACCCGCCCTGCCATATACGGGAACCATCCCGTCAATGTGAGGTTTCACCCACTCCTCAAACTCTTTTTCCTGCTCCGGTACCGCTGCCTCTTTCAGCGTGTCGGCGGTCTGTGTGCGTGAGGACATCGCCTCAATGCTCTTGATCTCCTCATGTGCCTCGCCCTGTTGCCCGCTGTCATCCCTCCCCGCTGCTGCCGTGAGCAGGAGGACGACCACCGCCACCGTCACGAACAGAACCATCATCCGGATTCGCTTTCGTTTCCTTGCCCTCCGTCTCTTTTTCATTGTCCTTTTTCCTCCTCATTCTTGCGTGTATGTAAAACATGAAATTGAAATCGTTATAATAAACGCCCGCATCCGTGAAATCAAATTCCGGATACCACCCCGCAAGCACTTCCCGAATCGTGTCTTGATTCTTGACCATGCCGTCAACATATTTCCCGATCGGCTTATAGCTGCCCTTGCCCTTTTCCGGCTGCTTTGAGTGAACGACTTTGATGTTCGGGTCTTGCAGCCCTTGAGAACTATTCCACCGTTTTTCCGACTTGATGCGTTTCTTTTCCTTGACCATGTACCTTGACATTCCAGTGAGACCGTTTTCGTCCTTTTGCAGCCTCCTCACCTCATTCCGGCTCGACTGATTCCAACATCCCTCGACCACATCCATGTCAAGCGCACCGTCCATGACAATGTGATGATGCCACCGTATCTCTGCACCCTCGTTGTACTCCGTCACATAGACATATTTTGCGTTCGGCAATCCCCGCTTTTTCCTCTGATAGTTCACCCTCCGAATGTAGTTCTGTATGTTCTTGATCGCTGCGTCGATGTCTCCGTCCGGTGGGAGGTGGTCGTCATCATAGGTCAGTGTCATCCATATGTCACGATCACCGAAATTCTGATTGATTAGACGCTCCACATATTTCCTTGCATTTTTATCATTCAGATTCTTTTGCGCTTTGCTGTTATCTCTGACTATCCTCTGCCCCTCTTTTGGCACATCATCCATTTTCCGGAACTGCGGGTATATCTCAATTTCAAATTGTTCCCCTGCTGTTATCTCTTTGAGGGCATACACCATCTTTTTCCCGTGGGAGAACATCTGCTCCACAAACCACTCATTCAAGTCTGCAATGGTTTTGTTATATGCTGCCTCATAGTCGTATGGGATGAACTGCATCCCCCTCTTTTTCCTCTTTCTTTCTTGTCCTTTCCTCTCCATCTGACACGCTCCTGTTACACCCGCCTCTCAAGGTTTTCGCTGACTTGTTACTATCAATTACAAGGACGGTAAAAGCCCGAAAATTCCCTTGAAACAAGGCTTTTTTCATGATTTTGCGCTTGTGTTTTCGTGTCAGATTTGTTATAATATTTCTTGTAGAACAACTGACACAAAAGCACGATTGAAACGGACGACTGCTACCAACGGTCGCCCGTTTCTTTTTATCCTTTTCAAGCTGCTGCCTCTTTCTCTCTGACCTGCACCGTCACTTTGACCTGCTCCCGTTCAGAGATTATCCGTGCAATGGTCTCATAAAATTTTTTGATATTCTCTGCGCTCATTCGCCGTCACCTCCACGTTCTTTCCCGATACTCAATCATCATCCCGCCATCTTTCGCACACTGAATCTCCGCAGCCATCCCCGCCGAAATACCGTATTTCATGCCGACGACGATTCCGTCACACCTCCTCAAGATGTTCATTCCTGCTGCCAGTCCGATCTCCCGCTCCTCCTCGATGCTTTCATCAAGACACTGCGTCATGTAGAGGTGCGGTGTCACCGGACAATCGCCCCGCAGCAATATTGTTCTTGTCAATGCTTTTGCATACTCGACGTTACGCTGCAACGTCTCCGCATCCGTCGCCCGATACGGTGAACATATGTATAAAAGTTTCATTCACCTGCCTCCTGCCTCTCTAAGCGTTGACGGCTGCTGCCTGTTTCCGCTCCTGCTGCCATCTTGCCCGTTCCTCCTGCACCCCGTTCATATATCCGACGATATATGATTTCTGCTCCTCATTCAGCCCGACGAACCTCTTTGCGATTTCCTCGACCTGCTCTCTTTTCTTTGCTCTTTCTGTCATGAACGTTCCTCCTCCCTGTGATCTGCCTCTTTTTCAAAGGCTTTCATGAATGTTGCATATCTGCGATAGTTTCTCGTGTATGAATAACTTTTCCCGAATATGTTATTTACTGCCTTGAACAAATTCGGTTCATATTTCTCGATGATCTCCAATTCCTCCTCAAAATTCCGACCATACGGACATCCCGCACACCCTGTCCGTCGCAATCCGTACTCCTCATAACACAAACTTCTCTCAATTTTATAATGGTTTCTGTACACCTCTTTCGTGCTATCCAAATACCACCAAACAGGCATATACATGTCGCACCCGCCCTCATTTTCCTTGAAACAGCTATTGTATATTGTTCCTCTCGCTCCTCCCTCAAATTTCCTCATTCCGTTTATATTGAGATCATATTCCCCCGATCTTAACTCCTCATGCAAAACATCCTTTTTCCCAAATTTGCAGCAGTCAGCCGAAAATCTCACGTCGATCGGTGGATTGTCAATCATATACTCTTTCAGATATTTGTTTCTCGAAATATTGAATTGACTTCCCTCTCCCCATTTGTTACACCACCACCGCAGAGCAGCCTTGCACTTTGGGTATTCTTTGTATAGTTCATCAAATGGTCTGTCCTCCCATTTGAATCCGTATCTCTGTAATCTCCCTATAAATTCAGAAACCTTTTTTGACAGAAACGGGAGACCGTTTTCTTTACATGCGACCGGAATCGGCTTTTTCGGTTTTCTTTCCTTGATCTCAATTCCATACCTGTGTTCTAATTCTTTTAGGTGGTCTTTTGTTGCTTGATATTCCAAACCTGTGTTAAACCACACATATTCGATCTTCTTCTCCTTGTCGCACTTAGTACAAATATCAATGACGATGTCTGAATCGTAGCCTCCCGACACTGTGCAGATTATTTTCTTGTAAATCGGGCTGTTTATCTTTGAATACGCCCGAATGATATTGTCTCCGATGATTTCATCCTGCGGAATATCTGCCAGTATTTCATATAATGTCATCCCCCTTTGCTCAAATTTGCAGGACATTCCCTCGTCGTGCCTCCGGCAACCTAACACATCACCGTCACTCCCTGTTAAAATCTGATTTCTGCACATGAGGCAATTATTTCCCTCATTGAAACCCTTTTCCATCCGTTCTCCTCCTGCTCCGGTGGCTCTCTCGGTCTTTTCAACCTGCTCACCTCTATTCCGGCGATGTCTACCGTGTTTTGATTTTTTCACCTTAAAAAAATCAATTAAAAACCTGTTGACCGACTATGAACTCTCTAGCATGGTTCACCCGCTGCCATGTTTCCCACGGTATCACTGACTTTGTCTCTCGGCTTGCCATCGTCAGACACAAGGTTGCCATCCCTGCATGACGGGGCGACTGCTGCCCCGTTTCGGCTTTTATTCAATTCCCTCTTTTTCCCGCCTTGAGAGTTCCCGAAAGAATCGGTCGTATATGTCGATTTTCTCTTTGAACTCCTCCATGCACTCCTGCATGAACGGCTCTGCCTTGACCTCCGGAGACAGCTTTTCCTCCATTTCTTTCAGACATGCCTCAAGGGAATCGTGTTCTTTCACCGATGCGTTGAAATAGCACATCCGCATATTGTAGGTACTGCATCCGATCTCTCCGTCTAAAATTCTTTTTACCCGCAGGGCGTTTTGATTGTTCGCATTATCCCTCAACATTGTCTTTCCTCCTGTTCTGCGGGAGGCTTACGCCTCCCTGCTGCCTCATTCCTGCTCTTTCTTCTTGTAATTCATGAGAAAGTTCTGCATCCGGTTCAATGTTCCCAGTTCCGATCTTTTCTCTCTGTATTTTTTGGCGTGATCTGCTGCCTGCGGTGCAAGATTTCCCTGTTCACCTATTGCATCTGCCATCCCGTCCGCTGCCTCTTTGACTTCACGGTTCACTCTTTCAAGTCCTATCTGAACCATCTTGTCAAGTTCCTGCTGCATCCAGTTCGGCAATGTGTATTTCTGTAATTCCGAATATGCCTCATTGCATCTTGATTCCAACCTTGCAGCCCGTTCCTGCTGCTCTTTCAGTGCTTTCCGGAGTTCCTCATTCTCTTTCTTGAGTTCTGATGCCTCTTTTTCAGCAACTTCCGCTCTGCCTTTTAGAGAAAATGCTGCGTCATATTCGATGTTTTCCTCTGCTGTTTCAAGAACTCCCTCCATCGCTGTGGCAAGATAACTATTTTCACCCATGCCCTCAACGATCTTTCTGATTTTCTG
>OFGJ01001182.1_pt1 | contig 13869 bp, 10 predicted proteins | sample 1521731 | NCBI WGS metagenome assembly OFGJ01 (sample SAMEA3504126, study PRJEB24116) | mouse gut metagenome | biome: mouse gut; feature: mouse-associated habitat; material: faeces | place: Denmark | collected 2011 | reverse complement strand
AAACATTTATGCTGTGGCCTTATTGTTTCTGTGGAGCGGGAGCAATGACTATCGTGTCGGCCACGATGACGGTGGCTGAGTCGGGCTGCTGCCGGCGCTCCATTGTCGCTGTGGTATCGGCGGGAGTGTCGTGATGGTGTCGCAGCGGACGCAGGAAGGAGAAGATATTGTCAAAGTCGCGCTTGAACACCACTCCTACGCCCTGTGTGGTCAGAGCGCTACGCAGATAGTAGTTCTGGTCATTGTAGCGGTTGTAGGCTTTGAGACGTATCGATCCGGAGCGGTTGAGGAGATATTCGATGTCAAAGTCGCCTATGAAAGAGTTGTTGTTAAGCGATTTGTCGCGGTAGCCGAAGTTGCCGTTGAGCAGCAGGCGGTTGTTGAGCAGATGGCTTGACAGGGCGAGGTCAACCTCCACGTCGGAGAAGTCGCCGCGGTCGCTGCGGAAGTTAGGCGATATGCTCCACTTGTCGCTCAGCTGTCCGAGCATGTTGCTCAGCTGCGATGATATGGTGGAGGAGGCCACTGACACGAGTTCGTTGCCCTTGGTGGCGCTCATGTATTCGGGCGTGTAGAAGCGGTTGAGGGCCAACAGATAAATGATCTGGCGGTTCATCATCTCCTCGGTGTTGACGATACTCATCACCTTGCGTTTGATGTCGGAGGTTACGGTGGGGAAGTCGAGCCCGAAGGAGATGTCGGGCTGGCGCATGTCGCCCGTCACGTAAAGCAGGGCGTTGACCGGCACATTGGTGCGCTTGAGTTCCTTGTCGGAGAGGAAGCTTTCGTCGAGGTCCGAGAGGTTGGCGTTGGCGGCGTATGTGGCTTTGATGTCGAGGCGCGCCATGTAGGGGTTGCCGTCGAATGATATCTTGCTACCCTCGCTGATGTTGAATTCCTTGATGATGATATCCTGGAAAGTGAAGTTGTAGCTTCCGCGTGCCAGGGTGTAGGTGCCGAAGAGGCGCAGTTCGTCGTTTGACGAACCATAGGTCATGCGCATGCGTCCGGAGCCGTAGGCGCGTATGCGGTCGCCTGCCAGAGGGTCCATGATAAGGTTCATCTGGGTATTGTCCTGCACATCGACGGATATGTCCATGTTGTAGACCGAGGGCGGACCCTGCACTTCGCTGCGTGCTATGCGCTCCTTGAGTGCGCGCACTATCTCAGGGGTGGTGTCGCGATTGAGCGAGTCCTTCAGATGGCGGTTGCGGTCGCGGAAGGTTATGAAGTCATAGTCGTAGGCTTGCTGTGCGTCAGAGAGCACGAAGGTGAACGAGGAGCCGGGAGCTGTGGATATGTCGGCGTCGATGTCGATGGTGCCGGGCACGCCGCGTACGGTGGCCCACCCGTTGCCGAGCACATGTCCGTACCAGCGTTCGCCCGCTGATTCAGGCACGTCATATACCAGCAAGGAACGGGCATTGGTGATGTTAAAGCTGAACTCCGGCTCCTTGAAGCACTTGTGGGTCAGCCATCCGTTGAGCGTGGCTGAGTGGCCGAGCTTGTCATGCAGGGTGATATCTTTCAGGTCAATACGTCCGGGGCGCAGATGCACGGAGTCGGTGCAGGTATAGGTGGTGTTGGTGAATCCGAGTGTCAGCGATACATCCTCGCCGTAGATATCGCCCACCATGTCGATAAGCTTGAACGAGCCCCAGAGCCGCGCCTTGCCCGATGCGTAGCCTGACACATCGGTGGCAAATGCAGCCATGAACGGCTTGAGGAAGCCTATGGCTATGCGGTCGGCGTCAAATGTGAGGTCAAGTGAATCGGCCATAGGCATTATGCGGCCGTCAACGATGGACTGGCGTCCATTGGGCTGCGATATAAGCGCGTTGAGCCTCACGGCACGGGTATCGGCGTCCCACGACGATTTGATGCGGGCGTCGCCGAGCAGGGCGTAGTTGTATTTCAGTCCACGCACATCGAGTGCCGGGGTGTAGGCCACGGGGTGGGGGGTGAATGCCGAGGTGACGTAGAAGTCGCCTGTGGCATTGCCGCCGAACATGGCGTTTTCTATGCCGAGGGTTTCAAATACGTAGTCAAGGCTGATGTCACGAAGCGATAGGGTGAGGCGGTCCTCATCGGATGTGGAGGCTACGCCGTCGATGGTAAGATACTGCCCGGGGCGCGACACGTTGAAGCGGTTTACCTCAAGGCGCTTGTCGGAGTAGATGATTTTGGCGGGGTTGACGGTCCACACCGTGTCGTTGAACACCATCCGTCCGGGGTTGACATTGATGTCGGTCACCAGGCAGCGGAGGTCGTCGCGGCTGAACGAAGCGGTAAGGTTGATATCGCCTTCGAAGCGGCGTTCACGGTTCACATGCCATCCTACCTGTGTGTCCAGATGACCGTCGGAGCCGAATGCTGTGGCCGACAGGGTCATGTTGCCCTTCTTGGTGGGCACCATTGTGGTGAAGTACATGTTGGCACGTCCGGGTGCATTGCCTGAGCCGCCGTCGAGTCCCATGCGCAGGGCGGTGTTCTCAATCAGGCGGTTGCCCTGCTGGAGATAGGGGGCGTCGACGTTGAGCGCCATGCTTCGCTCCGTGCTGTTGAGCGAGCCTGTTATGTTGATCGGGTAGATCACGTTGACAGGCAGCTTCACCAGGCTTTCAAGCGGTGCAGTGTTCTTGAGGCGTATGTCGAACTTCAGCTCGTTGAGCGGAGCCTCAGGTCCGAGATAATTGCGCGAGGCTTCGGCTTCGGTGCGTCCGGTAAGGTTGGGGAGTACGCGCTCTATTATGGCGCGTGCCACTTTAGGCATCTGTGTGAGGTTGTATGAACCTCCGGCATAGGCATCGAGCATGTCGGAGGTGAGGCGAAGCTCCTGTCCGACGGAATCCGACAGCGCATCGAGCGTCACGGCATCAAGCCGGAGTCCGGTGCCATGTGCGTCAATGAAGGATATGTCGGTAAGGTTGACATGGCCGTTCACGTGGTTGATGTCCGGCCCGTGTAGCGCCCCTTCGCCGCTGAGGCTCAGCAGACGTCCATGAGTGTTCTGCAGAAGATTGAGCGCGGCGAGATCGACATCCTCCGCGTCAATGTGGAATTCGAGGGTACGGTCGGCCGGATTCAGATCGGCTTGAGCTATGAGGTCGAGCATCACGCCGGCATTGTCCACATGAATGCCGCCGTTGTAGAGCGTGCGGTCAATCGAGGCGTAGAGGTCAACATCGGTATAAGTGTGTCCGCGGTATGTGACACGCGGCAGCGTCACCTCTACCGTGCCCTGCGGATTGCGGCGTGGGGCAAGCGCGAGGTCGAAGTTGGCGTTGAGTTCTATGTCGCCTACCTGTTCGAGCGCATGACGTGTGCCGCTGAACAGAGTGGCTCCGCTGAATCCCATAGTGGAGGCGTTGCCACGCAGGGTGGTGGTTCCTGCCGGTGTGCGGCTGAAATCAATGTCGATATCCATATTGCCCGGAGCGGATTCAAAGCGGGCCTGAAGCACTCCTTTACGGGGTGTGCCGTTGAAGTCGGCATCAAGGTTGACGCCGCCAAGATTGGTGAGCAGCTGGCGTGGGAGCGATTGCAGCGTGGTGAATCGTCCGGCAATGTCTGGAATCACCCCTGCGGCGGCGGTCAGATGCAGCTTGTCGATATCCAGCTCAGGCACGGCATCTTTCACGCCGAGCCCTGCCACACGGCTGTTGCCTGCTGAGAGGCTGAAGCGGTCGGAACGCTCCGTGAGGTTGAGGCTGCGGATATGTATGTCATGCAGCGAGCCGGAGAGCGAGGCGCTTATCCCTACGTTCATGTCGAGACCGTCAAGCGCCGGTAGCAGTGGCACAAAATCGGATGTCGACAGGCGGCTGCCGTCAGTGATGGCAAGGTCGATATTCATTGAGGGGAGCTCACGCCCAAGCGCCTGAAGGCTGCTGTAGGTCAGGTCAAGGTCGCTGAAGCGCAGGCGCGACTCAGGCATAAGCAGAGCCAGTGACTTGACTGACGCTGAGGTGGCTCCGATATGAAATAGCCCGCTCAGACTCTTTATCTCTAATCCTGAAGATTCGAGCATGGCTATGCGGCGGAGATCAATGGTGAAGTCATCGTTGGCCATACGCGGGAGCTGCATGTCGGCTCTGAGATCGGTCAGATGGATATGGTCGGGGTTGAAGCGTCCCGGAGTAACCGGGCGGTCAAGCACATCGTAGGACGCAGCCGAACGGCGTATGACCACCGTGTTGACCCTGAAGTCAAACCGCGTCGGCGGCTTGTTGCTGTCCTTTGGCTTGAGAGCGTCAATGATGGGCTGGATGTTGAGCGGTGCTCCCGCCGTAGGACGGCTTATACGGGCATCGAGTCCTATCAGCTCGGCGTAATTGACCACGATACGGCTCCGAAGCAGGTCGTACAGATTGATGCCGGCGCCGATGCGGTCGGCAGTCAGGATGGTGTCCGACGCGCTGCCGGTGATATTGACATCGTGGAGTGTTACGCGGTTGAACGGAGTGATGGATATGCGGTCAATGTCAACGTTGACCCCCATCAGCCGGGTGAGCTCCGATTCAGTGCGGTGGCAGATGCTGCGCTGCACCGAAGGAAGCGACAGCAGGATATACAGCGTGACCGGTACCGTCACCGCGAGTGACAGCACAACGAGCAGGAATGCACGCAGTATTTTATAAGTCCACTTCATCCAAACGGCAAAATTACGAAAAATCTCCGTCAGTACGGCACGTACAGCATGCATATTTTTGTCAATCTGTGCAGATAGATCGCCGCGATGAATAAATAGCAATTACGGAGGAGGGGAACGCCGTTTTTTTGCAGATATTTTGTACCTTTGCCGCCGTAAAAACCAACCTACATTTTATAAGTATATGGGAGGATTCTTTGGAGTAGCTGCGAGGCAAGCCTGCCGCACCGATCTGTTTTACGGTGTGGACTATAACTCTCACCTCGGCACACGGCGTGCCGGTATGGCAACATTCGATGCCGCCGAAGGCCGTTTCTGCAGGTCGATTCATAGCCTTGAGAGCACTTATTTCCGAACAAAATTTGAAAAAGAACTTGACAAGTTCAAAGGAAACCAGGGCATAGGAGTAATCAGCGATACTGATCCGCAGCCTATAGTAATCAATTCGCATTTAGGAAAGTATGCTATTGTTACAGTAGCCAAGATATGCAATATCGAAGCGCTGGAGCGCGAACTGCTTGACTCCGGAGTGCATTTCGGGGAGCTCAGCAGCGGAAGCACCAACCAGACAGAGCTTGTGGCCCTGCTTATCAACCGGGGCAAAACCTTCAAGGAGGGCATTGAGAATGTATTTGCCAAAATAGAGGGTTCATGCTCAATGCTTATACTGACTGAAAAGTCCATCATAGCTGCTCGCGACAAACTCGGACGTACACCTATTATAATAGGACACAAGGAGGGAGCCTATGCCGCAGCGACAGAGTCGACCACTTTCCCGAACCTCGACTTCGAGCCTGTGCGCGACCTCGGTCCCGGCGAGATAGTGGAATTCGATGCCGATTCAATCACTCAGCTCCGCGCTCCGGGCAATGAAATGCAGATCTGCTCTTTCCTGTGGGTATATTACGGCTTCCCGACATCATGCTACGAAGGTAAGAATGTGGAGGAGATGCGCTTCGACTCCGGCTTCAAGATGGGACAGACTGATGATACGGAGGTTGACTGCGCATGCGGAATCCCCGACTCAGGCGTAGGCATGGCGCTCGGCTATGCCGCCGGCAAGGGAGTGCCCTATCACCGCTGCATATCAAAATATACCCCCACATGGCCGCGAAGCTTCACCCCGAGTGATCAGTCTATGCGCAACCTTGTGGCGCGCATGAAGCTTGTGCCCAACCGTGCCATGCTCAAAGGAAAGCGTGCTCTGTTCTGCGACGACTCGATAGTGCGCGGCACACAGCTCAACGATAATGTGAAGGGGCTATTTGCCGATGGTGCCCGCGAGGTGCATATGCGCATAGCTTGTCCGCCGCTCATCTATGGATGCCGCTATATCGGCTTCACCTCATCGAAGAGCGACATGGAGCTGCTCACACGCCGAATCATCGGAGAGCTTGAGGGTGACCCCAACAAGAATCTTGACAAATATGCCACAACAGGCACACCTGAGTACTGCGCTATGGTAGAGAAGATACGTGAGCGTTTCGGACTGACCTCGCTCAAGTTCAATCCTATTGAGACGCTTGTGGAGTCAATCGGGCTGCCAAAGTGCAAGATCTGCACCCACTGTTTTGACGGCTCAAGTCATTTCTGATTCAATCAGGAAGTTGACTCTGATAATATAAAAAGGAAGCCGGTCCCTGTTGAGGAGGCCGGCTTCTCTGTTTATTATGTTACGAAGATTATTCGTTGGGGATAACGATACGGAACATACCGCTGCTGCTGTTGAGCTCATGACCGTCAAGATAGAACTTACGGTTGAAAGTCAGCTGGTCGCCGTACTCTATGCGTGAATCATTGAACACCTTGATGGTGTAGGTGCGTCCGTTAAGGTCAAGAATGATTGTCTTTTCATACTTTCCCTGACCTTCGAATTCACCGATTATGATGTAGGGGTAGCCGGTGGCAGTCATCACACCTACCGATGCACCGAACCAGTTGGCGGGAAGAGCACGCGATGATGCGCTCTCAAATATCGGTTTGGTAGTAGGTACAGCAACATTGGTTGTTGTACCGTCAACGGTGATAGTCATCGGACGGTTAAGGATGTTCATGGGGTTGTTGGGGTTGAGAAGTGACTGGTTGCCGTCAGTGACATCGACAAATATCACGTAGGGGGTCAGTTCCGTTACCTGAGGATCGTCATCGCTGTTGCATGATGTCAGCGCAGGAATCATCATCACGGCAAGCAGAAGCATTGATAGGATTTTTTTCATAAAAAGGTTTCTGTTTTTGAGGTTAATAAAATAAGTGATAAACTAATTGTTGTATTTAGTCAAGATATTTCTTTACATGTTCGCTTATGCGTGCGGCAAGCTGCTCCATCTGTTCGGCAGGCAGAGTCTGCTTGTGGTGGAAGTCCATGTCATCCTCAGTGGTGATGGGGAGGAGATGGATGTGCGCATGCGGCACTTCAAGTCCTATCACCGTTACGCCGATGCGTTTGCACGGCACTGCTTCCTGCAGTCCGAGAGCCACGCGCTTGGCAAACAGCTGTAAGCCGGCATATTCCTCGTCAGTGAGGTCAAAAAGGTAGCTTACCTCGTGCTTTGGCACCACGAGGGTATGCCCCGGTGTCACGGGATTGATGTCGAGGAAAGCGAAGTAGCGGTCCGTTTCAGCTATCTTGTAGCAGGGTATTTCCCCGTTGATTATGCGTGTGAATATCGAAGCCATGGCGTTGTATCAGAATGAAATTTCAACAATCTCAAACTTCATGACGCCTGCCGGAACCTTGATGTCCACAATGTCATGGAGCTTGTGTCCGAGCAGACCCTGTGCGATGGGGGTGCTGGAGCCTATTTTCTTCTCCTTAAGGTTGGCCTCGCTGTCGGCTACAATGGTATATTCCATTGACATGCCGTTGGTGAGGTTCTTTATTTTTACGCGGTTGAGTATCTGTACCTCTTCGTTGTTGAGGTTGGAGTCATCTATGATACGGGCGCTGCGCAGGAGCTCCTTGAGCTGGCTGATTTTCATTTCCAGCATGCCCTGGGCTTCCTTGGCGGCATCATATTCGGAGTTTTCCGAAAGGTCGCCTTTGTCGCGGGCCTCGGCTATGGCGTGTGATATTTCAGGACGTTTCACAGTTTCGAGGTAGGCTATCTCTTCCATTTTTTTCTTATAGCCTTCCTTGGTCATGTAAGTGATTGGCATGATAGTTATATTTAGGTTTATTATTTGAAACAAGTAAAAAATTAAGGAATCCTGCCGTCATAGTGGCAAGACCCCATGATGCTTTGTGCGGCAGCTGCCGCGTAGCTATGTCAATTATTGATGGCAAAGGTAAGCATTGGCGACGAATAAAAAAAGATTTTAACCAATTTTCATTTTTACGGAACCGCACGGAGCCGGAGGACGTTAGAGTGATATGAATGGACTGACAGTACATATCCGGAAGTGGGTCGACGCGCACCGCAGCATCATGTATGATGTGATGAACTGGGTGGTGCTCGCGCTTGCTCTTGCGCTGGTGATATATCTGTCAGTCAATATTCTGAGCTCTGTCGACTTTATGCACGATGCCACTTACATGCGCTTCCAGCTCTGGGTATGCGTGGTGTTCATGGCTGTGTTCTTCATAGAGTGGGTCATGTCGGAGCGCAAGTGGCATTACCTGCTTCACCGCTGGCTCTTCTTTGTGCTGTCGGTACCGTACACCTATATAATAAGTGCGCTTGACATACATCTTTCCGATGAGGCTCTCTATTTCATACATTTCGTGCCGCTTGCCCGGGGAGTATTGGCGGGAAGCATGGTGGTGGGCTATGTGTCGACCAACCGCATCACAGGTATCTTCTTCAGCTATGTGGTGGTGATGGTGTCCTTCGCCTACTTCGGCAGCCTGATATTCTGGGCACGGGAGCAGGGTGTCAATCCCGGACTGCCCGATTACTGGGCGGCTGTATGGTGGGCTTGCTTGCAGGCCACTACAGTAGGTTGCACCATATTTCCTATCACGGTGGCAGGACAGGTGGTGGCTGCTGTCCTGGCGGTGATGGGCATGATCATGTTTCCGCTCTTCACGGTATATATCACCAATGTAGTGCGCGGACTGGTGGTGTCCTCCGGGCGTGGCAAGAATACGTCATCGTCAGCCACTGTTTCGGAAACAGAAGGACCGGACGCCTCGTCAGGGTCCGGTCCTTGATATGTCTGTTCTATGGAGCAGGGAGCCTGAGGCTTAGTCCTCCTTCATGTTGTGGAACACGTTCTGCACATCCTCGTCCTCTTCAAATTTGTCAAGGAGCTTTTCGAGCTGTGCGCGCTGTTCCTCGGTCACTTCCTTGAGGTCGTGGGGTATGCGTTCGAATTCGGAGCTGATGATTTCGTATCCGTTTTCCTCGAGATACTTCTGGATTGTAGAGTAATCCTCGAAAGCGCCGTAGAGCACTACTTCCTCTTCGTCGGCTTCCACTTCGTCAACGCCGTAATCGATAAGTTCGAATTCCAGATCTTCGAGCGACATTCCGTCCTTGGGTTTGATTTTGAACACGCTCTTGTGGTCAAACATGAACGCGAGTGAGCCCTGAGTGCCGAGGTTGCCGCCGTGCTTGTTGAAGTATGAACGTACGTTGGCCACGGTGCGGGTATTGTTGTCAGTGGCGGCTTCCACCACGATTGCGATACCGAAGGGACCGTATCCTTCGTAAACGATTTCCTTGTAGTCGCTGGCATCCTTTTCAGTAGCCTTCTTGATGGCGCGTTCCACAGTGTCCTTAGGCATGTTGGCAGCCTTGGCGTTCTGCATCAGCGCGCGCAGACGCGGGTTAGTGTCCGGATCCGGACCACCTGCTTTGGCGGCGATGGTTATTTCCTTACCTATGCGGGTAAATGTACGGGACATGTTGCCCCAGCGTTTGAGTTTTCTGGCTTTGCGATATTCAAAAGCTCTTCCCATGGTGTGATATTGATTGTTTCAGTTACTGAATTTTTTGTATTCTCTGGTTTATCGGAGTGAAGCTCCGAGTTTTTTCTCAAGATTGGTGACAATCTTCTTCATTGTAGCCTCGATCTGCTTGTCCTGAAGAGTCTTTTCGGCATCCTGAAGGGTGATTGCTATGGCGTAGCTCTTCTTCCCTTCCGGCAGGTTCTTGCCTTCGTACACGTCGAAGAGTTCCACTCCCTGAAGCAGCTTGCGTTCGCTTTCGCGTACGGTGGCTTCAATCTGCTCCATCTTCACCGAGGTGTCCACAAGCAGGGCGAGGTCACGCTTCACCGGATGTGTCTTGGCAAGGGGTGTGTAGGTCACGTTGTGGCGTGCCGACAGCTGTACCAGAGCCTGCCAGTCAAGCTGAGCGTAGAACACTTCCTGCTTTATGCCTGTGCGGTTGAGCTCGGCCTTTGCCACGATACCCATGTTGCCGAGCAGCTTGCCCGAGCGGGTCATGATGTCAAGCGAGGCTGAGTATATCTTGTTGGTGCCGGGCTGGAATTTGATGCCTGACTCTATGCCCATGCGCATCAGTATGTTGGTCACCACGGCTTTGAGGTCGTAGAAGGTGGCCGGCTGAGCCTGACGAGCCCAGTTGCCGGTGCGTATGTCGCCTGTGAGCCATATGCCGAGGCGTGAGCCTTCATGGAAGGGTGCCAGCGGCTTCTCGGCTGTCGACACTGCCTCAGGATCGCGGCGGTATACATTGCCGAATTCGTACATCAGCAGATTGTCGATGCGGCGGTTTATGTTGTGGGCCAGCGATTCGAGTCCGCCATATAGGAGTGTGCGGCGCATCAGGCACAGCTCATTGCTGAGCGGGTTGAGCAGACGCACGCAGGTGTCTATCGGATACTCTTCCGAGTCGGCATAGTATGCTTCGGCGGTGAGCGAGTTGTTGAGAATCTCGTTGAATCCTATGGCGGTGAGCTGGTCGCTTATGATGTCGCGCAGGCGATTGTCGGCGTCCGCTTCTGACTGGTATGACAGCGATGAATGTACAGTGGTCGATATCTCCACATTGTTGTATCCGTAGATACGCAGGATATCCTCCACTACGTCGCAGGGACGGCGCACGTCAATGCGGTAGGTGGGCACGCGCAGCTGCAATGTGTCCTCCTGTCGTGAGGCTATCTCTATCTCCAGTGAGCGGAGTATGCTGTCAATGGTGTCGTTGTCGATATCCTTGCCTATCAGCGAGCGTGTGTAGCTGTAGCTGAGTTCCACGGGGTAGGGTTCCACCGGCGAGGGGTAGATATCGGTGATGTCGCCGCAAATCTCGCCTCCGCATATCTCCTTGATAAGCATGGCGGCATATTTGAGGGCATACACTGTTATGTTCGGGTCGGTGCCGCGTTCGTAGCGGAACGATGCGTCGGTCGACAGTCCGTGACGGCGAGCTGACTTACGCACTGATGTGGGGTTGAAGCAGGCGCTTTCGAGGAAGATGTCGACAGTCTCTTCGGTCACACCCGAGTCAAGGCCGCCGAATACACCGGCTATGCACATCGGCTCTTCGGCAGAGCATATCATGAGGTCCTCGGATGACAGCTTGTGCTCAACGGAGTCAAGTGTCACGAAGGGGGTTCCGTCGGCTACGGTGCGTACCTCTATGCGCCCGCCTTTAACCTTGCTGAGGTCAAAGCAGTGCAGGGGCTGTCCGAGTCCGAACAGTATATAGTTGGTCACGTCCACAACGCTGTTGATGGGGCGCTGTCCTATGGCTGTGAGGCGGTCCTTGAGCCACTGGGGGCTCTCCGTCACCTTGAGCCCGCGCATTGTCAGGCCTGAGTAGCGTATGCAGCGGGCGTAGTCGTCCACCTGCACAGGGATGGCTCCGTCAGCTTTGTCGGCGGCGAATCCGCTTACATCGGGGAGTTTCAGGGGCGCGGGTTCGGCGTGAGCCGATGCCCAAGCCGAGAGGTCGCGTGCCACACCGGCATGTGAGGCTGCATCGATACGGTTGGGGGTCAGATCCACCTCAAGCACGTAGTCGCTTGTCAGTCCGTAGAATTCGGCTGCCGGGGTTCCGGGCTTTACCTCGCGGTCAATCACTATGATGCCGTCGTGCGAGGTGCCTGTGCCTATCTCATCTTCGGCGCATATCATACCGAATGATTCAACGCCGCGTATCTTTGACTTCTTGATTTTGAATTCCTTGTCGCCGTCATAGAGGGTTGTGCCTACTGTGGCCACCACCACTGTCTGTCCTGCGGCTACATTGGGAGCGCCGCATACTATCTGGGTGGCGTTGCCATCGCCCAGGTCAACGGTGGTTATGTGAAGATGGTCGCTGTCAGGATGCTCGGTGCATGTCAGCACCTTTCCTATCACAAGCCCACGCAGTCCGCCGCGGATGCTTTCCACCTCTTCAACACCCCCGGTTTCCAGTCCTATGGAAGTTAAGGCATCGGCCAGCTCCTGCGGGGTCAGGTTCAGGTCGATATATTGCTTAAGCCAGTTGTATGATATGTTCATATATGACAAAATTAACGCACAAAGTTACTAATCTATCCCGTAATCGCCAAATGTAAGCCAATCTATTGTCACTCGTCGGGAGTGAGTTGCGACAGGCGGCGTTCAAGCTCCGTAGTGGAAAGGCGTGTCGACAGCACTCCTCGGTAGGCCACGGAGATATTGCCGGTTTCCTCGGACACCACTATGGCAAAGGCGTCCGTAGCCTGCGATATGCCCAGTGCCGAGCGGTGGCGCAGTCCCAGTGCGCGGGGCACGTTGCGGTCGTGGCTCACAGGCAGGATGCATCCGGCCGATTTGATGCGGTCATGTGCTATTATCATGGCGCCGTCGTGCAACGGGGAGTTCTTGAAGAATATGTTCTCTATAAGGCGGGCATTGATATTGGCGTCGATGATGTCGCCCGATTTCTCATAGTTTTCGAGCGAGAGCTCCTGCTCGATCACTATCAGCGCCCCGGTCTTGGTTTTCGACATGTTCATACATGCGTACACTATGGGGAGTATGTGGCGGCGCGCTCTTGAAGCGTCGCTCTCCTTGGCATGGCGGAACAGATTGCTCAGGAAGCGCCATCGCTTGTGGTCGCCCAGCTCCACAAGGAAGCGTTTTATCTGATCAAGAAACAGGATGACGAGTATCAGCAGTCCTATGCTCATGAACTTGTCGAGCACGGTGCCTATAAGCTTCATCTCCAGAATCTGCGAGGCCACTACCCATACCATGATAAACGCGAGCACTCCGAAAAATACATTCAGTGTGCCTGATTCCTTCATTATCCGGTAGAGGTAGAAGAGCAGCAGAGCCGCTATGGCTATGTCAAAAGCATCTTTTATGGAAAAGGGTGGCATTGTATCGTTTTTTTATTGTAGCATGGATATTATCTTTACCGTGTGCACGGCCGCCTGCACATCATGCACACGCAGTATGGCGGCTCCTCCTATAAGGGCTGCCGCGTTGGCTGCGGTGGTGGCGCACAGAGCTTCGTCGGCGGTGATGTCGAGCAGACGTGTGAGCATCGATTTGCGCGACAGTCCTGCCAGCAGCGGGCGGTGGAATGCCTCCGAAAGCAGCGGCATATCCTTCAGCAGCTCGTAGTTCTGTTCGAGCGTTTTGGCAAATCCGAATCCGGGGTCGATTATCACATCGCTTACCCCGAGCTGTTCAAGCCGTCCGAGCGGTACAGAAAGCTCGTCGATGACACCGGCCGTCACACCGTCGGGATAGCAGGTGTGCTGCTGCATAGTAGCCGGAGTACCGCGCATGTGCATCAATATGTATGGTACCTGAAGCCGGGCCACGGTGTCAAGCATGCGGCTGTCAAGCGCCCCTCCGGAAATGTCGTTGATAATGTCGGCGCCCATCCGCTCCACAGCCTCACGGGCTACGTCGGCCCGGAATGTATCGACCGATACCGGAATCTCCTCCGATACCGCGCGGATAGCTTCCATCCCTACGGCAAGGCGGTCAATCTCCTCCTGAGGGCTGACATCATCGGCTCCTGGACGTGAAGAGTAAGCCCCTATATCTATCATGTCGGCTCCGTCGGCTATCATCTGTTCCACGCGCCGGCGTACATCATCGGCTCCCGAAGTACGTGAGCCGGCAAAGAATGAATCGGGTGTGACGTTGACTATCCCCATCACTTGCGGACGCTCTATTACCAGCAGACGGTGAGGGATTCGGAGCGTGAAAGGCTGGAACTGTGGCATTACGGAATGGTAAAATTCGATTATACGGCGAAATTAGTCATTCTGTCCCGTAAATCCAAATCTATATCTTTGAGGTATAAATTGGTGCGTTGCCCATGTTA
>OFGJ01001176.1_pt1 | contig 13944 bp, 15 predicted proteins | sample 1521731 | NCBI WGS metagenome assembly OFGJ01 (sample SAMEA3504126, study PRJEB24116) | mouse gut metagenome | biome: mouse gut; feature: mouse-associated habitat; material: faeces | place: Denmark | collected 2011 | reverse complement strand
TTTCTGGCAGCTGCGCCGAAGATCAATCCGGCCGGTCCGCTTACGGGATTTTCCGGTGGGAACAATTATAACAATGTCTCTAACAGAAATTTTTATCCTACCATCACAGGCGGTTTACATATCACCTGTCCCGGCGTAACAAGCAGCGAAGTCATGAAACAGGTCGGTATTGCATTACAACGGGAATTTCATGGATTATCCAACAAGGCCATACAGGAAAGTATGCTGCGCAAATAAATAAAACCGGTTTCCAAACCTTGGCGGTAAATATTGCACGGTTAACTTCTTATTTTTCCTCCCAAATGCCCTAATATCAATACTTTCCGCCCCTTTTTCAATGCGAACTACAGGGCGGGAATTTACAAAAAACAAAATATTCCATAAAAGAAAGGCGGGAACATTTTATGAACAACCAAACAAGTCTGCTGTTTGCAGATACGGTCTCTATCACGGAAACATTTCAGATCAGAATACCTACCGTGGGGGAAATCTTAAAAGATGAACAGTCTTATTACCATATGGTATCCGCGCTTACTTCCACTCCTTATCAGTACATGGTACTGCTTGCGGATCACGGACTGGATTATACGGAAATGACGGATTACGATCTGTTTACTATGCTCTTCCCCTCCCTTTGCAGATCCGATCTGTCCATTATTTTCGGCAGTCTGAATACTTCCGATTACCGCGTATGTTTTGACTCCTCCAACGGGACTAAGATTCTCTACAGCCCTTCCAACGGAGCGGATTATAAAATAGACGAGTTTGTATATATGCGGTTATCCGATCTGCTGCGGAAGATCAACAACATGGAAAGAAACAACGCAAAACCCGGTAATGAAGAGGCAAAACGCTATCTTTTAGAAAAAGAGCGGAAACGTCTGAAACGGAATGCCAATAAACCTTATGAGCCGCATTTGGAAAAGCTGGTCACCGCCTTAGTAAACCGTCCGGAATTCAAATACAATTATGAGGAGGTTATGAAATTATCCATCTATACTTTCCAAAAAAGTCTGGAACAGGTACAAACGAGCATTACTTTTGACAACACGATGATCGGCGTTTATGCGGGTACGATAGACACTTCCAAAATAAAAGACCGTTCCTGCTTTTCATGGATACCGCAAAAATAACAAAGACCGGAAAGGAGGATAAGAATGTCGCAAAAAGTACGAAAGCCATGTAAAGTATGCGGAAAAATGTATACGCCATGCGCCGACTGTGAAAAAGATAAAACCGCTTTCCATTGGCGGAGTGTAGCCTGCTCTTTGGAATGCGGCATGGAATATTTTAAAATGGTTGAAGCTGCACGGAAAGGAGACTTATGAATTTACAAGACGTATTAAACAACTGCCTGTACATTATTTTGACGATGATCTTACCGGTCGTCGCCGCCTACATAGTGAACCTGATCAAATCAAAAATAAAAGAGAGCGAATTTATCACAGAAACTACAAAAAACGAAGCGGCAAGCCTTTTGATCAAAGACGCGCTATCAGACGTTATGGATGCGGTACTATATGTGAACCAGATTTATACGGATTCTTTAAAGGCAAGCGGCAAATTTGACCAAAAGGCACAGACGGAAGCCTTTAACCGGGCTTATGTAGAAGCCGTCAATATGATTTCGGAAGAATCGAAAAAGGTCGTTGAAACACTCTACGGTTCCTTTGATAAATGGCTGCAATTAAAGATCGAAGCTGCCGTGAACACTGCAAAATCTGCGAAAACCTGATCCTGCATACATCACCGGTACAAAATTTCCCATTACAAGTCCGTGTCTGCGCGGCGTCCACGGACTTGTGATACGCAGACTCAATAAATGGATGCAAACGCCGCGCAGAAATGAGGAAAATATGAAAACGATCTTATCTTTTTTCGAATGGTGCATCGATAAAATGGGGCTGGAAACAAAATGGATGCGCAAAGACCGGGAAGACCATGAACAATTATTGGAAAACACAAAAGCAATCAAAGAATTGTCCGAACGCTGTGAAGAAGCGGTCAGGCAATCCATTCAGGGCGACGAGATCATCGGCCGCGACTTAAAACGGCTGACCGACCTGTTCATCGATAAACAGATCGACGATATGCGTTACGAAATATTGGATTTCGCCTCTTCCCTCTCCTCCGGCCGTATCCCGAATCTGGAGGCTTTTGACCATATTATGAAAATTTATCAGAAATATGAAAAAATACTGGAAGAAAACAACATGGATAACGGTCTGGTACAGGAAAGTATCAAATTCATAACCGAAAAGTACCACAACCGGTTAGAACACGGCCTATAAATAGGCTGCGGAAATACCAATCGATATCGTGGATTTCACCTTTCACGATCATACAAAACAGAAAGGACGGTGATTATTTGTCTAAACCGATCATTAAAAAAATAATCCCTTTTGATGCCGGTAAAGACCATGAGATCTTTATTTCATGGAGCGGAAACCGGGTCTATGGAAACCGGATCGTCATACGGGATGAAAAGGACCCTGAAACCGTCGTCTTCGACGATACGGCAGTTTCCTTTTCCCTCGCCCATACGATCCCGGCAGGCACTCTTTTAAACGGAAGAGAATACAGCGTACAAGCCGTCGTATTTGACAGAGAGGGAACCCCCTCTCCCGCTTCCGCCAAAACCAATTTCTACACCTATGTAACTCCGGATTTTTATTTCCATAATCTTCCTGAAGACCATGTACTGACAAACGCTTCTTTTGACGCTTCCATGTACTACTTTTCACCAAATTGGGAAGGTATCGACAACTACCGTTTTTATTTATATGATACCGAAAAAAAGGAGCTGCTATGCAGCGATATGCTTTATGACGATATGTATCTGAATTACACTTTCCGCAGTCTGGAGAGCGGACGCCGCTATTATCTGCGCTGCGTCGGCGTCACCATCCACGGAATGCCTTTGGATACGGGATATGTGGAAGTCACCGTAAAATACGAAACACCCGACACTTATGCAAGGCTTTACGCCGTAAACGATCCGAAACAAGGGTGCATTTCCGTATCCACCAACCTGATCATCATCCAGTACAACGGAACGGAAGAATTTAAATACCATAACAGTTTCATCGATCTGATCGACAGAACCTTATATTATGATAAGGGATTTCTGGTAGAAGGCGATTTCACCCTGATGATCAGAGGCACACACCTATGGCAGACGAAAGAAATCTTTAAAATGAAAAACGATACGGAAGGCTTGACGCTCAGTTCAAGGATCTACACTGACGGAACGCTTCGTTTTAAGCTGACCGTTCCAAACGGAATCGGACATTACATCCTGTATACGGAACCGCTGCGCTTTTCCGATGCGGATCTGATTACCATATGTCTTCGCAGGGTCGGCAGCATCTATCAGTTACAATGCTTTACTGAAATCCATTTCTCTCCTTCAGGAGATATGTGGTATGGATTTAATAAACCCACAAGGGACGTACAAAAATATGATAGCTGGTTTTATGAAGACAGCGTTCTCCACAAAATAAGAAAAGAAGAAATAACAGTTCATACGGAAAGCAGCCGGCCTGAACATGCAGCAAAATACGATCTGTGGTTCGGAAAATGGAAGGAGGGATAACAGATGTTTATCTGTGGAAACAGCTTTTGCGGCGGCGAGTTTGCCTGTGCGCTGACTCCCACCGCCGTAAAAAATATAAATTACATAGAACTGAAAAACGGCGTTTACGACGATTTATATATGACCAAAGCAACCGGTTTTGCACTCAGCCACAAAATTACCGAGGGCTGGACCTTCGATACGATCCTTTGGGCGAAATTCAACGGAAATACCAATGCCGGCAATGTAGACTGGAGTACGGGAGAGGTTTCGCACCTTCTGTTGAAAAGGCGGCTGGCAGATAAATTCCAATGGAATACTTTAGCCGTAAAAGAGATTTCTTCGATTGAAGATTTTGCCATTTACTATAACGATTATACCAATGCCTCCGGCGCCACTTATGAATATGCCATCGTTCCGTCGCTTTACGGCCTGGAAGGCATATATTCTTCTTATACGGCCGACTCTGATTTCGAAGACCTGTTCCTTATTGAAGACGGTCTCGTTTACAGTACGGATATTACAGACTGCTTCTGCGATACGACAAGAAACATCCCGTCCTCCACCGTAGAGTTGTTAAACAGCAGATACCCCGTCTTTGTGAGAAACACCGTTGCCAACTACGACAGCGGAACCTGCCGCGGGTCCTTTGTTCCTTTTGAAGAGGATGAATGTACCAGAGACCTTAGTAAAGACGGCGATTATAAAAGGACCGTTTATCAGAAAAATGTCATGGATATGCTTACCGACGGGCTGCCAAAAATCTTAAAGCTGCCGGACGGCAGGATCTGGCTGATACGGACAACGCCCAGCCCGTCCGACACTGCCGAAGAATCCTATAACAACAGATACCTTTCTTTTTCGTGGGTAGAGATCGGCGACATCAATTCGGAAGAAGACCTATACTATCTGGGGCTTTCCGATGTAACGGAGGAGTGGTGGAATCATGCATGAAATTACAAATGAAGATTTAAAACTTGTGCTCTCCCAGTCTGCCTCTCCGCAGACTCCCAAATTAATATTAGAGGCGCTGGATTCCGATAAGAAAGTCGCCGAAATCACGACTCTGACAGGCGGCAGCCTAACCGTCAATCCGGAATCCGAGGTACGGCGGAGCGGCAGTTTTACCATACAGCCTTCCGTAAAAGAAAGGATCAGGCTTCATCCCGATCATCCCATATGGCTGAATAAGGATCTGCGGCTTAAACTAGGGCTGTATCACATCCGGGAGAAAAAATATAAATATTACACTTTAGCCTATTTCATTTACGAAAACACCTCTTCCACTTATGACGCTGCGACCGATCAGATCTCCTTTCATTGCTCAGATTTTATGCGCAAATTGGACGGCACGAAAAACGGGCAGCTAGGCGCGCCTACCATACAATTTGACGCATATGAAAAAGGAGAAGACGGCGAACCGTTAACGGATGAGGAGGGCAATATCCTAAAGTACAATACCATTAAAAGCGCGGTCACCCGTGTGTTGGAACAATTGGGCGGGATCACCAAATACCGGATCGACGAGATCGGAGAATATCTGGCCCTGCCGGAGTACAATGAAGACTGGGCTTTATACAGGGAAGAACACGAAACATGGAACGCTCTGCCTCATGACGAAACATTTTCATGCGGCTGCAGCGTTCTCTCTATTTTAACGGCCTTCAGGGATCTCTATCCTAATTATGAAATGTTTTTCGATCCCTTTGACGAAAACAGGTTTATCTGCCAGACAATTCCTTTTTGCTATGAGGACGATATTGTCCTTGACAATCAATTCCTGCAAAAAGTGCTGGTTTCCGAAAATGTTTCCGTCGATCTGTCTGCCGTGAGGAATATCTGCGAAGTTTGGGGAAAGAGCCTCACTACCACTTATCGTACTGAAAAATGCACTTACTCCGACCCTGTCTTTTCCTGTACCGTAGACGGTTTCGACACAAAATACTACAACGGCGATACCGTTTGCGTCAAACTTCCCGAACCGGAACTTCCTTGGGATAAAAGTGAAAAAAGGCTGAAATTGAACATCAACGGCATCGGCGCAATGGAAATTTACGACGAAAATACGGATGCACCCATCCGGCCTGACACTTTAAAAAGCAACCTGTCGTACTCTTTTAAAATAAAAAGCGTAAAAGTACAGGGCAAATATATTTTCCGTGTCTATCTGCTTGGACAGTATCAGGCTCATGCAATAGACGTACTTACTTCCAAGCCTATCCTTCCAAAGAAGCCCGAGGATACCGAAAGTACCGGACATTCCCAAATTTCCAGCCATACTAACGGAAAAACGGATAAAACCGCCGGAAAAAATGAAGAAAATACCGACGAAACCACGCTCTACTCCATAGAATATTTTCAACAAAAATATAATTGTGAAAACATTCATTTTACGGTTATTCCCAATTCCCCTTTTACCATACAGGAGCTGGGCGAAATATTGGATGTAAAAACCGGCAGCGGCTACGATACCATTACCTCCGATTCCCTTGCCATGGATAAAGCGATCTATGAGAACCGGAAAAACTGCAGGCTGACGGATCAGATCACGATCACCACCCTTCTGCTGCCCTTTTTGGATGTAAACATAAAGGTTTCTTATAAACCCAGAGACTGCAAAGAGGAACGGCAGTATATCATAAAGTCGGTCAGCCACGATTTTGCAGGTTTTACCTCCACGATCACCATGTACCGCTTCTATCCCGCTTTCCGTCCCCAACAGACAGAATCCGGCACACACAAAACGCTTGCAGGATATTCCCATAAAACGCTTAACAAATTTACCCAAAAAGAACTAACAACATTGATAGACAAGGAGGAGTTATAAAATATGAACTATACGACCTACTATAAGCTCCAAAAACCGCTGGACACGGAACAATATAATATCGAAGTGCATAATGCCAACTCGGATATTCTGGATTCCGAACTGGAACGGCTGGCGCAGAAAAATATCGTACAGGATCAGGCTTTAAACGAGGAAGTACAGCGGGCATGCGCAAAAGAAGAAGAAATATTGTCCGCCCTTCACGAAGGCAAGCCTGTTTGGGACAATAAATATACACGTGAAGAGACTGACGATAAGCTAAGCAAGATCCCCATCCCTACTAAAACAAGCGACTTAGAAAATGACTGCGGGTTTAGCGCCATCGCAGGGATAAAAGGCGGAAAGGAAAACGAATATCATAGAACCGGAGATGTGAACCTTACCGCTGCCGACGTCGGGGCGATGCAGCTTATCGAGTTATACGGCACAAGCAGTCATGTCATAGATCTGGATGTCCTTACCGACTCCGGTATCTATAAAATATACAACGACGACGTCATGTGGGTTAAATTTAATAACGGCAATTCCCAAATAGACTGCAGGCAAATGGATTTATTTGTCGGCGGCAGCGACCGTTTTAAATACCAGATCATCTTTCCGTTAGATTACTATAAGAAATTCCGAATAAGATTTATGACTAAAAGTGAAAACGGAATCACGGAATTTTCCATATGGGATGAAAGCGCTACGCTCAACGACTTACTTAGTTACATAGACGCCCACTGTGTAAAACATGCCCATATATTGAATACGAAAGAGCAAATCGATGCTAATACGTCGAACGAAAATGTTGCAGGCGCTTTGGCTGTGAAACAGATAAAGAACGATTTGGAACAGCAGATCACCGCCGCAGTGTCCGGAGTTACAGGGGTGAAAGGAAATGCCGAATCTGCGTATAGGACGGGGAATGTTAATTTGACTGCGGGAAATATTGGCGCGGTTAATAAAGCGGGCGATACTATGGGTGGGAACTTAATAATGAAAAATGTTTGTCTTACTGACGGTGTGCATTCAAGAGTTGTTATTGAAATGCATGATGATGGAGACGGAGCGACTAATTATGGATCCGATCTGCTTGTCAGTGCAGCAGGAAATACTTTTGTCGGAAGTGGAGAAAGTGCCAGTAGTTTAAGAAATAAATTAACATCAGGTGCTTCGGAAGGTGAATATTACGCCAAGGTAGGCGAACGCTTATATATTACGTCAGACCAAAATATTTATTTCTATTCAAACTGTAACAATATATTGCAAAGAACAGGTATTCAATATGATGTTAGCGGAAGTTTACGCCCATTAATAAATGATACTAACAGCCTTGGATCAAGTACAACGAAATGGGCGCACGCTTATGCAACAACATTCCATGGAGAACTTGACGGAAATGCCAAAACAGCAATAACTGCAAGTAAAATTGGTACAGGTTTTGTTGGTCACACATCAAACCCAATATACATATCAAATGGCGTTCCGACTGCTATTACCGCAACCATTGGAGATGAGAATCATCCTATTTTTATGAGAAGGGGAGTGTTTCTAGCCTGCACAGAACAATCTTATCCTACTAATTTGACTGAATATGCATATGCTGCCGGTAAAACTGATGCATACGGAGAGACAATAACTTTACAGCCCGGCTACTCATATCTAATAATGATATCTACTGTTACGGATGGATTAAACGTTGAAGAAGTATTTGGAGGAACTTTAAGAATCGCAATGTGTCCAAGTGCAGGTAGTACTAAAAACATAACACTTTTTTCGCTTGGAACAACAACAAACACAGGTTTTTCAATAACTGCACTAAATTATGCAGTAAAAATATCAGGCTCTGCTTCTCATAAAGCATATTATGATATTTATGAAATACAAAATAAATGGGAGTGATTATTTTATGAAAGTAAAATTTAAAAATTTAGAAACCTTTATATACCTTACATCTTATTGCTTGTACCGGGACAAGGTAAGCATGGCAGGAGACGGTATAGAAGAAAACCTAAACGGCTTCATCCTTTACGAAGATGATGAAGAAACGGTAATCCGCGACTGCAGTGACTATAAATACAAATGGAATATTTATACCGAATACGAAAATGGTATAGTTCTCACAGAATCTAGAACGAATAGAGAAATGAAACCTGTCGACAATGAAGAGGATTTGCAGGAAATTATCAACCCTTTTTCAAATGAAGAGCTGACAGAAGCGGTTGCCGGCTTAATGTATGAATTAAGCATGATACAACTTGGATTGGAGGTGTAAAATATGGCATATAAAATTTTAAAAATATTGATTTCAAGCAATAGCAGAAGCAGAAAAGAACTTCAAAACATGGCAGATGTATATTATGCAGCTAAAAGATTGACAGATGACCAATATATTGAAATCACAGACAAGTTGAATCAGAAAAATATAGATGATTGCGAAACTCGCTAAGTCTGTTCGCAATCCAAACTAAATCAAGAAAGGGTTGGTGTAAAACGTGGATTCAAATATGAAGAAAGCAGTCACTGATAGTAAATCAACATATAACTTAGAAAACAACGGAGACCGCCAACCTTGATTAAATCCTATAGAACAAAACTGGATAAAAACCATCCGTCAATCTGCAACATTCCAATAGCACTGATACTAACGAATAGGAGGAATAACAAACTATGAACTTCACAACTTATTATCAATTAAAAAAACCGCTCGGTATGGAAAAATATGATATCGAGGTACACAATGCAAACTCTGATATTCTTGATTCCGAACTGAAACGGCTAAATCAAAAAACCGGAGAATTAGAGGCGTCATGGAATATAGCAAAGTCCCATGCCGAATCTGTTCATGCCCGTGCAGATGCAACCAAGACAGAAGCCTCAGAAGTAAACGGCAGCATTAAAATCAACGGTATGGAAACCACGGTATACACCCATCCGTCAGGAACTAATCCGCACGGCACAACGAAAGAAGATCTTGGATTGGGAGAGACTGAAAATAAAAGCTCGGCTGCAATACGAAGCGAACTGACCAAAGAAAACATAACTGCCGCTTTGGGCTATACACCTTATACGCCGGCAGAACTATCTGACCGATATGCTACCAAAGAAGAAATGATTGCTTTGTCTGATCTTATAGGACAAGCAAATACACAGTTAGAATCTATATAAGGAGGTATGTCCATGGCTACATTAATTGAAAATATAAACCGTATTCATACGGATAAAGAAGCAATCAAACAGGCCCTTATTGGTAAAGGCGTTATTGTTCCTGATGAAGCAAGTCTGGATGAATATGCGGAATGGATTACTTCAATAAATAATGGTATTGATACTTCAGATGCTACTGCAATGGCATCCGATATATTATTAGGAAAAACCGCTTATGTTTGTGGGGAAAAAATAACCGGAACGTTAGATATACAAACTGACTCTATTTACAAAAAAGCATTGGAATATTATTGCAAAATAACGGAAAATTCTGACGTTCAGACCGAAATCATACTTTTGAAAAAGGGGGTAGATGAATATAAAACGCTTCTTGAAATAGAACCCCCTTCATCCGCTATAAAAACAAATATTGCCAAAAGAATTACCGCCCAATTACCCCAAACTATACGAAATGGTTATTTCAAGAAAAAAGTTACTAATAACATATTTATTCTCGATCAATATGCCGAATTTGAAGAGAATCCATTGTGGTATGAAGACCCTAATATTGGGAATTTTCCTGTTTGGGACAGAGAAGCATTTAGGGATGATTCCCGATATTGGAACGTGCCATACCGAGTCAAATTCAATACAGATTTTACAAAAAAAGCTTGTGTATATATATGCGGCTGCCTCCTTGCTTATTCTTATTACAAGAGTGAAGATACATCGGGATTTGACTATTTGAAAGAGGGAGAAATATACATGCTTTCTCAAAAAAACTTTGTTATCGTTATAGCATAATATATTGTTGCAACATAACAATAGTAATTTTATATAATACACAAACTTTCCCACAAAATTTTAACGATAATAATCTCTCGGAATCCTGAGTGATTATAGTCAGCACAGTTGGCAGTGGACATTGAAAAGTGAATATTATCTGAAATGAATAAAAATAAATATGAGAAACAGACATAACTGTCGCTATGCCTTAAAAAGGTGTATAATACCCATAGGATTATGCCGTTTTCAGAATCAACTTTCTCAGGGCGGATTCATAAGGCAAATCCCATGCATCAAGATGTTGGAGCATCAGGATGTTATAGAGGCGGCAGTACCACATCTTAGTAGAACGGTGTCTGCCGTTTTCTAATAAGAAATCATATTTCTCACGTTTGTTGGAACGTTCTACAGAAGTTCTTGCATTAAATTCCGTTTTCCATTCGTCACTGTCACGGGGCGGAATGTTGATTAATCGGGGGTTGTCCTTTGTGGCAAGGTGAACTGTTCTTCCATACTTGGAATCAGAGCAGGGATGTTCGCATGAGCATCCGTATTTTCTGATTGCAAGAGGACAGCGAAATTTAATTCTGTTCTTGGAAGGCTCTGAACCGTCATGATTCATTCGACGCCCTTCTTTACAAACAGGAACGCCATCTTTACCGATGGTAAAATCATCCTTATATTTAGCTTTGATTCCCCGTTTTTCATTCAGGTCAATAAAGGGAGTAATCCCTTTGCGTTTACAGTATTTATAAATCGGCATGGCATCATGGGCAGAATCAAGAAGCAGCTTGGAAATCTGAAATTCAGGCAGAAAACTTTTCATTCTAAAAAAAGTATGCAGGAATCCGTGAGAATCATGTCTTGAGGCAGGATTCAGCAAAGGAAAAACAGGAAGGTCACTTTCTGAATCAGAAGCAACCAGCATATATAAATCGAAACCATGATAAAAGCAGGAGCGGGATGAATCCCATCCGATATCACAGTCGGGCTGGGAAAAGTAACGGTCGCAGGAGCAGTCATGAATACCTTTGGAGGGGCAGTCACAGACACGGTGTTTCCGTTCTCTGGCAGATGTAATAACAGGAGTGCCGTCACCGGCAAGAGCCAGTGCATCAGGATTGATAAGTCCTTTAGAAACAGACTGCTGTAGGAATTCCTGATTAAAAAGGTCAAAAAGAGAACCATAAGGCTGCTCAGAAACAGGGAGGGAAGTATTTTCCAGTTCCTGTAAGAGCTGCCCGACAGATATTTTTTCAACAGATTTTGCCTTGGCACCTTTGGCAGAAGGCTTTTTGACAGAAGCCTTAACGGGATGAATGTGGGGAGTCAGGTTATTTTCATCAGAATCCCAAAGACGGTTCAAAAAATCATAGAAGGTACCAACACCGGGAGTGTCGCCGAATTCAAAACCGCTGAGAATGGCATAAAGAGGGTTGATTTTGAGTTGTGCAGCCCACTCAGTCAGGGAAGTGACTTTAAAATCCAAGGACAACAGGTAGGAACGGTGCATGCAGGAAGGGGTTCTTGGCTCAGGTCCAAAGACAGAATATGTGCTTTTCAGTTTTTCATCGGTGTAGGAAAGGTCAAGATTCCAAAAGCGGTCAATGATATCCCATGTGGAACAGGCGATGGAATCAGGATTCGGATAATATTTACGTAAGTTTTCAACAACAAAGTTTTGGTAGTCAGAATGACTGCCGCAGTTAACAGGTAACAAATGAAATCGCCTCCAATCGAAAAATATGTCTTATAAATAAGGGCGCGAAGCGCCGCATTTTTCGATTGAATTGTCAAGTGTTTTGACAAAAAAAGTGGGGGATTTTAATAAAAAAGGAATCTGAAAGCCTTATATTTACTGGCTTAAAGATTCCGAGAGATTATTTTATATCAAGGAGGACAAAATTACGGCAATTATAGGAGTGAGCAATTATAGCAGCGTTTATGAAAACACATATGCTTCATCAAGAAAGGAAGCGGCAAAGAAAGAGGAAACAAAAGAAACTGCGGCTGCGCAGAAAAGCACTGAAACAGCAGAGAAAAGCAGCAAATCAAATGATGCCGCAGAATATGCAAACGGACTGGCGAAACTTGTTCCAAGCGCAGAGTTTAGGATTGGAGATGGTTTTTCTACGGCGAAAACTGGAATAACGCTGACAGTCAGTCCGAAGCTTTTAGAGAAAATGCAGAATGATCCTGAAACTGAAAAGGAAATGAAGGAATTGATCAAGGGTGTTGAAGCGAAAAACAAACTGGCTGAGAACTGGAATAAAATGACGGGCAGAACGACAGTGTTTCGCCATGACTGGATTGATGAGAATGGAAAATTTCACTCGTTTTCTCAAACCAAGAGAGAGAACAAATTAAACAAAAAACTTCGGGAGGAAATGCAGGAAAACGCCGAAAAGCGGATTGAGAGGTCAAGAGAAAAAGCTCGTGAAAATGCGGAGCAACTTTCGGAAGAAATGGCGGAAAAAGCAGAGGAAGCGAAGGAAAGCGAAAAGTCGGAAGAAAAAATAGCTGTTTCCAAAGATGGCACGATTTATTTAGATGACACAGATATGAAAACGATTATCGAAGCTGTTCAGGAAGAAGATGCGGGCAAAACAATTGTGAAAGATCAGCCGCAGGTTGGCGCAAATCTGGATTTGAAGATATGAGAGGAGGCGGGGCTATGAATATCAGCAGTAACAATCTGAGAGGGTTTTCGCAGTATTCCCTTTTGAATAAACAGGAAATGGCGAACTGCCGAAAAGGAATATGGCGGTCAGCGTTCATGTTAAACAGTGTACTGACCAAACAGGAAACAGCCAGTCTGGGGTATATTTACATGAATGACAGTCTGGACACTTATATTATCGAGCCACGCTCCCAACTAAATACCACCAGCACAAAACCGCCGCTGCATGGAAACATACACAACCATGCAGCAGCGGTTTTCTTATTTCCGTTTTTTCCTCTGGCTGACATAGCTTTTGAAGAATTTTGATTTTTCAAGGATATGTACAAGCTGTCGGAACTCCGCATCAGACAGCTTGTTATAATTGATACCCAGCCGCTTACAGTAAAGCGCAATCTGTTTTTCAAGGGAACTTCCTTTGAAATTTGCAACATCCTCTAAATCCTGCTTCAATTCTTTGGCAATGGTAGTTGGCGGCGCACTCTCACTGTCAGACTTGTGTACAGCACGGATATCACGAACGATTGCGCTTATATCGTCCTGTATCATGTGGCTGAAATATTTGTCATCCTCAATGTGTGCAGCCTGTAAAATCCGGAGGTGCGGGTCATCTTCCTCAGGGCGGTAGCGTTCTATAATTTCGTGCCGGACAGTATCGACAAGGGAGTTGAGGTTTTGAATCTGCATGGAAGCAATCCCATCCACATAAACCTCAATGTCAGCCAGAAACTTTATAAAATCCTTGTGGGTGGCAAGTTCGCACAGCAGACGGTTGTTAATCCGGCCACTTTTCAGAAGAGCAACCATTTCATCACTCAAATGCAATTCTGTTAAAGGCGTGTTGGCCTGCTCCCTGTTTTCTGTCCGGCATAACAGATAATCAATGGACACTCCATAGAAATCTGCCAGTGTGATAAGACTGCCATGATTGATTTCTTTATTGTCCTT
>OFGJ01001171.1_pt1 | contig 14052 bp, 15 predicted proteins | sample 1521731 | NCBI WGS metagenome assembly OFGJ01 (sample SAMEA3504126, study PRJEB24116) | mouse gut metagenome | biome: mouse gut; feature: mouse-associated habitat; material: faeces | place: Denmark | collected 2011 | reverse complement strand
AAAGCAGAACGATAAACTCAGCCTTAAACGAAGACGCAAAAAATGTATGTGGAGCGCTGAATATCTGTACAAAGTCTTTAAGGATAGTTAAATCTCATGCGTCAGCCCTGATAATGCTACGGATTGGCTTACACCAATCCAATTACAAAGGTAAGCATTTTTTCTCAATGCCCGATGTTTCCAAGCCTCAAATCTTCGGAAGATCCATCGAACAAAACGAAATTAAATAAAACAAACACCTCTTAAAAATCCATAAATCGAGCCTCAAAAATTCGATTTATCCAACTAATTAGTACAACATCAGTACAATATGCAATTTATAATCCACTGAATAACAATATATTATCTTCCATAAGAAAGGATAAGGTATGTTTTGAGCTGCATGAAATTGATTTTGCAGCTCAAAACCCTTGCAGTATATTGGTTGATCTTACTCCAAAGTCGTAATCCCCGTTGCCGATTTCACACTCCGATTTTTCATTTTTTGTTTTCATTGTGATTGGCGGCGAAAAGAAAAAAGCTGACAAATCATTGCTGACTTATCGGCTTCGGGCAAGATGGTTGTTTCCTTACATCGGCGCATAGTTAATTTCACCGAGGGAGTTGATTGCATCCTGTTTCAGGCTGTCAACAACATGGAGGTATCGCTCAGTCATCTTTATGGAGGTGTGTCCGAGGAGACTTGACACCGTTTTTATATTCGCTCCTTTGGTAAGGACGTTCACCGCAAAGCTGTGCCGGGCGCAATGCCATGTGATTTTCTTCCTGATGCCTGCCGCCTTTACCCATTTACGAAGATACAGGTTACAGATGTTGTAATGCGGGAGTTTGAATATACGTTCATCAAAGTTGTCGTTATCCGGCTCGCCGATCAGACGGATAAGGGTGTCGTTCAACGGAACGATTACCCAGCTTCGGCTGCTGTGGTCTTTTGTCTTCTGCTGCTGGAACCGCAATGTCTGGGTTGAGTAATCCACATTGCGGTAGGTCAGCTGGCTTGTGTCGCACCAACGCACCCCAGTGTATAAACCGAAGATGAACGCACGGTGAATCTCCGGTTTCTCTCCCTCAAAATGTGTCGCCACAAGCTGCTGTATTTCCTCCGGCAGAAGGATCTCCTTTTGCAGCGTCATGTTGTCGTTCTTCAACACGAAACCACGGCACGGATTTTTCTTGATGAGGTCTTTGTCAACGGCAGCAGTAACCATACGCTTGAACATCCGGAAATAGATTTTGGGACCGTCGCCTGTTCCGTTCTCTTTCAAATATTCCACATAAGCCGCCACCATGTCAACCGTCAGTTGCGTCATCTTCAGATTTTTCTTGTAGAGAGAGTATCTCGGTGTATCGGCAAGAAAGTTCATGAACTTTTGCAGACCGTGTCCGAGTGTTATGCGGGTGTATTTCGTGAGCGACGGGGATTTGATGAACTCCTTGCAAAACTCAAGAAAATCCTCGTCCATGTCTTTTCGGAGACGATAGCCCTCCCTGTCCTCCAGGAAAGATTGCTCACGTTCAAAACGTATCTTTTCAGCAAGGGCAAGAGTATTCTTGTTCTGCATACGTTCCTGCTGGTTGCGGGGATGAAGCCAGATATACAGGTTGAGGTTTTCTTTCTTGCGGGAGTGTTTGATTTGGTATTTCGGTTTACCCGCCATCGCTCCATTGGTGTAAAACACCTGATTGCCGTCCTCGTCAAGCACGGGCGACTCAGTCCTGCCGAGATAATATTCAAGATAGAGGTTGGCACGTCCGTCGCTCAATTCCGATTGCCGGAGCTTGGGATTCTGCTTCTTGCGATTTTCTATTTTTGCCATAAAATTATAATTTTGCGCAAAGATAATCCGAGGTATAATAATCTGAAAATCGCCGTTTACACACCTTAACATTTACTCTCTGACTACAGTCCATAATCGAGGGTACAAAAGGTGTACTTTTTGAGAAAATCGGGTCAAAAGCAGGAAAATCGCCACAACATTGGCAACGGCTATTGCGCTGATAACAAGTATAATTAGCTCATTTGACTTATTCCCGTTTTTCTATCAAAGAAATCTGGTAAATTTATACAAGGAATCATAAGGTGGAAGTCAATGGCAAGCCGTGTATCCTCACAAGAGGACGCAGGCTGCTTTTGCTTCAATCTTGATTCCCGGCTTACCAGAGCCTTACCGAAAGAGAGAACCAAAAGGGTGTTGCGCCCTCTTTCTATTTCGCAGCCGGTATCCGCCTCGCCGAAAGAGGTGTACCTCCAAAAACGTTATACGATGGCACTTTGGCAAATAACAGTAAAAAAAGGCGGTAACGCAAACGGTCTGAAACTTGAAACCGGCATGTCGGTCGAAGTTTCTGTGAAAACATCAATGGATCCATTACGATTTGGAGATGGTATGGATGCCATATCAGAGGCTTTTAGTTCAAAATACGGTTTCGATAGCCGTAAATTCCGTAGCATCAGTATGCAGTATCACCTAGAATCAAAGAAAATATCATGAATCAGGAATTGTTACATTGCCTATTAGGCTTCTATAAAGAATTAGCCAAAGATACTAGCGTAGGATACAATCCTATGTCTGAATTTGTTCCTTATGTTACAACCAAAGAGATTGTTCACACCAAGATTATCAGTGAGCTTCTAAACCCTGCGGGATGTCACAAAGAAGGAACCAAGTATCTTGAATCGTTCTTTAAGTTTTTCTTAAATCCAATTAAATATGATGACTATCATGATTTTAAGATTATTCGAGAACGAAGAGTACACAGGGTGCTCACTGAAGGTAGCGTTCGATCCATTGATGTCCTGATAGAAAGTAAGGATAACTTTGGTCAGAAACATGCCATAATAATCGAGAACAAGCTCAATCATGCGGAATTTCAACACCTTCAAATTGAAGACTATTCCCAAGGTCTTGCCCGCGAGAGTGTTCATGTTGATGCCGTCATAATATTACATGACCGATACCAGCACTCGTTTAATAATAAATATCACTCTGAACGTACACTATACCCGAAAGATTTGGCTGAATGGATAAATTCTGTGAATCCAAATCATATTGGTATAAAAGCATACGCCGACTACCTTATAACTATTAATAATCAAAACATACCATACGAAAATTCGAGAAAAATGCTAGACCTTTCAATAGACGAAATCAAAGACCTCTACGAATTGAATAAGGCATTCGAAAATCTGACTGCCTCTAAAAACGACTACATCGTGGAACATGTCAAAGAAGCTCTTCCTTCAGGACATAGTATAGAAACCACTTTCTCCACACTCGATGAAGGATGCAAGGCATTGCAGCTATGGAATCAAACAGACTACGACAAAACGGATTTATGGATTGCGTTTTTTCACCCAGGAAATCCAGCCGATGATGATAACAGCACCTATGTATATCTGTATACACATGACCGCAAGGCATCAAATTCTGAGATTGTCAGACGCCTCGGCTATGAAATGCAAGGTAGCCAAGAGGGTTATACATACTTCCGCGCACCTGGCGACAAATGCCGATTCTCATTTTTTGACAAACCCAGGCGCGAACAATTGATTGATGAAATTGTCCGGCTTCTAAAAGAAATACATGAATTGGGAACTACCGATCAGCCCTAATTTTGTAGTAAAATAACATCGGCCTGGTGGTGGAATTGGTCAGACATGCGTTATAAAAGTGCCTTGTGATGGGGTATTGTTGGTCCGAATCCTCCCCAGGCTGCAAAATCAAAATTCACATAGATATGATAACACAGTATGAAACTTGGAACGGCTACGCTGTTCATGGCGATGTCAAAGAACTTGATGCGATAGTAGAATCAACCGGATTCATTGAGTTGGACAAAGAAGATGTTGTCAGCATCCTATCTGCTGATGGCGAGAATTGTGTGATATCCGGAACCGGCAATGAGATGGATGAGGCTTTTAACAATGCTATCGATAGTCTGCCTTCCTCTATCGACAAAGTAAACAATCTCCTTATTGACTTCCGCTATGGTGGCAGGTCGCCCAAAATGGCTGAATTATCAAAGATCTCATCGAGCTTATCAGAGGCGAGTCCAACTATCGAAATCAGATGGGGCATTTCTAATGATGAATCGTTAGGGGATACATGTAAGGTTGTGCTTGTCGCATCGATAAATCACTAAAGTCTCAATAACTTGGTCGGCTATGGAGCTGCCCGATTCTCGGATGGACGCGTAGAGTTATGCACTATACGCAGCTTATCAAAGAATTCCTTTGTCGTTTTGACATTGGAATTCTTTGATAAGCTCAGAGAACGAACTAAAACCCCATGGGAATTTCTTGATACCGCCGACGGAGAAAATGCAAAGCTCCCTCAAATCGGCGACCAAAGAACGGATAACCATCAACGGAGGGAAACAGCACGTATCCGAAACGAAAGCCAAAGCAAAGCCGACGTAGCAGCCGACACCAAGACCGAGGAAACAAAAAAGCCGGCCCACGGCTTTTGGGGCTGGGGCTACTACGGAGCATTAGCCGCCGTTTGCGTGGTGCTGTTCTTTTACTTCCGCCGACATTGGCGCAAGAAGTAAGCCACGACAAAAAAAGTACCCGGAAAAGCCTTTTGGGGTACTTTTTCGGGTACTTATTCTTTAAGTCGCTGGTTTACAGCGTTGATTGCGGAGAGGACGAGATTCGAACTCGTGGTAGGATTGCTCCTACGTCAGTTTAGCAAACTGGTGGTTTCAGCCACTCACCCACCTCTCCAGTATTGATTTTATTTCCGGGTTTTGGAGAACCGCTGTTCTCTATCGGAAAAGCTTTGCAAAGGTAGGTGTTTTAAATGACATATGCAAATTTTGGTCGTTGAAAATTGAAAAATAATGTTTCGTAAAGGCTGAAGGATGCGAAATACAGTTTTTTGCGATAAGCAGGAGGTGAAAGGGGGATTTTGATGAGGGATTTTGCTAATTTTGTATTCAATAATTAGTTGATCCGTCTGTTATTTTTCGAGTATGAACCTCGTTTGATTGATGACCGGTTGATTAGGAATATCAAGAAAAAGATGTATTTTGTCAAAAAACGTATGGAGGTTGCTGGGTGTCATAGCCTCAGTCTGTCTTATCCGAGCAAATGTAGCCAACGCCATGGGCATAATTGGGTCATTACTGTTTATTGCCGGGCCAAGGAACTGAATCCTGATGGCATGGTTTGTGATTTCACCCATATAAAGGAGTGTATCCATGATTATCTTGACCACGGAGATTTTAATGACTTGTTACCATTTAACCCTACTGCTGAAAATATTGCAAAATGGGTTACTGATATGATTCCCGAATGTTACAAGGCCAGTGTAAGGGAGTCGGAAGGTAACGTGGCTGTCTATGTTGCCGATGAAGAGCCTTGTGGATGTGTATTTGAAGAGGATTGTCCTGAATAAATTATGAGGGTTAACGAGATTTTCTATTCTTTGCAGGGGGAGGGGTACTGGATGGGGCGACCCGCAGTGTTTGTGCGTTTGTCCGGGTGCAATTTAAAGTGCCCGTTTTGTGATACGGAACATGAAACTTATACCGAACTTACAGAACAGGAAATAATCGATATCGCAACAGGGTATCCCGCACGGCATATAGTCATAACAGGGGGGGAGCCTACTTTGCAGCTGTCGGCAACGTTGGTGCATGGATTGAAACGTGCCGGTTTTTATGTTCAGATTGAGACCAATGGTTCCATCAGGGTAGCTGATGAAATTCTTGCATGTGTTGACTGGGTGACTTGTTCCCCAAAAGATGCAGACATGAAAATAGGTCGCGTCGATGAGTTGAAAGTGATATTTCAATCACCGACCGACCATGAACGTTTGGCGCGATTCGAAAATGATGCGCTACAAGGCGGGAGTGTGCTTTCCCTTCAGCCTTGTGATGTCGGTGATGCCGTGCGGAATCGAGAAATCGTAAGCTATGCTATAGAATATGTCAAGGCTCATCCGGCATGGAGGTTATCACTACAGACCCATAAACTATTGGATATTAGATAAAGAATGCGCCGACTAAGGGTTGTGGCTATGGCTTTGTTGTGGAATGCAGGGCGTTGAACAGAGTCCCGACCAAGATGGCGCCTCCTATTATATTGCCTATCGTGACAGGAATCAGATTCCGGAATAACGCATATAAATCCACATCTGCTCCTTCAAGCATTCCTGCCGGGATGAAGAACATATTGGCGATGCTGTGTTCATAGCCCAGCACGACAAATGTGCCTACCGGAATCAGGCATGCAAGGAATTTTGACGGGAGGGTGTCAACCATAAGGCACAGCCATACGGCAAGGCATACGCACCAATTGGCAGCAATCGCTTTAATCAGTGCGGTGCCTACAGGCAGTGCTGCTTTTGATTCTGCAATAGCTATGATTGCCGAATGGTATGGCTCGGATGCTGTCAGCCCGCTTAGATAAACAAACAGGTAGGTGAATGACAATGCGCCTACAAAATTAAATGTCCATACAACAAACCAATGCCGAACCACTGAAAGGAATTTGTAATGCCCTTGGTAACATCCCGGCATAAGCACTGCGTTGTTGCCTGTGAACAATTCCCCGCCAAACAGCACGATTAAAAATAACCCTACCGGGAACATCAATCCACTTAATAATTTTTGAATGCCGGGGTTGGATGACGCCAATCCTGGTACGCCGAATCCGACAAATACCGAGAGCACACCTCCTAAGGCGATGAAGGCTCCCGCCATTATTGAAAGGGTTGCCAGACGTGTCAATGATATGCTGGTCTTGTCACAACCGATTCCTATTACTTTTGAGATTAACTGGGGGTGGGGTAATATTGACATTTTGGTGTTATGATTGTGTTATGCGGGTGAGCTGGTTTGCAGATAGGTTAAGTTGCGCGGAACGCATGATAATTTCACTCGCAGTTGGAATGGTTGGTCGGAATTATGTATTACCGGCATTTTCCTTTTGTCGGTACCTTAGAATAATCAGAGAGGCCAAGATGGCCTCTTTGCCTAAATCCAACGGCTGGAGCTTTTACCTTTCATGCTTCCACTGAGAATTTGGATGCGTGTGGGGTAACAGCTTCAGCCGTTCGATTTATGAAATCATCAGTTCAGTTGTGGCTCGACTTTTTGAACGGATGATTTCTTTTGGGTATAGGTTTGCACTTCCTGCTCCCCGGTCAGTGCCCCGAGTGCATTTAAAGCAAGTGCTTCCAGTTCATCCTCGCCCGGGAATATATGAACCGGTGCAATGTAGTCGATTAATTCTGTCAGCCGTGAAATCACATATTCGGAATATGCGATACCGCCTGTAATCAGAATTGCGTCAACTTTTCCTCTGAACACGGGTGTTAGGGCGGCAATATGTTTTGCAATCTGGTAAATCATGGCATCCAGCACCAGTTTGGCATACTCATCGCCGTTTTTGATCCGTTCTTCGATTTCCGGTATGTGCGTAGAGCCGAGGTGTGCCGCCAGGCCTGCTTTCCCACTGATTCGTTTTTTTAATTCCTCCTTGGTGTAACGGCCGGAATAGCACAGGTCGATAAGCGACCCTGCGGGCAGTGTGCCGGCACGTTCGGGTGAGAACGGGCCCTCGCCGTCGAAAGCGTTGTTAACATCAACCGCCTTGCCTTTTTTGTGAGCCCCGATGGAAATGCCGCCTCCGAGGTGGCAAATTATCAGGTTCATATCTTCATATTTTACCGGATTAGAGGGTGTGGCTTCTGTCATTTTGGATGCAAAGCGACGCCCGATTGCCCTTTGGTTCAAGGCATGCCAGGTGGTTACACGGGGCATAAGGGGAGAGCCTGTGACACGTGCCACTTCGTCGAGCTCGTCAACAACGCCGGGGTCGGCAATGAATGCCTTGCATCCCAGTTCGTCGGCCAAGTCGCGTGCGATAAGGCACCCGAGGTTGCATGCGTGGCTTCGACGCACCTTGCGGATATCGGCCACCATTGCGTCATTAACTTCGTAAACACCTCCTGGAATCGGCCGTAACAAACCTCCCCGGCCAATAACCGCATCGAATTCAAAAGGGATGCCGTTTTCGGCAAGAGCGTTTAGAATCAGGTTTTTCCTGAAATCAAACTGGTCGATGACTTTGGGGAACTTTTCCAAATCATCAACACTGTGGCGTAAACATAGCGAAAAAGTAGGTTTCTCATTTTCGAATACGGCCATTTTTGTGGAGGTCGATCCAGGGTTTATCGCAAGTATTTTCATATTGGCGAAGTTGATTGAGGTCAATGGTTTTTAGATAAGGAAGTCTCGTCAGATATGTGAAATCCAATTGTGGTTGGTGCGGCGTGCTATGCGTTGATACATGCCAGCGCCATGCTTAAGAATTTCGATTCAGTCGAGTCGCTTCGTGATGACAGGATGACCGGGCATGCCGGGCCTTGAAGTATGCCTGCAATCACCGCATTGCCAAACAAGGTAATTGTTTTATAAAATGTGTTGCCTGATTCGATGTTGGGGAATATCAGGAGGTCGGCATCACCGCACACATCCGAAGTCAACCCTTTTACTGCCGCGCTATGGCTGTCGCAAGCCGTTTTCACATCCATTGGCCCTGCCATTTCCACGTCGCCGAACCTGCCTTCCGTTGCCATTTCTATCAGTTTTACATAGTCGGTGGAATTCGGGAATTTAGGATTTACTTTTTCAGTAAAGTGGATCAAGGCAACTTTCGGCCTGGCAATACCGAGCTTACGGCATGTGTCGAGATCATATGCGATAATCTCTGCTCGTTGTTCCAATGTGGGATAGGGTATTACGGCCACATCAGAAAAGAACAGGAGTTTTTTGTAATTCGGCAGCTGTGCCACTGATAAATGTGTGAGGAGTTTTCCTTTGGGTAGGAGTCCTGTTTCCTTATTTAATATAGCACGAAGAAAATTGTCGGTATTAATCAGGCCTTTCATAAGGATGTCGGCATTTCCCTCATGCACCATCCTTACAGCAGTGCGGGCCGCATCATCGGGGTCGGCAACGATTTCAATATGCACACCTGGTGCTTGTTTCAGAGATTCCGGTATAACCGAATCCAGCCGGGAATCTCCCAGCAATACCAACTCGGCCAGCCCTTCGGCATGGGCGCGTGAAGCGGCTGCGATTGTTTCTTCATCATAAGGACAGACAACGGCAACCCGTTTGCGGGTTCCGGCCTTCCTTAAGTGCTCGATCATTTGTGGAAACGTGTTGATTTGTTGCATGGCAATAAGATTGTTTTTTGCAAATATCTGAAATTTTTGCGAACGCACATAATTTTTAGACAGAAAAATCACTTCAAAATACTTTTTTTGCTGCCCTGTTTCGTGCTTTTTTTAAGCTACTCAAGAGTGTGTGACTTATAAAAAGAATTTGAAATGGCGCTAATTGTGAATAACATTCTTATAGCAGGCTGTATAGATTGCACAAATGCGCATAAAGTGTGCAATATATGTAAAACAGGATAAAGACATAGGTGCAGCCGAAATGATGGAGATGCACAAAAAAGTGGAGGAGGCTAACCAATAGTCTCCTCCACAGGGAATATTAAATCAGATGAAGAGAAAAAAGTTTGTTCATTGGCTTAAAAGCCTGTAAAATTAATTATGCCATAAATATCTGTTGTCGCTAAATTGCTTATAGTAATGGCAAAGATAAAATTAAATTTTTGCATTTGCAAGCATTTTGCGCATAAAAACGCGCAATGCCTGTCAAAAAGGCCAGCGACAGCCGTTTGCGGTCGGCCATATGTTTGAAAATATGGATTAAAAGCGTAACTTTGTGTGCAATGCAAGCAGCATATCGGATATGTGCCATATGCTGATGAGCAGTTACATGGGTTTTGCAAATAATAATATAAAATAAAAATATTGCACTATGAACATTAACATTAATAATGCAGACAGCCCCGGCACATCCAACGAACAACGGGAATATCCTTTCCGCGGGCTTTGTATTTCAGGGTTCGCCATGTTGTTTTTCACATTCATCCTGTTGCCAGCAATAATTATAACATCTGTCTCGCTATGGATTGAACCCATCCCGGCGCTTGCGGTCACTATAGGAGGTTTTTGTTTTGTATTGTTTATCCTTGGGTGTATCGGATATTTTACCCAGGAACCAAATGAAGCCCGGGTAATGATTTTCTTCGGAAAATATAAGGGCACTTGCCGACAGACCGGATATTATTGGGTCAATCCCTTTGTGTCACGTAAAAAGCTTTCCTTGCGCATACGCAATATGGACATCGAGCCGATTAAGGTAAACGACAAAGTTGGTAACCCGGTGCTTATCGGGATGGTGCTGGTTTGGAAAATCAAAGATACATATAGAGCGGTTTTCGATATCGACTCACAGTCGCTTACAAACGGCATTAACACAGGTGTGAGCAATGCCGCCCTCGAAAAATTCGTGCGTATCCAAAGTGATGCGGCACTGCGTGAGGTGACCGGCCATTTTGCGTATGATCAAACCGGGGGCGATAACCATGAGCTTACGTTGCGCGACGGAGGCGATGAAATCAATGAATTGTTGGAACGTAAGATTAACGAGCGGTTGGCAATTGCGGGGATGGAAGTTGTTGAAGCTCGTTTGAATTATCTGGCATATGCCCCTGAAATTGCTGCTGTCATGCTTCGTCGTCAACAGGCTTCGGCTATTATCTCGGCTAGGGAAAAAATCGTCGAGGGGGCTGTAAGCATGGTGAAAATGGCTATTGACCGTATAGAAGATGACGGGGTGGTCAAATTCGATGATGCCCGTAAGGCTTCGCTGGTCGGGAATCTGCTTGTTGTTTTATGTAGCGATGAGCCTGCGCAGCCGGTTCTCAATGCTGATTCCTGACATTTCCTTTGAATAAACATTGTTTAGCGCCTGTGGCTGATTTGCAGTCACAGGCGTTGTCGTCTTATGAACTAATCATAGGCAGGCAATGTTAAATAGGCAGAGAGGTTACCTCCGAAATTTATTTCAGGATGTTTCTAAAATTCGATATGTCTTTTGTGCATGGTCTAAACGATAAATAAATGGTACAAAATATGAAAAAGATCGGAGTTTTTTATGGTTCCGAAACCGGGACAACTGCTGATGTGGCACGTCGCATTGCGCGAAAGCTTGAAGTCGGGGATGAAGATGTGTTTGATGTTGCCGATACCGCCCCATCTAATGCAGGGGATTATGACTTACTGGTATTGGGCACTAGTACGTGGGGCGATGGCGAACCGGCCGAAAGCTGGCTGGATTTTATATCCGGGTTGGAAGTGATGGATTTGCATGGGAAAGAAGCTGCGTTGTTCGGTTGTGGCGATGAGACCATGACCGATACATTCTGCTCCGGTGTGGGTGTTATTTACAATCGGCTTAAGCCGACTAAGATAAGATTTATTGCCCCTTACGATACAATCGGTTATTCGTTTGACGAGTCCATGGCAAAACCAGGAGGGGCATTGGAAGCTGTGGGGCTTTTGCTTGACGAAGTCAATCATCCGGAACTTACGGATACCCGCCTTGCCGGTTGGACCTCGTTGATAAAACGTGAAATAAAGTGAAAAAACAGCATTTGCCGACATAGCGGAGGCAAGAACTAAATCGGTTGTCGTATCTTTGCGTGATAAAACGTGAAGATACGACATTTTTTTGCGGTATAATGTTAAACAGAATAATAAACGCAGAAAGCATACTGAAGCTGGGCGATTTAATTGCGGGCTCACGCAACATTTTGATTACATGTCACTTGTCGCCTGATGGCGATGCTATGGGTTCGTCGCTCGGACTATGTATGGCGTTGAAGAATATAGGGAAGAAGGCTAAGGTGGTTGTGCCTGACACTCCGCCAAAGTATCTTATGTTTCTTCCCGGCGCAACTGACATAGTAGTCTACTCCCGTTCGCAGCATTATGTGGAGCGACTGTTCGCGTCATCAGAATTGGTTTTCTGCCTTGACTATAATGAACCGAAGCGAATCGACCTTGTTGCCGATGCCATGCTTGCTTCACCGGCAAAAAAGGTTATGATTGACCACCATTTGAATCCGGCAGATTTTCCAGATGTGGTAATTTCACACCCGGAGGAATCGTCGACATCGGTGCTTGTTTACCGCACATTGCTGGATTTAGGGCTTGGGGATGCTATAACGGCAGATGTTGCCGAATGCTTGTACACAGGCATGATGACCGATACGGGTAATTTCTCATATAATTCCAATGACCCCGATTTGTATGAGGTAATAGCCGATATGGTGCGTCGTGGCATAAACAAGGATTTCATTTATCGGAAAGTGTATTTTTCAAATTCATATAACCGATTAAGGTTGAACGGCTATGCTTTGGTTGAGAAATTCGAGGTTTTCCCGGAACACAAGGCGGCGCTTATCACCCTTACGCGTGAGGAGATGAACCGGTTCCAGGATATGCTCTTCCAGGCCGCCGCCGCCATGAAGGTGAAGCCGGTAGACATCAAGGAGAAGGCCGGTCAGATGATGACCGAGGCCCGTGAGCTGCGCCAGACCATCGAGAAGCTGAAAGCCCGGGAATTTGTCTCCGAGGCGGACCAGTTCCTCATGAGCGCCAAGCAGGTGAAGGGCCTGAAGGTGTTTTCCATGTCCCGCAATGGCGTGTCCGCGGACGATATGCGCAAGATGGGCGACTTCCTCCGTGACAAGGACCAAAGTGTGGTAGCTCTGATGGCCAGCGTCAACGAAGGAAAGATCACCTTCCTGGCCGTCTGCGGCAAGGAGGCCGTGGACAAGGGAGTCAAGGCGGGGGATATCATCAAGACCATCGCCCCCATCTGCGGCGGCAAGGGCGGCGGCAAGCCCGACAGCGCCATGGGCGGCGGCAGCGACCTGCTGAAGCTGGACGACGCCCTGGCGGCCCTGGATGATTTTGTGAACGAGAAGGCGAAGGAGCAGTGACAAGGGACGATCTGAAGGTTTTCCGGGCGCTGGACATCGACTTTGACAGCATCGGCCTGGAGCCGAACGCAGGAGCTGTCCCCTATTTCTGTACCCCGGTGGGTGCGGAGGAGGTGGGCTCCATCGGCTGTGACGGCATCCAGTTCATCCTCCTGCCGGGGGATGAGGCGGTGTACTGCGTGGACCCGTCCATGGGGGAGATAGGGACTTATGTGCTGCCGGTAGGCAGTGATCTCCGTGAATTTTTATCCTTTGTCCTCTACTGCCATGATGCGAACCCCCTGAGCCAGATATATTTCCTGTCAGAGGAACGTTTTCAGACGTTTGCGGCTGACGAGGCCGAAGCAAGGGGGAGCGGAGAGCTGGAGGAACTGTTCGAGGCGAAGGACGCCGCTCTGGCGAAGATCGCGGAGGCGTTCGGCATCGCTCCCATAGAGCCCTACGCGAGGGTCAAGGCCCTGCAAGAGGCCTTCGATCCCAGTGTCTTACGATTTTCCGATGAATACTACGATACGCTCGGCATCGAGCGGGAGTAGGAATTGATTGAGGAGGAAGAGCATGGAACAGCAGATCAGAACAGAACAGATCAATCAAGTCCCAGCAGATATACAGCTATTTAAGCAGATAGCGAAAATCGGCGATTTTGAAATTTCCCTTTGCAAAAAAGAAATGAATTTGGAGGATAAAAGTTCCTATAGGAAACTGGAACTTACAGCCGCACAGAAAATTCAAATCAGCGGCTTATTGCAGCATCTTCCCCAGGCAGCAACGGCAGGGATGATGGCACAAGCCTATACCGTGAGATTTCCAGAAGGATTGCCGCATACGCTTACTGCTCTGAAACAGGGAGGATTTGGCTCAATGATTCATGGTGGCAGTGGTTCTTTTGTTGGGAGTGCATCGTTTTACTCCATGTCTGCACAAGCGGCAGTTATGGGTGTATTTACTGCGATGTCAGCGGCTACCGGACAGTATTTTCTCAAACAGATTAATGGTAATTTAAGAGAGATAAACCAGAAAATAGATACTATATTGGAATTCTTGTATGGTGATAAAAAAGCGGAGTTGCTTTCCGAAATTAGCTTCACCCAATATGCCTATCAAAACTATAGCTCTATTATGATGCACGAGCAGCAGCAAACAGCCATGATAGCCAGCTTGCAGGAGGCTAGGAA
>OFGJ01001160.1_pt1 | contig 14126 bp, 6 predicted proteins | sample 1521731 | NCBI WGS metagenome assembly OFGJ01 (sample SAMEA3504126, study PRJEB24116) | mouse gut metagenome | biome: mouse gut; feature: mouse-associated habitat; material: faeces | place: Denmark | collected 2011 | reverse complement strand
TTATATACCGGAAAGAATAACAAGGCAATATCCGGACAACCACAGAACATCTCTGGTACAGTAATTGACGAAAGTGGTGAACCGATTATCGGAGCAAATGTCATGGTGGAAGGAACCAGTACTGGTGTCATTACAGATCTTGACGGAAAATACACAATCAACGCACCGGCAGGGAGTAATCTCAAAATCTCCTATATCGGTTATGTGACACAGACTGTAAAAGCTGGTAGAAACAGTACCGTAAAGTTAGTGGAAGACAGTAAAACACTGGCAGAAGTCGTGGTAATCGGCTATGGTACACAGCGTAAGTCCGACCTGACTGGAGGTCTGGTATCAGTAGACCAGAAGAAACTGAACATGATAAATAGCAGTAACTTGATGGACCGTCTCGCAGGACAAATTCCGGGCTTAAGCGTAACTACTGGTGATGCGAAACCGGGGGCAGACCAAACCCTCCGTGTACGTGGTGAAAACTCATTAAGTGCTGACAATGCACCGCTTATTGTATTGGACGGTATTCCTTACAATGGTTCTTTGAGTGATATTGACCCAAACATCATCGAAAGCCTTAGTGTCTTGAAAGATGCTTCCGCAGCAGCTATCTACGGCTCACGCGGTTCCAATGGTGTTATCTTGATTCAATCAAAGAAAGGCAAGAAAGGTGCACCCCAAGTTACATACAAAGGGCAGTTCAGAATGTCGCAACCCCAACAGACTATTGATGTGATGACTCCAGACGAATACATCACATTTAAACAAGACATTGCACGCCTGAAAGATGGATGGAGCGGAGACCAATTGGCTCCTGAGAATATTCTGAGTGCCAGCGAACTTATAAATTACAAGAAAGGCGTTACAAACGACTGGCAGGACTATATTTTCCGCAATGCATTTACCATGGAACATCAAGTAGGCATTTCCGGAGGTACTGAAAGCACCACTTATATGGGGGCAGTTTCCTATCTAGATCAAGAAGGTGTAGTCTACAATTCTGCTATGAAACGTTACAATATCAATTTGAATGTCACACAAGTATTAAACAAATGGCTGACTATTGGTATACAGACCCAATTTATTCAAAGAGATGGCGGTGGTATAACCCCGAATATTGAACATGCTGTAAAGCAAAGTCCTTATGGTATCTACAAAGATGAAAACGGCAAGTATTATGAAGAACCTATGGACCAATCCCTGATTATTAACCCGATGGCCAATGTCAATGCCGACCAAGATCAAACAAGACGTAACTTCTTCATCAACACCTATGCTGACATTCTGTTGCCGGTAAAAGGTCTTTCAGCCCGTACAACCTTTGGTTACAACTATCGTAGCGACTTTACCGGCACATACTATGGCCGTGACACCAAAGACGGTAGAACAGCCAGCGGAAAAGCCAGCATCAACAATGAACACTACTGGGATTACACTTGGGAAAATCTGCTCAAATATAATCGTGAATTTGGCAAGCACCGTTTCGACGCTACAGGTTTGTTCAGTGTACAACAAACTCAGAAAAAGACTTCCAAGTCAAGTGCCGAAAGTTTTGTAAACGATGATTCCAGTTATCATAACATCAATGCAGGTGAAAAGAATAAAACCGTAAGTTCTGGTTTATCAGAAACCTCGATGCTGTCTTATATGCTTCGCTTGAATTATTCATATGCAGGAAAATATATGTTGACCCTGACCGGACGTTCCGACGGTTATTCTGCCTTCGGTGCAAACAACAAGTATGCATTCTTCCCGTCAGTGGCTGCTGCATGGAACATTGCTTCCGAAAGTTTTATGGAAAATGCACAAAACTGGCTGGACCAATTGAAGCTCCGCGTATCTTATGGTTCTAACGGTAACCAAGCCATCAACCCCTATCAGACATTGGACCGTCTGCACCTCACAAACTATATCTGGGGTGACGGTGGAGCAGGTGTCAACGGTGCTTATCTGGCCAACGACGGTGTCGGAAATCCGAATCTAAAGTGGGAAACAACCCAAACATTCAACGTCGGTATCGACTATTCATTCTTCAACGGCCGTATCAACGGTAACATTGAAATGTATGTCGCCAACACAAAAGACTTGCTGATGAAACGTACTGTTCCTATCATGAACGGCTATAAAACCATTTGGGATAATGTGGGTAAAACACGCAATAAAGGTGTTGAATTTACCTTGAACACCGTCAACATACGTAATAAGGACTTCGAATGGAGCACCGGAATCATCTTTTCACTGAACCGTGACAAGATTGTAGACCTACGTGGTGACAAAAAAGATGATATCACCAATAAATGGTTCATCGGCAAACCCTTGCGAGTTTACTACGACTATGACGTCGACGGCATCTGGCAGGAAGGTGACAAATTCACCTATACCGCAGCAGACGGTACAGAAAAAGAGATCCAAAAAGGTGCCAAACCAGGTTCTGCCAAAGTGAAAGATGCAGACGGAAACGGTTATATTGACTCCAATGACAAAGTTATCATCGGTTCAAAGAATCCAAGCTTCCTCATGTCTATGAGCAATACATTGACTTACAAGAACTTTTACTTGTCATTCCTACTGAATGGAACCTTCAAAGTTACACGTGAGTTGAACGAAGCCAATATCGGAAGTTGGAGTTACAACTTATACAACTATCTGCATAATGCCGATTACTGGACACCGGAACACACCAATTCCAAATATGCTTCTCCAGCATATAACAACTTCGACGGACACAGCTATTACAAAGACTTTACATACATCCAAATAAAGAATATCACTTTAGGATACAATTTTGAAAAGAATTTTGTAAAGAAATTGGGACTGAGCGGTTTGGGAGTCAATATCAGTGTGGAGAATCCTTATACATTCTGTGACATACGCAGCGTATTGAACTATGACAACAGTTGGTTTGCCTCTTACCCGACTGCACGTTCCTACGTACTTGGACTGAACTTATCATTCTAAACTTACTTAAATATATATACAATGAAAAATTATATATCAAAAGCAACTCTAGCTCTGTTAGTAGCTCTGTCTGCTACCGGTTGCTCTGACTTTCTGGATGAGAAACTGAAAAGTGAACTAGCTCCGGACAACACATATACAAGTTCCTATGGTTTCGAAGTAGGTTCTACCGGACTTTATGCCGAAGCACGCTCTGAATACAACACTTGGGGTGAAAACGGTGCCTTCATGCACAATGCCGCTTGCCCTTACGAAGCATTGCAGATTGCCACTGACCTTGCTACCATGGGTACCAAAGACGGTTCTATCCAACCGTTCGGTTTCTTGACATTAACTCCAAATACCGGTATTGTAGGCTCCTACTGGAACTGGGCTTATAGTCTGATTGCAGGAGCCAATGAGATGTTGAAATACTCGGAAATAAACACGAACTGGGATAATAGCACAGACAAGGCGCTCTATCAGGCAGAATCACGTTTTTTCCGCGCCTATGCATACCGTACATTGGTTTATCTGTATGGAGACGTTCCTTATGTAGACAAGATTCAAGATCAGTTCAGAATCGATTTTACCCGTACACCGAAGGAAGAGGTTATTGCCCACATGGTAGAAGACCTTCAGTTTGCTGTCGAGAACCTGCCTACTGACCCTAATGCCGTAAAAGTCGGCAAGCTGACCAAATGGGCGGCAGAACACTTACTAAGTGAGGTTTACTTGATGCAGGGTGATTATGCAAAGGCTGAAACTGCCGCAGAGAATGTCATCAACAGCGGATATTTCCACTTGATGGAAGACCGCTTCGGTGAAAAGGCAAAAGCAAACGGCGATGTGTTCTCCGACCTATTCGTTGAAAACAATCAAAATCGCACATCCGGCAATATGGAAAGCATTTGGGTCATGCAGTTTGAATATAACACTACTGGTGGCGGTACAAATTCCGATGACTGGACACGCCGTGCCTGGGAACCCAAATACTTCGAGATTACCGGTTTTGTTTTGGCAGACTCACTGGGTGGCCGCGGCTTGTCGCAATTGGTACCAATGAAATGGTGGATTGGAGAAGATACCGGTTTCTTTGATGAAGAAGACATTCGTAATTCCGAATACAACATCAAACGTAACTGGTATTACAACAACGAGAACATGCCCGACCTTTATGGTAAAAAAGCCACGATTACAGACGAAACATGGTTTACCACCTTCCGTCTTTATCCGGCTCTGACAAAATTCTTCTATGGCCGTTCCGAAAACCTTTCTTTGACCGGTTCCTACCGTGACCGCATGAAGTTCCGTTTGTCCGAGACTTATCTCTTACTCTGCGAAGCAAGGTTGGGGTTGAACGATATTTCAGGTGCCCGCGAAGCAATCAATGTTGTACGCCGTCGCGCGCATGCTCCTGAAATTACGGACAGTGAAATGACCATGGACTTCTTGCTGGACGAACGTATCCGCGAGTTGGTAGGTGAAGAATCACGCCGCTTTACCTTATGCCGTACCGGCAAATTATTGGAGCGTACCCGCAAATACAATACAGAATCGGGGCCCGTTATGCGTGATTACCACACATTATGGCCGATTCCTCAGAGCATAATCGATTCAAATACGGGTGCAGAATTCCCGCAAAACGAAGGATATTAACAGCACAAAGACAAAATAAAACACGAATAAAGGTAAAAAGATAGTTTTCAAGATTCTCATAAAGGGAATTGTCCGCGTCCATTGAGAACAAAGGCAATTCCCTTAATTTTATCAATAAACAATCATGAAGATACACAGACAATTAACAGCAGCAGCCTTTCTGTTTATCAGTATGGCAATCATGGCACAAGTGCCATGCAGCAAAAAGGAAGTAAAAGAGAAAATGAAGCAAGTGGCAGACTGGCAAATTTCCAATCCTAACACTACCCACGAACACCACGACCTGGATTGGACCAATGGAGCACTTTATGTAGGTATGGTAGATTGGGCTAAACTGGCAGAAGAGGAGTACAATGACAGCACCTACTATCAATGGCTCTATAAAATAGGAAGACGAAACTGCTGGCAACCCCATCAGCGGTTGTACCATGCAGACGATATAACCGTTTCCCAATCATTCATTGACTTATACCGTAAATATAAAAAAGAGGAAATACTGGCTCCTACCCTGGCACGTACGGAATGGATTGTCAACCATCCATCCAACGGTACATTCAAACTGGAGTATGGTGACAACAAAACCCTAGAACGCTGGACCTGGTGTGATGCCTTGTTTATGGCCCCCCCGGTTTATGCCAAGCTATACCGTGAAACCAACAACCGGAAATACCTCCAATTCATGGACAATGAATACCGGGCTACCTACGAATACCTATTCGATAAGGAAGAGAACCTTTTCTACCGCGATTGGCATTATTTCGGTAAAAAAGAAGCCAATGGCAAAAAGGTGTTCTGGGGACGTGGAAATGCCTGGGTACTGGCCGGTCTGGCAGAAGTATTGCAGGAGTTGCCCAAAGGCTTGATGGAACGCGCTTATTACGAAGAACTGTTTATCCGGTTATGCACACGTATCGCCGGATTGCAGAACGAAGACGGTTATTGGCATGCCAGCCTTCTGGATCCGGCTTCTTATCCTTCTCCCGAAACCAGTTCCACCGGTTTCTTTGTATATGCGTTGGCCTATGGCGTAAATGCGGGACTCTTGAATGAAGACGATTTCATGCCAGTCATTATAAAAGGCTGGAAGGCACTGACCGATGCTGTAGATGCAAGCGGTAAACTTGGCTGGGTACAGCCTATCGGTGCCGACCCCCGTAAAGTGACGCGTGACATGACAGAAGTTTACGGTGTCGGTGCGTTTCTTGCAGCAGGATGCCAGATATACAAGATGGCTGTAGATACGGAAGCTGATTATATAAAAATCTGGCCAGACAGAAAAGCCATGCAGGGAAACCCTTTAAGTGGTTGGGTTGTTTATGCAAATGAGAATGTCAGCGATGACTTCTGGAAGAAATACGACCATATCTATGTACCGGAAAAAGGAACAACCGTGAAAATCTCCGATTATGCACGCGCACTCTATATCCGTACGCATTGGAGTACCTTCAATCCCGCCGAAGGAGTCTACGGCTGGGATACCAACGAAAAGTTGAAAAAAGTAATTGCAGAGGTTTTGAACGTAGATCCGGAGGAGATTTCGATGGAGTCCACGTTTACGGATGATTTAGGAGCCGATTCTCTGGATGTGTTCCAGATCATCATGGGGATCGAAGAAGAATTTGATATCGAGATTCCTGCTGAAAAGGCGGAGAATATCACGACAGTTGAAGAAGCGGTTGAACTGATCAAAAATGCGGTAAATTAATTAGATTTTGAAGCGTCGCAGCAAGGCGGCGCTTTTTTGTGGAAACGCCGAGGGGAATCGTAACAGGAGGTATAAAAGGGATGAAGACCAGTCCGGAAGAAGAATTGGAAAAGAAGATAGGGTATTGCTTCAACGATATAGGGCTTTTAAAGCAGGCGCTGACGCACAGCTCTTATGCAAACGAACGAAAGATCAACAGATGCAAAAACTACGAAAGACTGGAATTTTTAGGAGATGCGGTTTTGGAGATGGTGTCCAGTGATTTTCTGTTCAGGGAAAATCCTGATATGCCGGAAGGAAGACTGACGCAAATGAGGGCTTCTATGGTGTGCGAGCAGTCTTTGGCGATCTGCGCAAGAGACTTAGAGCTTGGGAAATTCATCTATCTCGGAAAAGGAGAGGCACAGACCGGCGGAAGAGAGAGGGATTCGATCCTTGCCGACGTATGTGAAGCAATCATCGGGGCAATCTATATGGACGGCGGTTTTGAGAAAGCCAAAGAACATGTAAATCGTTTTGTTTTGGCGGATCTGGAGGATAAGCAGCTTTTTCTTGACAGTAAGACGCTGTTACAGGAGATTGCGCAAAAGAGAGCCGAAGAGGCGGATTATAAGCTGGTAGGAGAGACGGGGCCGGAGCATGATAAAATTTTTGAAGTCGAGCTGTGGATCGGCGGAAAAGAGATCAGCAGAGGCAGCGGCAGGACGAAAAAAGCAGCGGAACAGCAGGCGGCGTACGAAGCGGTCCGTATTTTGAAAGATAAGGAATAAAAATCTTTTGGAGCGGAATGGGAGCAGATATGTATTTAAAGAGTATAGAGGTGCATGGATTTAAGTCCTTTGCCAATAAAATCAATTTTCAGTTTCATACGGGTATCACCGGAATCGTAGGGCCGAACGGGAGCGGAAAGAGCAACGTTGCGGACGCGGTGCGGTGGGTGCTTGGGGAGCAGCGGATCAAGCAGCTCCGCGGCGCCTCCATGCAGGACGTTATTTTTTCAGGGACAGAAATGAGGAAACCTTTAGGGTATGCCTATGTAGCGATCACGCTGGATAATTCGGACCATCAGCTTGCGATCGATTATGACGAGGTGACGGTATCCAGACGGTTGTACCGTTCCGGTGAAAGCGAATATATGATCAATGGAACGATCTGCCGGTTAAAAGACGTTAACGAACTTTTTTATGATACGGGTATCGGAAAAGAGGGATATTCCATTATCGGACAGGGACAGATCGATAAGATCTTAAGCGGGAAACCGGAGGAGAGAAGAGAACTTTTTGACGAAGCGGCGGGGATCGTAAAATTCAAACGGAGAAAATACGCCTCCCAAAAAAAACTGGAAGACGAAAAGCAGAATCTTCTCCGTGTGAACGACATCCTTTCGGAATTGGAAAAGCAGGTCGCGCCTTTGGAGAAACAGTCGGAAACGGCCAAGATCTATTTAAAGAAAAAGGAAGAACTGAAAACCCTCGACGTCAATATGTTTTTACTTGAAAACAACAGGCTTCGGGAACAGCTTCAGGGCGTAGAAGAAAAACATGCCATTGCCAGTTCCGACCTTTCGGAAACGAGCAGCCGCTATGAGGGTATCCGGGAAGAATATGAAAAAGTACAGAACGAATTGGAAAGTTTGGACAAGCAGATCGAAGAGGCAAGGGGGAAACTTTCCGATACGGGACTCTTTCGCGGAAAATTGGAAGGCGAGATCAATGTTTTAAAAGAACAGATCCATTCCGCGGAAGGGAATATGGAACACTTAAACAGCAGGTTAAAAAATGTCCAGCATGAGATCGATTTAAAGACGGTAGATAAGGACGGGATTTTGACCGATAAAAAGGAGATCGACGAGCAGGTTGCAGCGCTTCAGGAAACAAGGGACACGGTGAAACTTCAGTTAGAAGAAGTGCAGAAGATGATCGAAGGGTTAAACAATCAAATCGAGGCGGGGAAAAACACGATCATTGACGCTTTAAACCAACGGGCGACCATTAAGTCGCAGCTTGGACGTTTCGATACGATGATGGAGCAGGTCAATATCAGAAAGGCGGAACTGACTTCCAGACTGGTGAGGGCCAAATCGGATGAGGCAGAGCAGTTAGAACAGATCAGGCAGTTAGAAGAGCAGTTTGAAGCGATCAGCAGCGGAATCAAAGAATTAAACGATAAACAGACCGTTTTGGAAGAACGTCTTTCCGGCATGAGAAACGAGCTGTCCGGCAAGGACCAAAAACTTCGGGATATGCAGGTAGTCTATCATCAGGAAAAGGCGAAGCTGGAATCCTTGTCCAATCTGACGGAACGTTATGAAGGATACGGCGGCAGCGTAAAACGGGTCATGGAACAAAAGGAGCAGACGCCGGGGATCGTCGGCGTAGTCGCCGATATCATCAAAGTGGATAAAAAGTATGAAACCGCCATTGAAACGGCGCTCGGCGGCAATATCCAGAATATCGTAACGGACGACGAAGATACGGCAAAAAAGATGATCGCATTTTTAAAGAAGAATAAGGGCGGACGTGCTACCTTTCTGCCGTTGACCAGCATTAAAAACCCGCAGGAATTTAAGACGCCGGAAGTGCTTTCGGAAAAAGGCGTGATCGGTATGGCGGACGCGCTGGTGACCACTGAGAAGAAATACAAAGATGTGGCGAAAGCCATGCTCGGCCGTATCGTCGTGATAGACAATGTGGACAATGCGGTAAAGATCGCCAAAAAGTTTAATTACGGTATCCGCATGGTTACGATAGAAGGAGAGCTTTTGGTACCCGGAGGCGCAATCAGCGGAGGCGCTTTTAAAAATAACAGCAACCTGTTAGGAAGGCGCAGGGAGATCGAAGAATTAGAAGGAAAGGTTAAAAAGCAGCTTGCCGATATCGACGGCCTGCTGGACGACATAGAGAAGACAAAAGAGGAAAGAAACAGGCTCAGAGTAGAGTTAGAAGAGACGAAGGGGCTTTTGCAGGATAAATTTATTGAACAAAATACCGCCCGGTTAAATGTCATTCAGGCGCAGGAGAAAAAATCGGAGGCATTGGCCGGTTTCGATGAACTGAAAGCGGAAGAGCAGGGGCTGGAAAAGCAGATCACCCAGATCAAAGAAGAAAAAGCGGCGGTTATGAAGGAACTTTCAGATTCCGAGCAGTTAGAGAAAAACGTAGAGGTACAGATCTCGGAATTTCAGAGGGAGTTGGAGGAGAAGAGAAAAGAAGAATCGGATAAGACTTCCCAAACTGCCGAATGGGATCTGGAAGTGGAAAAGATGCTCCAAAGGCAGGAATTCCATAAACAGAATTTGGACCGTATCGATGGCGAGATCCTCCGTTTTACCAACGAATTGACGGAGATCAAAGAGGGGATCGAGAAAAGCGGTAACGAAATGCAGTCGAAGAAAGAGTCTATTGCCGAAATCGAGAAAACCATCGTCAGTTCCCATGAAACCCAGTCCGATACGGAAATCCTGTTACAGGAAAGCGTTGCGAGAAGAGAAGAACTGAACGCGGGACAGAAAAACTTTTTTACGCTCCGGGAGGAGATTGCCGAGCGTATGACGGCGCTTGACAAAGAAGTGTATCGTTTAAACGCCCAAAAGGAGAAGCTGGAAGAATCCATTGAGGGACAGATCAATTATATGTGGGACGAGTACGAGATCACGCTTTCAGACGCTTCTGCCCTGCGAAACGAAGAAATGACGGATCTGCCGGCGATGAAACGGGAGAGCGCTTCGTTAAAGGAGCAGATCAGGAAATTGGGCGACGTTAATGTCAATGCAATCGAAGATTATAAAAACCTGATGGAGAGGTATACTTTTTTAAAGACGCAGCATGACGATCTGGTAGAAGCGGAAAAAACTTTGGTGAACATTATAGAAGAATTGGACGCGGCCATGCGCAAGCAGTTTAAAGAAAAATTTGCCGAGATCTGTTCGGAGTTTGATAAGGTATTTAAAGAGCTGTTCGGGGGCGGCAAGGGTACTTTGGAACTGATGGAGGATGAAGATATTTTAGAGGCGGGCATCCGCATCATAGCCCAGCCGCCGGGAAAGAAACTGCAGAATATGATGCAGCTTTCCGGCGGGGAAAAGGCATTGACTGCGATTTCCCTTTTATTCGCCATACAGAATTTAAAGCCTTCTCCATTCTGTCTATTGGATGAAATTGAGGCGGCTTTGGACGATAACAATGTGACCCGGTTCGCCAAGTATTTACATAAGCTGACAAAGCACACCCAGTTCATTGTTATCACCCACAGACGGGGGACGATGGAAAAGGCGGACAGGCTTTACGGTATCACGATGCAGGAGAAGGGCGTGTCTACGTTAGTGAGTGTGAATCTGATCGATAAGGACTTGGAAGATTAGCGGCGGGATGCATGCGCATCTGTAGTCAGGAAAGAAGGGAAACGGGGAATGGGCGAAGAGAAAAAAGGTTTTTTTGGCAGATTAAAAGAAGGGCTTACCAAAACAAGAAATAATATTGTGAAAGGCATCGACGCTGTTTTCAGCGGGTTTTCTTCCATTGACGAGGATTTTTACGAAGAATTGGAAGAAATACTGATCATGGGCGATATCGGCGTTTCCGCGTCGACGCAGATCATAGAACGTTTAAAAAAGCAGGTAAAAGAACAGCATATCAAGGAACCTGCCGCATGTAAAGAATTTTTGATAGAAAGCATCAAAGAACAGATGCAGGTCGGCGAGGCGGAATATGCGTTTGAACAGGAGCAGTCTGTAGTTTTGGTCATCGGGGTGAACGGAGTGGGGAAAACGACTACGGTGGGCAAGCTTGCCGGAAAACTAAAAGCCCAGAACAGGAAAGTGCTGCTTGCGGCAGCGGATACGTTCCGTGCGGCGGCGGGAGAACAGCTTACGGAGTGGGCGAACCGGGCCGGCGTGGATATGATCGGCGGAGCCGAAGGGGCGGATCCGGCCAGCGTGATATTCGACGCGGTGACGGCGGCAAAAGCAAGAAATGTGGACGTGCTTCTTTGCGATACGGCAGGCCGCCTGCATAATAAGAAAAATCTGATGGAAGAGTTGAAGAAAATAAACCGGATCATTGACAGGGAATTTCCGGGAGTACACAGAGAGAACCTGATCGTGCTGGACGGAACGACAGGACAGAACGCGCTGTCTCAGGCAAGACAGTTTGGAGAGGTAACGGATCTGACAGGCATTATCTTAACGAAAATGGACGGTACGGCAAAAGGCGGTATCGCGGTTGCGATCCAGTCGGAGCTGAAAGTTCCGGTCAAATATATCGGTGTGGGAGAAAAGATAGAAGATTTGCAGAAGTTTGACCCGGAAGAATTTGTGAACGCCCTGTTTGATACGGGAGAGGAGGAAGAATGATGGAAGAAATGTTGACTTTGGAAAAATTTGAAGAAGCGTCGGAGGTGGTACAGCGGGTAACGCAGGAGACAAAACTTATCTACAGCGATTATTTCAGCAGACAGACGGAAAATAAAGTATATTTAAAACCTGAAAACATGCAGCTTACCGGCGCCTATAAGTTAAGGGGCGCATATTATAAAACCAGTACCCTTTCAGAAGAGGAGCGGAAAAAAGGACTGATCACGGCTTCGGCAGGAAACCATGCCCAGGGAGTAGCTTATGCGGCAAAGTGTTATGGAGTCAAGGCTACGATCGTCATGCCTACCACTACGCCTTTGATGAAGGTAAACCGTACAAAGAGTTACGGTGCGGAAGTCGTTCTTTACGGAGACGTATATGACGAGGCCTGCGCCCGGGCTTATGAACTGGCCGATGAGCATGGCTATACTTTTATCCATCCTTTTGACGACCTGACGGTGGCTACCGGACAGGGAACCATTGCCATGGAGATCTTTAAGGAACTGCCTTTAGTGGATTATATTCTGGTTCCGATTGGCGGCGGCGGTCTGGCCACGGGGGTTTCCACGCTGGCAAAGCTGCTAAACGCCAATATCAAAGTGATCGGCGTAGAACCTGCGGGGGCTGCTTGTATGCAGGCGTCTTTAAAGGAGAATAAGGTGGTGACCCTTCCCGGCGTGAATACGATTGCGGACGGTACGGCGGTAAAGACCCCCGGTTCCCTGATCTTTCCGTATCTGAAACAGAATCTGGATGACATTATTACCGTACCGGATGAAGATCTTGTAGTATCTTTTTTGGATATGGTGGAAAATCATAAAATGGTAGTGGAAAATTCAGGGCTTCTTGCGGTAGCCGCACTCAAACGCTTAAACGTAAAAAATAAAAAAGTCGTATCTATTCTAAGCGGCGGGAATATGGATATCATTACGATGTCTTCCGTTGTACAGCAGGGCCTTATTTTCAGGGACAGGATCTTTACGGTGTCCGTACTGCTTCCCGATAAACCGGGAGAACTGTCGAGAGTTTCAGATGTGATCGCAAAGAAAAGCGGCAATGTGATCAAATTAGAGCACAACCAGTTCGTTTCCATTAACAGGAATGCCGCCGTTGAACTCCGTATTACCATGGAGGCGTTCGGAACGGAACATAAGAAGCAGATTATTGAAGCGTTACAGCAAAGCGGCTATCAGCCGAAACTGACGGCGACCAATATTTAATTGCATGAAAAGAGCAGAAAAACTGCGTATGATACAGAAAGAGGAATCCTGATCAAAGGGTTCTTTTTTCTTTCAGGTTACATACCCGCTATGCGTCCTTTATTTAGTGGAACATTTATGCTCTTAGGCTCCCACAAATTGTGACGCGCATCTCGGGGAAGCAATTTTCAAACACGCTCTAGTGCTTTATCCAGCTAGTCACATACTTCAATTTCTATCCGGATGGAGTACTGGGATAATTATAGGGAAATGATTGCATAATAATAAAGTTTCCGGCCATATTATGGCCCCAAATTTTGACGGTCTGTGCGCTGTCTGCCATAAACCTGCCATCCGTTTACGGATTTGAGCAGAAAAGCAGCGCGGAAATGGAGTAAGAGTATGGAAAGTAACGATATTTGCGAAAAAAAATATGCGAAGGTGAAGCCGGACGCATATGAAGAGAAAAAAACGGTAAAAAGAAGGCTAACGGATTATGCGGCAATCACGGTAGCGGCCATGATCTATGCGGCGGGCGTTTCCCTGTTCATTGATCCGGCAAACCTTGCGCCGGGAGGACTTACCGGCATTGCCATTATTACAAGCCACCTGACGGGGCTGGAAACGGGGACGCTTATTTTTGTGCTGAATGTGCCTATTATGTTGTTAGGGCTTTGGAAGTTCGGGCTGCGCTTTATGGTATCCACGCTTTACTGCGTCGCCCTGACGTCGGTTTTTACCAATCTGTTAGCGCCTTTTGGGGCGGCTACGGATGATATTTTGCTTGCCGCGCTGGCGGGCGGTACGCTGACAGCGGTATCCATCGGCGTGGTATTTAAATGTGGGGCGACGACCGGCGGAACGGATATTATTATAAAGCTATTGCGGAGGCGGTTTCCCCATCTTAGGACGGGAGCATTGTTTATGCTGACGGATGTGTGTATCGTAAGTATTTCCGCGGTCGTATTTAAGAATCTGAACGCGGCTCTTTATGCGGCGATCGCCGTAGCCGTCACTTCCGTGGTGCTGGACTTGGTGCTTTACGGAAAGGACAGCGCCAAAATGATTTATATCATCAGCGACCGGTCGGAAGCGATCACAACCCGTATTTTGGAAGAATTGGATATCGGCGTTACTTATATGAACGGAGTGGGGGCTTACAGTGGGAAAGAAAAGAAGGTTATCTTTTGTGTGATGCGCAAAGCTCTTGCGCCAAGGGTAGAACAGGTCGTAAAGGAAGAAGACCCGGAAGCGTTTATGATCATTTCCAGTGCGGCGGAGATCT
>OFGJ01001140.1_pt1 | contig 14363 bp, 17 predicted proteins | sample 1521731 | NCBI WGS metagenome assembly OFGJ01 (sample SAMEA3504126, study PRJEB24116) | mouse gut metagenome | biome: mouse gut; feature: mouse-associated habitat; material: faeces | place: Denmark | collected 2011 | reverse complement strand
CTTTTTTGTGCCATGGAGCCGGAACCGTAAAAACATGAGGGCTTCTGCCCGAATGTTTTTTGCTTTCCCGGGTCTGGCGGAATGCCTGGCACATTTAGATTTTCCCGGCACATACCGACGGAAGATTCCCACAACCTTCCCTCCCCAATGATCCGTACCGCCGCCCAACCCAAACAAAAGGAGGAAAAACATGTACTGGTTATGTTTCATAGGAACAATGATACTCATCGTATCTCTTGCAGGTCTGATGTCAGGAGGAATTAACATCGCGGTATTGGATATCCCCAGCCTATTGATGATCTTGCTGATCGGTGCCAGCGTTTTGATTGCTTCCGGGCTTTGGAAAGATTTTGTCAATGCGTTCCGGTTTACCATGGGAAAAGGGAAGAAGGCCGGATTGTCGGAAAGAAAGAGGGCCAGGGAAGCGGTGGAACTTTTGATGAAGGCGGTAAGATATGGGGGAGCGTTTATCGCTTTGATGAATTTTGCAAATATTTATAATACGCCGGATGATCCCTGGGTATGGCGGGCGAATCTGGTGGTCATATCCCTGACGTTATTGTACGCTTATGCGGTCAACGTATTGCTGCTGCCGGTCAGGAGCAGATTGAATGTGGGAATTATCGAATATATGCAGACCGGGGATGACGGGGAAAATAAGGAAGATGAAAAAGAGGAAGAATAAGGCCTTGGGAGGGGACGGAAAGACGGGTGGATGATGAAAATAGGAAAAAGAGTGACGGCCGTCCTGCTTTATCTTATTCTGGTATCGCTGTTTCTTGGTTTGCGGATAGGAGAACTGCTGGACATCGGGCAGATTCTGCTGGTATTTGCAGGTGGAATGATGTTATATATGGCAGGGATGGAGAAGGGAGACTGGAGGAAGAGGAGGAAACCGGATTGGAAGATGCTGGCCAGGGATGCGGTTTATGCAAGTTTTATCGTGACATTTGTGTTGTTGTTCCTAATGCTTTCGGAAGGGCGCATGGCCGGAGGGGAGGGGGACTTGGCGGAAGGGATGGCATATGATGGAACGGTTGGTGCAAAAGCCCGTTCTTTTATGCGGGGCATTGCATTAAATATGCGTCCCCTCCTGTATGGAATCTGTATTTGGATCGCGCTGGGCGGTGATGAGGAAAAAAAGCGGGATCCGGGAAGGAAGAAGGAAACGGAGGAGGCATGGACGGCGCAGGAAGCTTTCCGGCGTTTTCTCGAACTGGGACTTACCAGAAGGGAGGCTGAGATCGCGGTACAGGTGTGCAAAGGGTTGGGCAATAAGGAGATCGGGCTGGAATTGAACATCAGCGAGGCGACCGTAAAAAAACATATTTCCCATATTTTTGAAAAGCTGGATGTGGAAAAGCGGCAGGAAATCATGGAAAGCGGCAGGAAATCATGGAAAGGTTGACGTGATGCCCCGAGTATGGCATTATGGATATATGGGTTGCGTAGTTGCGCGGCTATCGGAAAATCGCGGAGGAACCGGCGGTCGGATGCCGGGACTTGCGGCGGAGAGAAAGAGAGGGTATGGTTATGAGATTAGTAACGCGATCGGACTTCGATGGTCTTGCATGCGGGGCTTTGCTGAAGGAAGCAGGGGTGATAGACCATTGGAAATTTGCCCATCCGAAGGATTTGCAGGACGGCCTGGTAGAAATTACGGAAGACGACTGTCTGGCCAATGTGCCTTTTGTGGAGGGATGCGGACTTTGGTTCGACCATCATTCCAGCGAATTTGAAAGAAATGAGCTGGAAGGAAAGTATAAAGGAGAAAGCCGGATAGCGCCTTCCTGCGCCAGAATTATTTATGAATATTACGGCGGCGAGGAGAGGTTTCCACAGTTTCAGGATATGATGGCGGCAGTGGATAAAGTGGATTCCGGAAATCTGACGATCGATGAGATACAGAATCCGGAAGGATGGATATTGGTTGGATTTTTAATGGATCCAAGAACGGGGCTTGGAAGATGGAGGAATTTTACGATTTCCAATTATCAGCTGATGGAGAAGCTGATCGATGCCTGCCGCACGATGACGACGGAGGAGATTCTTGCTCTTCCCGATGTAAAGGAACGGATTGATATTTATTTTGAACAGGCGGAAAAATTTAAAGAAATGGTAAAGGCAAATACGAGAGTGGAGAAGGATGTGATCATTTCCGATCTAAGAAAGACAGATCCTATTTACTCCGGCAATCGTTTTATGATCTACAGCATGTACCCGGAGCAGAATATTTCTGCATGGATCGTCAGCGGAAAAGGCGGGATGGGATGCTCGGTGGCAGTCGGATACAGCGTATTGAACAGGACTTCCGACGTGAATGTAGGGAAGTTGATGCTGAAATACGGAGGCGGAGGCCATAAAGCTGTGGGAACTTGTCAGTTCAAGGACGAAGATATTGACGAAATGCTTCCGAAATTGCTGGATGAATTAGTAAACGGTATAAAGGATTAGTATTTGGGAAATCAGAACCACCGGTTAGCCGGTGGTTTTGATTTCCTGAACGGGCCGGCCAAAGCGGGAGGGAGACCGATGGTTCCGACGGGCGTATGCCGGAAAGCGCGCGGTAGTGTGGCAGTGTGTACGGTTTACAGAAAGGATATGTAATACATTGAAAAAAATAGCGGCGGTTATTTGCAATTATAATAAGAAAGATTATGTGGCCGAATGCATACAAAGTGTGATGGAGTCGTCGTTCAAAGATATGGATATCATAGTCGTGGATAATGCCTCCACAGATGGTTCGGCGGAGCATATCAAGAACAGGTTCGGAAACAGGGTAAAACTGTTTGTAAACAGGACAAACCTGGGAGGAAGCGGGGGTTTTAATACAGGAATAAGATATGCATTGGAAAAAGGATACGAATATGTATGGTGTCTGGATAACGATGTGCTGGTGGATGAGAATGCGGCAGCGGAATTATACGCTTTTCTGGAAGGACATCCGGAGGCAGGGATGGCCGGATCCAAAGTATATCATATGGAAGATCCTGACTATGTGCAGCAGTTCGGCATAGATATTGTCTGGGATGAGTATTGCTGTGAGGCAAAATATTCGGGGAGGCCGGAGGACGGTTCCATGCCGGAAGTGGTGTATGCCGACGCGGTGGCCGCCTGTTCGGTGTTGGTAAGAACTTGTGTGATCCGAAAGATCGGTGTTCTTCCGGAAGAAAATTTCCTGTATTGGGATGACACGGAGTGGGGATACCGGTGCAACCTGGCGGGGTATAAAGTGGCCTCCATCGGAAGTTCCAAGGTTCTGCATTCCATGGGAGCGAAAAAGGAGAGCGTGAATACATTTCCGCTTTACTATGCATGGCGGAACTGGATCCGTTTTTTTATGAAATATACGGCGGAAGAAAAACGGGAAGATATGTGCAGCGCTTTTCTGGAAGGGATTTTTGACGTGGTTTATAATGACCTTTATCTGGGAGAGGAAAATCGGGCAAAGACGGTAATGTACGCCTATGACGACGCCATCCATGGAAGGATGGGGAAGGCGGAGGAGAGCAAGATTTTTCCGGTGGTGCATTCCACAAGGAAACTGGAAAGCCTGATCGAAGGAAAACAGGAGATCAGGATATATGCGAACGGCTTGGAACGACAGGCGGAGCAATTTGCGGAGAAAATAAAGGTTTTGGGGGAGAAACGGGGGAAGCCCGCCAGGACGGAAGTACTTGCAGGGCGTTTTATGGGAAAAAATATACCGGGCCATGGGTTCTGTTCTTTTACGATGACAGAAGATATTTTCCGTCTGGATGACCTGGAACTGGATACATGGTATGTGGATTGGGAAGGAAGAATACTGTCCTCGGAGGAAGATTTGTTTTTGGTTTTAAACCGTGAATACAGCCGCCGCATGTTTGTATTCGGCCAGAAGGGGTTGTTCATGCATTGGGTGGATAAAGTTTTTTTATAATTTTTTAATTTCCCTTTTATTGCTATCCTGCCGGGAAAGCATTAGGATAAGAATCAAATGGGACAGTCCGGCGGTAAGAAGGCTGCCAGGATTTTTATGGTTAAAGGGGCGTTATTATGTTCGGCTATGTAATCATCAATAAAGGAGACATGAAGTTCAGGGAATTCGATATATATCACGCATATTATTGCGGGTTATGCCGGAAGCTAAAGGAAAAGTACGGGCTGCCGGGACAGATGACGCTGTCCTATGACATGACTTTTGTCATTTTGCTGCTGACCGGCCTTTATGAGCCGGAGGAAGTCAGGGGAAGCTGCAAATGCGCAGCCCATCCGATGAAAAAGCATATGACGAGGATCAATGAATTTACGGAATATGCGGCGGATATGAATCTGTTGCTTTCCTATTATAAATGCAAGGACGACTGGCAGGATGAGAAGAAATACCGGCAGAAGGTGTATGCAGGACTTCTTGAGAAAGGCTATCGGAGGCTTGAGAAAAAATACAGGGGAAAGATGCGAAGGATAGAAAAACGAATGGCGCAGCTGGGCAAAGAGGAAAAAGCACAGTGCAGGGATATCGATAAGATGTCGGGGCTGTTCGGGGAAGTAATGGCGGAAATCGTAGTCTGTAAAGAGGATGTATGGAAAGAAAGCCTTTACCGGCTCCGGCTTTATCTGGGAAAATTCATTTATTTATGCGATGCTTATGAAGATATTGAGAAAGACTTGAAGGACGGAAATTATAATCCGCTGGCATGGATCTGCGAAAGCCCGGATTTTGAAGAGCAGTGCAGGGAAATATTGACGGTGATGATGTCGGAATGTTCCAGGGAATTCGAGAAACTGCCGATTTTGGAAAATGTAGAAATATTGAGGAATATTATATATTCCGGCGTATGGTACCGCTACGAAAGGGTATGCGCGAAGCGGAAATCAGAAGAAAAGGAACAAGGGAAGGAAAATGAGCAATCCTTATGAAGTTTTGGGAGTGTCGGGGGATGCTTCCGAAGAGGAAATCAAAAAAGCATATCGGTCTCTAAGCAGACGATACCACCCGGATGCCAACGTAAATAATCCGAACAAGGCCCAGGCGGAGGAGAAATTCAAACGGATCCAGGAAGCATACCAGCAGATTATGAAAGAGAGAACAGACGGTGGCCGAGCGGAGGGCGGTGGATACGGAAACTCCCGCTACGGAAGTTCCGGCTATGGAACTTATGGATCAGGAAGCTATGGATATGGCAGCCAAGGATACGGCAGGAGAGAAGAAAGCGGCTATGGAGGCGGTTTCGGAGGTTTTGGAAGCTTTGGGGGATTCGGAAGCTTCGGGGGTTTTGGCAGCAATACGGGATATGAGGAGGACGGCCATCTGCGGGCTGCCGGGAACTATATCAGAAACGGATATTTTAAAGAAGCGAGAACGGTGCTGGACGATATGAATGCGAGTGAACGCGGGGCAAGGTGGTACTATTACAGCGCCCTGGCCCACGCAGCCCTTGGAAATACGGTGGCGGCCATGGAACATGCGAAACGCGCATCGTCCATGGAACCGGGAAACATGGATTACCGGAATTTGATATACCGGTTTGAAAACGGAGGAGCGCGGTACCAGCAAAGACAGTATACTTACGGAAATCCCTATGCCGGCGGAGGAAATATGTGTATGAGGCTTTGCATTGCAAATATACTGTGCAATATTTGCTGTAACAGCGGAGGCTTGTGCTGTGGCGGTTTTCCCTCCCGCCTGTAGCCTGCCCTGCACTCCGCCGGACCACGTGGAATCTGAAATTTTTTTTAACGCTGCCAGCGGCCGGAAGCGCCGCAGGGAAGAACCAGCCCGTTTGCCTTTACAGGCAGCCCGATCTCATCGGCGCTCACCTGTCCTCCGAAGCCGGGAACGATGGCGGTATGGATCATATAGGACAGGACGGCGGGCTGCAGCCCTGTCGTATAGGAATTGATCAAATAAAAAATGGCATCTTTAGATAAGATCTTTGCGGTTTGTTCGATAAAAGGAAAGATGCTTTCCTCTATTTTCCATATTTCGCCCTTGGGTCCTCTGCCGTAAGAGGGCGGATCCATGATAATTGCGTCGTAGGTATTGCCCCGGCGGATCTCACGTTCCACAAATTTTACGCAGTCGTCTACCAGCCAGCGTATGGGTGCGTCCCCAAGGCCGGAAGCGGCGGCGTTTTCTTTTGCCCAAGTCACCATTCCCTTCGATGCGTCCACGTGGGTTACTCTTGCCCCGGCTTTTGCCGCCGCCAGAGTGGCACCGCCCGTATAGGCAAACAAATTCAGAACGCTGACAGGTCTTTTGGCTTCGCGGATCAGGGAGGAAAACCAGTCCCAGTTGACAGCCTGTTCCGGGAAAAGGCCGGTATGCTTAAAGCTAAAAGGCTTTAAACGGAAGGTCAGTTCTTTATAATGAATATTCCATTCGTCGGGCAGATGAAAAAATTCCCATTCGCCGCCGCCTTTGGAACTGCGGTGGTAATGGCCGTTCCTTTTTTTCCATCCGGGATTTGTTTTCGGCGTATTCCATATGACTTGCGGATCGGGGCGTACTAAAAGATACTCCCCCCAGCGCTCCAGTTTTTCGCCGCAGGAAGTATCGAGGACTTCATAATCTTGCCAATGTTGTGCTGTCCACATATTGGGGTCTCCTTTTTTTCTGTATTAATGTTGAATAAATCAAATATACATGAGAGAGTGTGGTTTGGCAAGGGGATGTTATATTTCGCAGGAAACAGAGAAGAACAGGGAGCAGGGCGGAAAGGAAAGACTGGTGTGGTTTATGGCGCTTCGTCCTGATTCCCGTCTTCCGGCGCTGTCTTTTCCGCCTCTTTGAGCAGCTCAAGGTTTGCCAGTTCGATTTCGGACAGAATGGTATCATCTATATTTTCGGAGGGAACATACCATGATCTGTCGTTAAAATACTTATCCAGGTCCGGGCTTTCAAACTGCCAGCCGTATCGGGCATAGATTTCATTACGGGCAATGCGCAGCTGCCCTTTGGTCATACCCGACAAATCAAAAGGTTCCAGCTTCCGGCTGTTGCTTTCGGGCAGCATATATTGCCCTGCCGTTTCGCCGGATAACTGCCTGATAAAAGCCGTTGGCATCTCGTCCCATGCTGTTCCTCCGGTCTGTATACTATTGATCAGCCGGATCTTTAAAAGGGTTTCCACACCTTCATCCGCTGCATACAAATGAAATATGTCCCTGTCATAAATTGCTGCCGCCGAGCGGTCATATCCCATAGAATGCAGCTGCTCTATCAGTTCTGTATGCTCCTTTCCTGTGCCGCTAAAATCTGAACCGACTTTAAATACTTTGAACATTTCCGTAAAACGGCTGCCATCATAATAAAATGCTGCAAGATCAATACATACGCCGTCTGCAGAAACAAAGGTATTCTGCCAACTATCCACATAAATATATTTGCCGTCCTTAACAAGAAAACGGATTTCGGCGCTGTCGGTGTTTCCAACAAGCAGGTTATCCAAGATAACAATGTCTGCGGCTTTGACCGCCTGCCCGTTTCGGTATTCGTACATTACGGCTGCTATTTGGTAAGTCTCGTCCGTCTCCTTTAAATCAAGTGTTAAAAGTTCCTGCACACCGTCCCCGTCAAAATCCCATAGACTCGTACACAAACATCCTGCTGGTTTTTCGGGGATTCCTTTCAGACCCTGCGTATAAAAATAGTCGTAATATTCTGTCGTTGTTTTCTCATAAATCAGGCTCAAATCGGACAGATCGCATACAGGAAGGTTCTGGGCATACAGGTTCAGTTCTTCCTTCGTCTCTGCCGCCGAATGCCCATCCGTAATCGTATCCATATCCTGTCCTTGATCTTTTGCTGCCTCAGATGCCTGTTCTTCAGAGACCTGTTCTGATGATATCTGTTCCTCCCATTCTTTTTCTTCTTGTGCCGGCACTTCCTGAATGCCGCAGCCTGTCAGGGCAAATAAGGCTGCAAACAGCCATAACTTCAGTCCATGTTTCATTTTGTTTACCATTCCTTTTCTATTTTTAACTGTTTTGCTCCATTTCTATATCATTTTTCGGCACAGCACGGTTGTTTCATAATAGTTCCGGAATTATACTTATAATTAGTAATGAATTAGTAATTTAACTAAAATAAAAAAATGTAATTTAACTAAAATAAAAAAAGGACTTGCATTTCCAAAAAATATCAGGTATAATACCTAATGCTGTGGCATGATAGCTGTGAAGCGTGAGGTTGCTGCCCTGGAGGCAGGTTTTTCCGTGGAGCGAATGTCAAGAAGGCCGGTAAAAGGCTGAAAGAAACTGACGACAAGTCACTGTACAGACATAATGTTACCAAGTAACATAATGTTACTTCGAGTTAGTGTAACGGTGTGTGGGAACTGCAAGTTCTAATACGGATAAAAGTCATGTTATGGAATTTATCAGGACACACACGGACGAGTGTACAGTCACCGCTTGTCGTACTTAAGGATTAAAAGTGCGAAAAGGAGGCGACTTTTTTTATGGCAAGTCAAGTAATGAGAATTACCTTAAAAGCTTATGATCATCATTTAGTGGATGCATCTGCCAAAAAAATCATTGAAACAGTCAAAAAGAACGGATCCCAGGTGAGCGGACCGGTACCCCTTCCGACAAAGAAGGAAGTAGTTACGATCCTCAGGGCGGTTCACAAGTACAAGGATTCCAGGGAACAGTTCGAGCAGAGGACACATAAGAGGCTGATCGACATCATTACGCCGACACCGAAGACGGTCGATGCATTGCAGAGACTTGAAATGCCGGCGGGTGTATATATTGACATCAAAATGAAGAACAAATAAAAACAAGAGGTTCTTCATTTTCAATGAAAAAGCAACCCCTACTAGTATGCATGGTTTTGGAGGGCGGAAAAGTCCGAAGGGCCAGGCCGCTGTAGAACAAACAGGAGGTAGAAATGAAAAAAGCGATTTTAGCAACAAAGGTCGGAATGACCCAGATCTTCAATGAAGACGGTTCGCTGATTCCGGTAACGGTACTTCAGGCAGGGCCTTGCTATGTAACACAGGTGAAAACAGTAGAAAACGACGGTTACAAGGCAGTTCAGGTAGGTTTTGTCGATAAGAAGGACAGAATCATCAATAAGGATAAGGGCGGCAAAAAAGAAGTGATCCACAGACACGGCACAACGAAAGCCATGAAAGGACATTTTGATAAAGCCGGCGTTTCGAGCAAGAGATATGTAAGGGAATTCAAATTCGAGAATTCCGAAGAATATGAACTGGGCAAAGAGATCAAAGCGGATATCTTTGCGGCAGGCGATAAGATAGATGCTTCCGCGATCTCCAAGGGCAAGGGTTTCCAGGGCGCGATCAAAAGACATGGACAGCACAGAGGCCCCATGACCCATGGTTCCAAATTCCACCGTCATCAGGGTTCCAACGGCGCATGTTCTTCACCGAGCCGCGTATTTAAGGGAAAAGGAATGCCCGGCCATATGGGCTGCGTAAAAGTTACGGTGCAGAATCTTGAAGTAGTGCGCGTAGACGCGGAGAAGAATCTGATCCTTGTAAAAGGCGCAGTGCCGGGACCGAAGAAAGCTCTGGTAACAATAAAAGAAACCGTTAAGGGTTAAGCCGAGACGGGTGAAAGGAGGACCATACAGATGGCAAACGTATCTGTTTATAATATGGAAGGCAAGGAAGTTGACAGAATCGACTTAAACGATGCGGTATTCGGTGTTGAAATTAATGAACATCTGGTACACATGGCGGTCGTGCAGCAGCTTGCGAATAAACGTCAGGGAACACAGAAAGCGAAGACCCGCTCCGAAGTTTCCGGCGGTGGAAGAAAGCCCTGGAGGCAGAAAGGAACCGGACACGCAAGACAGGGTTCCATCAGAGCTCCCCAGTGGAAGGGAGGCGGCGTTGTTTTCGCTCCGGTACCGAGGGACTATTCCTTTAAGATGAACAGGAAGGAAAAACAGGCAGCGATCCGTTCCGCATTGACAAGCAGAGTGCAGGGAAATAAACTGATCGTTCTTGACGAGTTGAAACTGAACGAAATCAAGACAAAGGATATGAAAAAAGTTCTTGATAACCTGAAAGTGGGCAAAGCGCTGGTAGTAACAGGGGTTATCGACCGGAACGTGATCATTTCCGCAAGAAATCTTCCTGATGTCCGCACTTCTTATGTGGCGGTTGAACATGAAGGAGACGAGAAAAAAGTAAACAGCACGATCAACGTTTATGATATTATGAAATATGATACCGTAGTCCTGACCAAGGAAGCGGTGGCAAATATCGAGGAGGTGTACGCATAATGGCAAATATCCAATATTATGATGTGATCCTCAAACCGGTTATCACTGAAAAGAGTATGGCTGGCATGAGCGAAAAGAAATATACTTTTTTGGTTCATCCGGAAGCAAACAAAGTACAGATCAAAGAAGCTGTAGAGAAAATGTTTGAAGGAACGAAAGTAAAAAAAGTAAACACGATGAACCTGCCCGGGAAAGTAAAAAGGCGCGGCATGACCTATGGAAGAACCGCGAAAAGGAAAAAGGCGATCGTGCAGCTGGCAGAGGACAGCAAGGATATCGAGATTTTTGCTGGGCTTTGATGAAAGGAGAAATACACCATGGCAAGACCAAAGACCGGGCTACCCACCAAACAGAAAATGTGCCTTACCGTCAGTTCCGAGGTAAGGGACTGTCTGGAAAGAATATCCCAAGCACGGCAACAGTCCATCAGCGAGATTGTCAGCCAGTACGCCTTGCAGGAGGACAAGAAGCTGAACCGCAAGCAGAGCCGGGAGCAAACGAAAGGAGAGAAAGCATGAAAGAGGGAAGATTAGGGTACAATTCCGACAACAAACGCTATGGACTGCTAATTTCCGACCTTTGGGAGCGTGACGGCTTTCATTGTGGCGAGTGCATGGAAGTCATGGTTGAGGGGGAATGGGTTCCCACCAGAATCGAAATGGACTACAGCGGCCTCTGGTATCTGGTAGACACCCCCTATAGGGGAGACGGTTTAGAGTACGTCCGGGCAAGGATTCCAGAAAGGAACTGAATGGAAAACAGATATTTATTGAGCGACATAGTGATTGACGGCATAGAGCCGCCAGAGGACTGGAAAGAACTCATGGAACGGGAGCGGCGGGGCGAATTGACACCAGAGGAAATCGAGAAGATTGTCCGCCGCCCGTACCAGATACCGACCGACAAGTGACTGCTTTACTCACGGTGAGTAAAAGCCCGGAAAACCGCCATTTTCCGGGCTTATTCGTCATTCTCTATCATCTTTTTGACGTACAAAAATAGGTCTTTCGGGTGACGTGCCTTTGCCGTCAGGATTGTCTGCCGGAGATAGGCGGCTGTTGCATATTGGCAAGCGTCAGGAAAGCTACCAAGGTCAGCCCTGTAACGCTCCACGTCACTTTCACGTTTCCTTGACCAGCCGAGGTCTTTAAGCAGGGCAAGCTGTTCATCGGTGAAGCCGGAAAACTCTGCGCTGTCAAAGCCTTTGCAAATCCTATCACGCCTTGCCGCTTCTTCGTCATAGACATCATCGCCATAGGACGGCGGCATAATCTCTGGAAAGTCGTCCATGGACATCTGCCCCGGTATATCTTCAGCCAGAGCAAGTGGCTCCAAGGTGAAGCGCACAGCCTTGACCGTCCTACCCCTCTTTATCGGCTCATAGGAGAATTTGCAGTCAGTCTTTGTGTTCAGTTCTTCGTGGCACTTCTTTAGCACCAAGTCATTGAATCGCTTGTATTGAGTGTAAGTATCAGCAGTACACCGCATAAGGGCTTTCAGTTCGTCCAGAGGAATGTCCCAAGTAAGGTGCATATGCCTATTCTGTTCGAGGTACAGAAAGAGGACATAGCTGTATCTGGAAGTCAGCTTGACCACGTTCCGCAGATTGTACCGCAGGTATCCAAGCCGCTCCGGGTTGAAGATATACTCCATAGCGGAGGGGCTTGCCCCTAAGTCCACCTGCCATAGTCCATCTTCGTCTTGATAGCACTCCGCCTTTTCAAACAAGGCTATGAGCGTGAAGCCCTTACGCTTGTTGCCGTCCTTGATTTTGATAGTCTGAAAAAGATTATTAACCCTCTTTTCCAAGTCCGGCGCATTTATCTTTACAACGCCCAAAAGCCGCTCTATTTCGCCTTTCTCAAACCGGATAAACCGCTTTTCCGGGACGTGACTGTTTATCCGTCCAAGATATGCGTCCAGTATCTTAAATTCCGCAAGCGTCAGCCCGGTTTCAGAGAGGGACAAAAGGGGGTTAGACTTCTGGACAAGCAGATTGTCCGGCTCTTTCCCCGCCCCCTTATAGTCCGGGATTGCAGGGAGTTTCTTTCTTCGTGGCATGGTATCACTCCTTTCCTTATCAGGATAGCATAAGGACATAATATTGTCAATATAAAAAATGTCCTATCATGAAAAAAGCTATGTCCCCATCGAAAAAAGTCTATGTCCCTTGCAGAAGAAGTCCATGTCCCTTGCAGAAGAAGTCTATGTCCCTTGCAGAAGAAGTCTATGTCCCTAAAACCCGGAAAGCCGCATAAAATCAGGTTTTTTTAGCGTCTAAATCAAAAGTAGGAAATCAAAAGTAAGAAATCATAAGTGCTAAATCAATGTATCAATCAAGGAGCGCAAGCCGGGGGCTACAGCCAGTGCCGGGGGTTCTGGAAAGCGTTAGGATTGATTAGCGATAAAAAAGAAAATGAGGATAGGAGCGGAAACGGTCAAGAAAGCCGCTGTAGAGCGTGTACACGTCCTTAGAGGGGTAGGTAAGGGGAAAACACCATACAGCCCCCTAAAGCCGTCCAGAGGGCAAATAAAGGCGAAATAGAGGGTCAAGGAGTGTGCCATTACACCGCCACCCCTCTTTTTCTTTTTTACCGCTCCTATACTGTACATGACACGAAACGACAAAATATTACACGAAAACTTCAATTTCGGCATATTGACCAAGAAACCCCGCCGCGGCCCCGGCCAATCCGCTCCCCTGCAGAACGGTTTTGTTGTGAAAAATGACGAAAAAGCCGACTGTCACTATCTGTCCCGCCCGGTATCCCTGTCCCTGCCCTGCTGTCTCTGGAATGTCTGGAACAAGTCCCGCCACCGGGGGAAATGAGCGTCCAGAAACCGCTCTAACTGCTCCAAACGTGACAATTTTCTATCAATTTCGACTTGTTTCTTCACTTCGGCAAGGCTCCAACCGGGGGACTGGGCAAGCAGCTTGTCCCGGTTCTGCTCCAAGACGGCCACTTCCCGCTGCAAGCCCCCTACTTCGTCCCGCAGAGCGTCCCTGCGGCTCTCCAGTGCCTTTACTGCCCCCTGCTCTTGTGCCGCCCTCTGGTGGGCTTCTCCGGCTCTCTGGGAAGTCTCCGCAAGGTCAGCGGACAGCCGCTCCCGCTGTCCCTCTAAGGCTTTTACATCGCCTTGTAGGACGTGTACACGGCTATCAAGGGCTTGCGTAGCCCTCTGTGCCGTCTCTGCCCTCTGCCGGGCTTCTGCGAGTTCTGCGGCGTATGCCTTGTACTCTGCCGTCTCCATATGCTGTCTGCGCTTGCCGCTCCCCTTTGGCTCTCCCCTCTGTAAGCCGTACTTTGCCCCTACAGCTTCATGGAAAGCCGTCTGCTGTTCGGTCAGGCTCTGCTTCGTCAGCACGTCTTTGGCAGACAGCCGCCCATCAGGAGTAACCGGGACGAAATTGAAGTGCATGTGCGGAGTAGCTTCGTCCAGATGAACGGTAGCGGATATGACGTTCTCACGACCGTACCGCTCCGCCAGAAAGTCGTATGCGTCTTGAAAAAACTGCCGTGAGCGGTCAGCCTGCATTGGCGGCGAATCACTCAACCCCCCGATATAGTCCTCCGTGAAAGGAACGCCAGATATATATGCTTCATGGGAACAGCTTGCCCGCCGTTCAGCCCACGCATTGTAGGCATCTTCGTCAACGTCTTTCAGACCGTCAAAAAAAGCACCGTCAGAGGTCACTATAACTTGCGCCATCAGAACGGCATCTTTCCGCACCGCCCTTTTCAAATCAAGCTGTTCTATGCGTCTCTGGACGGCTTCGGAAAAGGATTCATTTTGGGCAGGGCATAAGTCGTAATTTTCCCCGGACTTTGAGAAGTCAATATCCGGGTTCGTCAGGCTATGGTCTTTCTCACGGCGGTCATGAATCTCTATGCCCTTGATTGCCCCTCTGGTCATCTTCTGCACCCTAACTACTGCGTAACTCATTCTTATTCAAGCCCCCTTGTCTTGTCCATGCTTTACTTGTAAAGTATAACACAGGATACTTTACTTCGTAAAGTCCTCTGTGGCAAAGGGGGTTCCCCCTCTGCACTTCTCCCCCCGCACCGGCAACGGTGTAACAGTACACCAGTACACACTGTATCGGTCAGACGGTACACCGCTACAC
>OFGJ01001127.1_pt1 | contig 14533 bp, 9 predicted proteins | sample 1521731 | NCBI WGS metagenome assembly OFGJ01 (sample SAMEA3504126, study PRJEB24116) | mouse gut metagenome | biome: mouse gut; feature: mouse-associated habitat; material: faeces | place: Denmark | collected 2011 | reverse complement strand
ATATACTCCCATACCGATCAAAAATCCGTTGTCGCCGGAAACACCGGTGACCTTGCTCGGTTCATGCTTCGCTGAAAACATCACCAAGCGGATGCGCAGCTGCCTGTGGGACGCGCAAAACCCCTTCGGTGTGCTCTTCACCCCTTTCTCCATTGCACGAGCCGTGGAATTGGCGTTATATGAACCCGATCCGGCGGCTATTGTCAGAGACTCCATATTTGAAAGTGACGGTTATTTCCATTCATGGCTGTTCGATTCAGGGAAGTCTGCTCCGAATGCAGATACAGCTGCAGGCTGCATACTCAATGCCCTCGATGAATTCCGGAGACATCTGTCTGCAAGCGGTGCACTGATAATCACATTCGGCACCGCCTGGTGCTATTTCCTTGCCGATAAAGAGGAATATGTCGTGGCAAACTGTCATAAACAACCCCAGAAACTGTTCTGCAGAAGAAGAGTCAGCACCAGCGAGATAACCGGACTATGGTCAAATCTGCTCACACGGCTACATCAGGATTATCCCGAACTCAAGATAATATTCACAGTCAGCCCCGTGCGTCATCTAAGAGACGGATTTGAAGGTAACTCCCGCTCAAAGGCCACTCTGATTCTTGCCGTGGAAGAGCTTTGCCAATCGCGGGATTATTGCATCTATTTCCCGGCATTCGAGATAATGAACGATGATCTACGCGATTACCGGTTCTATGCCGAAGACATGACCCACCCTTCTGATATTGCAGTGGAATACATATGGGAGAAGTTCAAAGATACCTACCTTTATGACAATGGACTCAAACTGCTGAATGAGGGGGAAGCCCTGACGCGCAGAGCAATGCACAGAGGGTTACTTCCGGATTCAGAAGGAGCAATAAAATTCCGGAACGACACCATCGGGCTCATCCGCGAATTTAACGAATCTCATCCTACAATGCTAACACCTGAAAAAATATAGATAATGAAAAGATTATTAGCGATTCTGCTAACTGCTGTAGGCGTGCTCACATGCAGCGCCCAGTCAAAAGAGATTAAAAAATATCAATTCGCTTATGGCGACACAGTGCGCACCTATGCGATGTATCTGCCGAAAGATCTGAAACCCGGTGCGCCACTGGTGATCTACACTCACGGCTACGGATCCAAAACACGCTGGCGTACCGGCCTGAACGGCACTGCAGAACGCGAGGGTTTCGCGGTGTGCTATCCTGATGGAGCTCCCGACTCACGAGGGAAAGACGGATGGAAAGTAGGATATCCGCCCCAGGAATCAATGACCATAGACGAGGCTGATTTTTTCACAAAGCTTAAAGAAGAGGTATGTTCCCGTTTCAATCTGAGCCGTGAGAACTCATTCATGGCCGGCATGTCAAACGGCGGCGATCTTTGCTATCAGCTTGCATTCACCGCCCCCGGATTATTCCGGGCATATGCATCTGTGGCAGGATTGCTCTTCGAATGCACATATCTTAACAATCCGTTGCCTCAGCCTGTTCCATTCATGGAGATTCACGGGGATGCCGACAAGACATCGATGTGGGAGGGCGACCATGAGAACACAGGAGGATGGGGACGTTACATACCCGTTCCACTCGCTGTCACAATGGCAACCGCCAACCGCTGCTGCTCGATGCGCACTGAGACTTTCCCCACTCTCACGGACTCGACACGCACAATCACCCGCACAATATATTACGATGCGCCATCGGGATTCGATGTGGAGGTTTACAAAGTAGGAGGAGCGCCTCATTCATGGCATGTGAAAGATGTCAACACCCACGAGGTGGTATGGCGTTTCTTCAAGCAATATCTGGTAAATACGGAATCCAAGGAGAACTCTATCCGATAAAATTGAAAAATTTTAGCTAATTTTGCATCCCGTAATCAAAACCGAAAAATAACAATTACTATATGTCTTTAAAATGTGGAATAGTGGGACTGCCCAACGTGGGTAAGTCGACCCTGTTCAATTGCCTGAGCAACGCGAAGGCTCAGAGTGCCAATTTCCCTTTCTGTACGATAGAGCCCAATGTGGGCGTGATATCGGTTCCCGACGACCGTCTGACGCGGCTCGTGGATATGTGCGCCCCCAAGTCGGTGGTGCCCGCCACGGTTGAGATCGTCGACATTGCAGGTCTGGTGAAAGGCGCATCGAAAGGTGAAGGTCTCGGAAACAAATTTCTTGCCAATATCAGGGAGACGGATGCCATACTGCATGTGCTCCGCTGTTTCGACGATGACAACATAACGCATGTCGATACGACCATCGACCCGGTGCGCGACATGGAGGTGATCAACTATGAACTGCAGATCAAGGATCTGGAGACAGTAGAGTCGCGCATGGCCAAGACGGAGAAGGCTGCGAAGGCCGGCGCCGACAAGACGGCGAAGATGCAGCTGGGAGTGCTGGCGGCATACAGGGAAGCGCTGGAGCAGGGACGTCCGGCGCGCAGTGTGCGGATAGAGGGAAAAGAGGAACAGAAGTTCGCCCGCGAGCTGTTCCTGCTCACCAACAAGCCGGTGCTATATGTGTGCAACGTCGATGACGGAGCCGCCGCCACAGGCAACGACTACGTAGAGCGTGTGCGCAAGGCAATAGCCGGCGAGGGCTCCGACCTCATGATTGTGGCCGCCAAGACCGAGAGCGAGATCGCCGAACTCGATACCTGGGAGGAGCGCCAGGAATTCCTGCAGGAGATAGGGCTCGATGAGTCGGGCGTAAGCCGCCTGATACGCGCCGCCTACAAGCTGCTTGATCTCCAGACCTACTTCACCGCAGGCCCCGACGAGGTGAGAGCCTGGACCTTCATACGCGGCACCAAAGCCCCGCAGGCCGCAGGCATCATCCACACCGACTTCGAGAAAGGATTCATCCGTGCCGAAGTCATAAAATACGACGACTTCGTGACCCTCGGCTCAGAGACAGCCGTCAAAGAGGCCGGCAAGATGGCAGTGGAGGGGAAGGAATATGTGGTGCAGGATGGCGACATAATGCACTTCCGCTTCAACGTCTGATTCCCACCTTTACAGGCAACCCCGATACAGTACAGATAGAGCCGGATACGCTTGCGCATCCGGCTCTATCTGCATATTTACATCTGTATTAGCCTATTACTTAATTTCCGCATCATCGGATTATAGGGATTTGCCTCCCCATCAGCAACCTCTGCACCTCACGCAGTGATTGACTTACTGCTTGGAGGGAGCATCCTGTTTGGCCAGAAGGTCGCGAATCTCGGTGAGCAGCACCTCCTCCTTGGTCGGTTCGGGGGGTGTGGCCGGAGCCTCCTTCTCCTTCTTCTTCAGCTTCATCGCAATGCGCAAAGCCACAAAGATAGAGAACGCTATGATAAAGAAATCCACGATATTCTGGATAAAGAGGCCATAATTGATAGCCACCTCCTCGACGGCAGCCACACCATCGGCCGCAGCCTGCCCCTCGGTGATGACATACTTCAGATTCTTATATCCCGCGCCACCTGTGGCCAGCGAGATGACCGGCATCAGGATATCATTGACCAGCGACGTGACAATCTTGCCAAAGGCACCACCCACGATAACGCCGACCGCCATGTCGATAACATTGCCCTTGAGGGCAAATTCCTTAAAATCACTTAAAAATTTGCTCATATCACGATAAAATTAATGTTGACTGTCGTTATAAAAACAGAGCCCTACGCGGCTCAAGAAGGACAAATCAGCCTAAACTATTGTTAAATCCTGCCCAAAAGCAGATTTTGGCAAAAGTTTAGGGCGTTTCAACTGCAAAATTAGAAATTTTTTTGTTAATTTTGCGCTTGAAAGCGCGGTGTGCTCACCCCGCCCGAACCCGCCACGCGGGTTAAGCTACAGGTAAAAGAACTCACCGGGAGGACCGAGGTCCTTGTAAATATAACACATAAGTTTAAATAAATTTTACAAACACATATATTTTTTAGAAGAGATGATGGCCCGAGCATCAAGTCTATCACCTGACGCAAAGGCTTGAAAGCCCTTCTGACCAACCCAAAACAATTAACAAAAAATGACTAAAATCGGTATTAACGGCTTCGGCCGTATCGGACGTTTCGTGTTCCGCGCCTCTACAAAAAGAGAGGATCTCGAAGTAGTAGCCATCAACGACCTCCTGCCCGTTGACTACATGGCATACATGCTGAAATACGACACAATGCACGGTCGCTTCGACGGCACTGTAGACTATGACCTCGAGAAGAGCCTCCTGATTGTCAACGGCAAAGCAATCCGTGTGACTGCATGCCGCGACCCGAAAGAGATCGGCTGGGGTGAGGTAGGTGCCGAGTACGTAGTTGAATCTACCGGTCTTTTCCTCACTAAGGAGAAAGCTCAGGCTCACATCGAAGCCGGTGCAAAATACGTGGTTATGTCAGCTCCTTCAAAGGACGACACCCCGATGTTCGTAGTAGGCGTTAACCAGACTTCTTACGTGCCCGGCACTCAGATCGTCTCTAACGCAAGCTGCACCACTAACTGTCTCGCTCCTATCGCCAAGGTGCTCCACGAGAGCTTCGGCATCAAGGAGGGTCTGATGACTACAGTTCACTCTACTACTGCTACTCAGAAGACTGTCGACGGTCCCTCTATGAAGGACTGGCGTGGTGGTCGTGCCGCTTCAGGCAACATCATCCCCTCTTCTACCGGTGCTGCCAAGGCTGTGGGTAAAGTTATCCCCGAGCTCAACGGCAAACTGACAGGTATCTCTATGCGTGTCCCCACTCTCGACGTATCTGTTGTTGACCTCACTGTCAACCTCGAGAAGCCCGCTACAAAAGAGGCTATCTGCGCTGCCATGAAGGCTGCCGCTGAGGGTGAGCTCAAGGGTGTGCTCGGCTACACTGAGGACGCTGTAGTAAGCTCTGACTTCCTCGGCTGCCCCCTCACTTCTATCTTCGACGCAACTGCCGGCGTATACTTGACCGACAACTTCGTGAAGGTTATCTCTTGGTATGACAATGAGATCGGCTACTCTAACAAGGTGCTCGACCTCATCTCTTACATGAAGAAAGTCAACGGTTAATATGCCGTCATGACGCTCAGGTGAGCCTGGAGCAGTCACTCGACTCTCCGCACCTGACTTCACCCAACCTAAGAGATGCCCCGCAATCCAGCTTCCCCTCGCGGGGAAACGATATGATTGCAGCGAAGGCAAAAATAGATTCCCTGGTCTCAGTTCCGAGGCCAGGGAATTCTTTTTATCCTATATGGATAGGCTTCAACGCATCATGCAGCGGCGGCTCACTCGCTTGCCGGCGGCATCAATGCCCATCACAATCACAATCTTGCCATGCTCAGGAGCAATCACGCGGCGCCCGGCAGCGTCATAATACTCCACATTCTCCAGCCCTGAGGCTGCACCTACGAGCGATATGCCCGATGTGGCGAAATGAAGCGGAGCAAGCTCCTCGACAGCAGCATAGTCGCGCTCACTATCGGCCGGACAGCTACCCTTGGCCTCCGGATCGATACCGGCAAAGGCATCCCGGCCCACCACCGGCGGAACATATGAGGCGAAAATCACAGTCTTCAAAGCCCCGCAACCCTTGAAGGCCTCAGCACCGATTGAGGTCAGACCTCCACCCAGCGAGGCAGCCGCAAGCGACTCACAGCCCTTGAAGGCGGCATCACCGATTGAGGCGATATCCTCTGTCACAGTGAGCGACACCATCGAAGTATTACCCTCATAAGCACCCGCGCCTATGCCGATGACCTCATAGCTGATATCATCATAATTCACCATCTCAGGTGTGCGATAGAGAGCGTCATTGCCCGTATAAGCCTTGATGATGACACTGCGCGCACCCTCCTCATCAGTCACGATTGTAAACACATGGTCGGCCACCGTGAACTCCGTATACTCCGGACGCGGCACATTCACCGTCAGCGTCGGGCTCACCGGCACCTCCACACCCTCGTAGAGAGCCTTCACCGCCACAACATAATTCTTACGGTGCTCAGCAGCCTGGAACACCCAGGGGGAAGCCACCTCGCCGACGCTCACGCCATCGACATATCCCTCGAAGCCGGTGGCCCGGGTGTACTCTCCCGACGGGTCGGCCCAGCTGATAATCGCCGTGCAGGCATCGACATCATATTCCACCGCCAGCTGCCCTACAGAAGCATAATTGAGCAACGCGATATCATCTATCACTGCAGCCGCATACGAAGTGGGGGCATCGAAGCGCAGCCGCACAACCACATCCTTCACACCCTCCATATCCTCAAGCGGGAACGAAGCCTGCAGCCACTGCATACCCTCCTGACCGGGAGTGGTGATATTGACTTTGCCAAGCGACTCAAACTCACCGCCGTCGCGCGAAAGCTGCGGAGTGATGGTAATGTCGGTCGACGGCAGAGCGAAATACCAGAACGACAACACATCGGCGCCACCGGCCGGAACCTCTATCTTATACGACGTCAAATCATTCTGCGCATTCCCGCGCGAAGCCGCATAATCGATATATATCAGACCACGCCCCGAATGCGGAGCCACCGTCACATCCTCACTGCCGAGACTGAACTCAGCCTCAGTGGCCAGACTGAACTGGCAATAGTATGAGGAATATGAAGTCGACCACACATGAGTCATGCCGCCGTTGAAATCCTCTACAAACGGCATCTTCTCGGCCGGACCCACAAGGAAGTCGTAGGAATAACCCGTAAACTCGCTGCCACCCACGCCCACAGAGTTGGCCGCAGTCACCTCATAGCGCACTGCACGCGGAAACTCCATGTCGGTGCCATAATCAGTGTATTCGGTGGCCGTCAGATTGTCGGCTATCACCTCGCGCTCGTCGGCCCCCTGGCCCCAGCAGCGCGATACTATATAATAGGTGTCAGCGGGGTCAATCTCGCCATAGTTCTCACCCGAGTCGGGAGCGGTCCAGTAGATATACACACCGCCATCCACAGCCTCCGCCTTAACCGGATAGGGAGCCGACGGAGTGTCGTAACCCACATACACATGCGCCGAAGTCTCAGCATAGCCGAAGGGGGAGATGCACTTCACCACATAGTAGTTCTCGGCATTCTGGATAGGGTCGGAATCCTTATATATATAGGTCTCACCCTTCTGCGGATTCTCGATTGAACCCATATATTCGGTAGGGTAGGGCCATGCCTTGGGGTCAGTGACACGATAGAACTCCAGCGCCGTCATCTCGACCGGGATATCCACAATCGGAGAATTCAGCTTCGAAGGCACCGTCACCTGCACATCCACCGTAGCCTTCTCGCCCGAGGCCGGCAGTTCAGACAAAGCCTTCACATCGCCATATCCAAACGAGAAATCCAGCCCCGGAGTCAACGACCCATAACCCTGCGCACCCTTGCGGCCATCGATCGACGCCACCGGAGTATACGTATACTGCTGGCCATACTTCCAGGCCGGCTCGGCAGTGTCGGTGAAAGTCACCGTCTCACCCGGCGCCAGCCCCGAGAAGGTGGCAACCTCCACATTCGACTCACCCAGCGAGTAGCATGAGCGCGTGACAGTGATGTCAATCTTCACCGAAGCATCCAGAGCCTGCCACGATGAATTCTTGTCGGGAGCAATCACGGTGCCCACAACTTTTCCCACATTGCCATCGATTTCAAACTCCATGCTCACTGACGGAGCCCCCGGAGTGACAGATGCCGCCGCATTGACCCTCATAGCAGCCATTCCTACCAAAAGAAACAGCAAAAGGGTAAAAGTACGAATTTTTGCCATAATTAATCAGTTTTAAAGATTATGGGTTCATTTTTATTTTTCAGCAAAAATAATTAAAAATTTTTAGAAATAAACTAAAAAAAACGTATCTTTGTATTCGAAGTTTGAATCCATCTAAAAAAACGACAGTGGAGGATAACATATACTTTACAACTTAATCTAAACCCCCTGAAGCATGTTGAAATCTACAAAATCATTGCTACTCGCGGCGTTGGCAGCCACATTCGCAACCTCAGCGGATGCCCAGACCACGCCCCAAAAGGGAGAAGGCACACAGATGCCAGAATCTTACCGCAGTTTCTTTCCGGCCGCCGCCCTGCGCGGAGTGAAAAGCCAGATGCCCTCGACATCTCTCTTCAACGAGCGCATCAGCGACAATGCACCGATGGCCCGTCCGAGACTCAACCCCCCGGCAAGCGCCATAAAGAGAGCACCTGCCGACCAATCCGATATCTACGGCTACCTCTATTATACGAAGGCCGATCAGAATCTCGGCATGTACCGCATCAATCCCTCCGAGGGGGCTACATATATGTGGACCGACGAAGCTACTGTGCGGCCTTAACGCCATGTCCTTCATGGGGGGCGTGCTCTCATACGGCCAGGTTGAACTCGACCTCAGCAACGGCGATGTAGTCTCCTGGCACGCCCTGCGCAACAACGGCGAGGAGCTGCAGAACACATATCTCACCACCGCCTACCGCGATCTGGACGACCGTGTCTACGGTTTCGGTTATGCCGACGACGGCCAGAGCTACTCATTCAACTCAGCCGAAGCCGACGACATCGACACCTCCGTGATGGTGCGCTCGCTTGAATTCGCCGACCTCTGCGTGTCGCTCTGCTATAATATACAGGAGGATATGTTCTACGGCGTCACCACCGACGCCCGCTTCGTGAAAGTCGACCCCAAAGGCAACGTCACCCCCCTCTTCAAACTCAATGTAGGCTCAAAGAGCACCCTCACAGGCCTCGTCTACAGCCCCAGCCACGAAGCCTACATCTGGAACGCATATTTCGAGGGCGACAAATCAGCATTCTATGCCATCAAGCCCGAAGAGAAGAGTGTAACCAAACTCTATGACTGCCCGGCAGGCGAGGAATACATATATATGGTATGCACCGAACTCAACGTGCAGCCCACTGCCCCCGCCACCCCTACCGGCAGCAGCTACACCTTCGCCGGTGCCGCCACCTCAGGAAAACTCTCATTCACCATGCCCGGCAAGACTGCCGCCGGCGAACCACTCAAGGGTGAGCTGCAATGGCGTCTGCTCGACAACGGCAAGGAGATTGCCTCAGGCACCGCCCAGGCCGGTGCGCGCGTCGAGGCCGACATACCCGCAGTCAGCAACGCCGCCCACTCATTCGCCCTCTCGGCAGGCGTGGATGGCAAATTCTCTTACCCCGACATCACACGCATCTGGGTAGGCTCCGACTATCCGGAGATGCCCGCCAATGTCAACCTCTCGCTCACCGAGCTCACCTGGGACGCCGTCACAACCAGCGTGCACGACGGATACCTCGACACAGGCGCCATCACCTACATCATCTATCTCAATGGAGAGAAGGTAGGGCAGACCTCCGACTGCCGCTATGCCATCACTCTGCCCCAGGGACTCCCCTACAACAGCTACACAGCCGAAGTCGTAGCCCAGGCCGACGGTAAGAACTCTGAACCCGGAGTGTCGAACTACATCACCTACGGCGACGCACTGAAGATTGACCCCTCAATCCACTACCGCCCCGAAGAGAAGGAATTCGAGCTCTTCAAAGCCATCGACATCGACGGCAACCTCGACAGCGAGGGCAACCCGCGCAACTGGCACTTCTCGACCACAATGGGATTCCCCTCATTCGCATCAGGCGCCGATGGCGAAGACCTGCTCATCTTCCCCCCGATGGACTTCACCACCACCGACAAAGCCTATCTCCTCTCGCTCGAGGCTGGCCTGATTCATGACCGCGACACAAGCGGCAGCATACAGGTATACCTTGGCAAAGAGCCCACACCCGAAGCCATGACGCAGGTCATCATCCCCACCACAAGCCCGCAGCATATGCTGGCCGATGTGCTCAAGGGATACTTCGCCGTCAAAGAGGCCGGCACCTACTATATAGGTGTGCTCACCAAGACCAACGACGTGGGTATCCATATCTCTGACATGGATATCTCGATTACCGACCGCGATGCCGATGTGCCCATCGCCATCACCGACATGGAGGTCATTCCCGGTGCCGACGGCGCTCTTGAGGCCGCAGTAAGCTTCACCATGCCCACCACCACCGCCAACGGCACTGCCATAGCCGACGACGCCGACCTCACAGCCACAGTCGTGGCACGCGAATTTGTGCTCAACTACCCCGACCAGGGCGAGGTAATCGACACCAAGACCATCAGCGGCAAGCCCGGCTCACGCCAGACTGTCAACATCGGCACACAGCAGAATAACAACACCATCGCCGTCAGCTGCCAGCTCGATGGCCGCAGCGGAGCGGAGACTACCACCACAATCTTCACCGGTGTCGTGAAACCCTACATCGTGCAGAACCTCAAGGCCGTGGTCAGCGAAGACAACATGGGCGTCACCATGAGCTGGACACCTCCGGTGGAGGGCGCACCCTCGGATGGCCCCATCGGCGACACATTCTTCTATACCCTCTGGTACTACGGCGACGGCTGGCAGTATCTCCAGGAGGTAGGTTGGGATAAACTCGAGGCATTTGTAGAATTCCCCCAGGGAGCACCCCAGCAGGCAGTCAACATCGGCGTCATGGCCCTCAATGCGGCCGGACAGAGCGAATATATCACCGCCCTGCAGAGTGTGATCGGCACACCCTACGAACTCCCCATGGACGAGACCTTCCCCAACTACGAAGACACCTACTCACCCATCGCCATCCAGCGCCCCAGCGCCGACTACGACGGCACATACTGGCTCGTGGATGACCCCGCAGAGGTGGCCGCACTCTTTGCCAATGAATCAGGCGTGGCCTATATCGGCTACATCGGTCTGGAGGGTGTGAGCAGCGCAAGCAGCCGCCTGAGCCTGCCCAAATTCACCACCGCAGCTGAAAAGAAGGTAGTCTTCACCCTCAATTACTGGGGCGGCCCCTATGAGGCTCCCTTCACCCTGCTCGCCAATAAATATGGTCTCGAAAAGCCCGTAGAAATCGGCACATTCCCCTCCGGTAAAGGCTGGATCTCGAACTCTATCGAAATCCCCTCAGAATTCCTCGACGAACTCTGGATCGAGCCCCTGCTCGACACATACTTCGCCGACACCCAGAAATTCGCCCTCTTCTGCGGATATTCAATCAGCGGCACAGTAGGCGTAGAGGGTGTGCAGACCGATAAGGGTGGCGCAATCTTCTCGACTCCCGGCATGATCCACGTCGGAGGCCATGCAGGCGACTCACTCGGCGTGTATAGCGCCGACGGCCGATGCATCATCAGCGTCGCCACACTCGAAGACCTCGCAGGATTTGCAGTGCAGCCCGGTGTATACATCGTCAAGGCCGGAGAGCAGAGCAAGAAACTCATCGTCAAGTAATCCGACCCACACGCACACACTGACGGCGCGGCGCACGGTAAAGACCCGCGGCGCGCCATCACCACCATCACAGGCCGGCATGATTCACAGCGAATCATGCCGGCCATCATGTTGAGACACATCTTCAAAATCACCCCATATGCACTAAAAAAGCAACAAAAAATATGTTTTTTAACATTATTCGCATAAAAAGTGAAATAATTTAAAAAAATATTTACCAAAAGATTTGGATATTAACAAAAAATTCGCCAACTTCGCAAGCGGTAAATCTTAGCTGCTGTCTTAAATACAGGCTTCACAGCTGATAAAACGGCAGCTTCATGGCTTCTTTCAAAACTGTGGGAACAGAATACCGCCAGCATTCATCAGGAAGTGGAAGACCTGATGAATGAATGTTTGGTTGAATATTGGTACACACATTCTCCGGGCGACGGCAACACGCATTGATATCATTAGATGAATTAAGTGTTGATAGTAAAGACGGTCTATTAGGCTATTGCGTGGCGCGAGAGAGAGCGTGGCATCACATCGCAGATGAGACGCTGCAACCGAACTCTCACGCACACACCGTCGTCCACCAAAGCGTTGCATCCGCGAGGAAGCAGCGCTTTACTTTTTTCCGGACTTATAATCCTCACTCGCCCTCCCACCCCTCCCACATCTCCCAAATCTCCCATCCCTCCCAAATCTCCCACACCTCCCACGACCTCCCACATCTCCCAAACCCTAACTCAGCGAAAAAAACTTGCACATTAGTCAAATAAACGTGCAGAAATATCGAAAACCGCACCCCTATATTTGACATTTTGAAAAAAATAACATAACTTTGATTAATCGTAACCCCCGGCCGAATCCACCGGCAGTTGCGATAAATCATCGGAGACGGCGTCAATCAACCATTCTCCTTAAAAAAACCGACACACGGCATCTCACAAGATCAGCCCTGACACCCCGAAAAGCCCGGGCTGCCCGAAGAGAGAGCCGCATATTAACTTTGAGAGAAACATATGGCTAAACCTAAATTAGTTGTCTCCACCGGAGCCGGCATATCGGCCGAAAGCGGCATAAAGACCTTCCGCGATGCCGATGGACTTTGGGAGAATTATCCCGTGATGGATGTGGCCTCGGCCGATGGCTTCAGACGCAATCCCGAGCTGGTGCATAAATTCTACAACGAACGCCGCCACGCCCTCATCAATGCCAGGCCCAATGCCGCCCATCTCGCACTGGCAGAGCTCGAGAAGGATTATGACGTCTATGTCATCACCCAGAATGTCGACGACCTACATGAGCGCGCCGGCTCAAGCAAGGTGCTGCATCTGCATGGCGAGCTGATGAAGATTCGCTCAGTCAGCGACCCCGACTATATCGAGTCGCTCGACATCGACCATCTCGACACCACCCCCGCCACACGCGGCCGCCGCGGCGACTTGATGCGCCCCCACATCGTGTTCTTTCAAGAGCCCGTACCGATGATTGAGCGCGCCATCGAGCTGGTGGAGCAAGCCGACATTTTTGTGGTCATCGGCACATCACTGGTGGTGTATCCCGCCGCCGGACTCCTCAATTTTGTGCGCCCCGGGACCCCGATATACTACATCGACCCCAATCCCGCACCCACTCCCGGAATAGCCGGACTGACGGTGATCAAAGCCACCGCCACAGCAGGAATGAAGATACTGGCCGACCGGCTCGCCCATTGATGCCGCTCCCAGCAGCGGACTCATCGGCATTCTTAGCCGGAAAGGTAAAAAAATAAACTGATGTGCTGCACAACATATTTTTTTATTATCTGCGGATTTTACAAAATTAGTATATTTGTAGACAGTAACATCATGAAAAACAGACTCGCCACCTGAGTGCGCGTCAACTATCTAAAAATCAACAAAGTATGGCAAAAGTTAAAGGTGCCGTCACTGTCAACGTAGAGCGTTGCAAAGGGTGCAACCTATGTGTGGTGGCATGTCCGACAGATACTCTGTCGCTTCAGGCAAACGAGGTCAACGACCGCGGTTATCACTATGCGTATATGGCTAATCCCGACGCGTGCATAGGCTGCTGCTCTTGCGCGTGGGTATGTCCTGACGCCTGCATCGAGGTCTATCGCGTCACTGCGAACTGAGACATCTGCTACACCCGGACAGAAGACACAACAACCTTAAACAAAACCCTGAACTAACATTACACACCGAATATGAAAGAAGAGGTAAGACTCATGAAGGGCAACGAAGCCATCGCCCATGCGGCCATCCGCTACGGTTGCGACGGCTATTTCGGCTACCCTATCACCCCCCAGTCTGAAGTGCTGGAGACACTTGAGGAGCTTATGCCGTGGGAGACCACAGGCATGGTTGTGCTCCAGGCTGAATCTGAAGTGGCTGCAATCAATATGGTCTATGGCGGAGCCGCATCAGGCAAGGCTGTGATGACCTCCTCCTCCTCGCCGGGCGTCAGCCTCAAGCAGGAGGGTATATCATATATCGCCGCAGCTTCGCTGCCGGCTCTGATTCTCAACGTCATGCGCGGAGGCCCGGGCCTGGGCACCATCCAGCCCTCGCAGGCCGACTATTTCCAGGCCACCAAGGGTGGCGGCCATGGCGACTATCATCTGATCGTGCTCGCTCCGTCGACGGTGCAGGAGATGGTGGATTTCGTAGGTCTCGGCTTCGACCTGGCCTTCAAATACACTAACCCGGCCATGATTCTTGCCGACGGCATCGTGGGCCAGATGATGGAGAAAGTCGTGCTCCCCGAGCAGCGCCCCCGCCGCTCCGACCGCGAGATAGCCGAGCAATGCCCCTGGGCCGTCACCGGCAAGCAGGGCCGCGGCCACCGCAATGTGGTGACCTCGCTCGAGCTCGAGTCGCCCAAGATGGAGGAAAACAACCACCGTTTCCAGCGCACATACGAGCAGATACGCCTCAACGAAGTGCGATACAAAGAGTATTACACCGACGACGCCGAGTACCTCATCGTAGCCTTCGGCTCCGTGGCCCGCATCTGCCTCAAGGCCATCGAGGACGCCCGCGCCGCCGGCATCAAAGTCGGGCTGCTGCGCCCCATCACCCTGTGGCCCTTCCCCACCGAGGCCATCGCAGAGATGAGCCGCCGCGTAAAAGGCATCCTCACCGTCGAGCTCAACGCCGGCCAGATGGTCGAGGACGTGCGCCTCGCCGCCGAAGGCCGCGTGCCCGTGTACCACTTCGGCCGCATGGGCGGCATGATCCCCAACCCCACCGAAGTGCTCGACGCCCTCGTC
>OFGJ01001120.1_pt1 | contig 14621 bp, 8 predicted proteins | sample 1521731 | NCBI WGS metagenome assembly OFGJ01 (sample SAMEA3504126, study PRJEB24116) | mouse gut metagenome | biome: mouse gut; feature: mouse-associated habitat; material: faeces | place: Denmark | collected 2011 | reverse complement strand
CTAACTCTCCCAGACACCATCTAGCTGTAACGTGACTGGGGGGTGGGGGGGGGAGGAGGGCAGTGAGCAAGGCAAGCTAACTCCAGTAAGGGTGATATACTTACACATTGCTTTGTGGAAGTAAATGACGAGAACATCTTGAATATGGGTGAATATACTATGAAGAGCGACGGAAAGCCTTTCTTTGATGTTGTCAGCATTTTTGCAGCTAACATCAATGTGGATAGCAAGACTGGTCGCGTTCATGTTTTCTGCAATGACCAGGTTTCTTTCTTGCTGAGAAATGCGGATAAGTTCATCCGTCCTTTGCAGGCTAAAGGCATTAAGGTGGTGATGACTATTCTTGGTAACCATGACGAGGCAGGTATGGGCAACCTTTCGGAAGCTGCTGCCAAAGACTTTGCCAAGGAACTGAAAGCCTACTTGGATATTTATGGTTTGGATGGCATTGACTTTGATGATGAGTACACCAGTTATAATAACTCCAATCCCAGTCCCGGCTTCGAAAAACGTTCACGTGCCAACTTCGCGCGCTTGGTTTACGAATGCCGCCAAGTGTTTGGCAAAAAGTTGATTGGTGTGTATGAATATGGTTCTCTCGACTCTCCCGACGGCGAGGTAGAAGGTGTGAAAGTAGGTGATATTGTGGATTATATGACCTACGGTTATTACCAGAATCAGAATCCCGAGGGAGCCTTTGGCCGTGAAGAGTCTCATTTTGAGAACCTGCCCAAATCCAAGTATGCTCCGCTGCCTTGGAAGATTAATGATGAGTTGAACGGAGGTTGGAGTGGATTTGACAAGAGCAAATTCCAGAAAGTGAAAGATGAAGGTTATGGCATTCAGATGTTCTACAATCCCAAACCGCTGGTGTATCAGTATTATACGTTGCTTTCGGAAATAAGTAAAGTACTTTTTGATGATGAAGTGGAGTGGAGCGGCAAGTACTGGAGCCGTATCGGTGAAGCTTATCAGGGCAAAATGTTGGGTTATGAAGATTTGGTCGGCGAGTGGAAAGTAACTTCCAGTAACTCTCTCTTTACCTATGTGGATGAAGAAGGCAATCCTCGCTGGTGGGATTGGAAAGGCAGTCAGGAGTTTGAGAAGAATGTAATTATAGAGAAGGATGAAGAAGGTACCGGATATGTGGTTTACAACTGGGGTACTTTCCCCGAAATCACCGGTAAGTATCCGATGCATTGCGATTACTATAACGGTGCACTGCTCATCTATCCGCAAACCATTCATGAGGGCGATGCTGAAGACCCTGCTACCTACAAGATGCATTTCGGTACTTACAGCAAGAATTTCCAGTGGAAAGCATATCCTAACTATGATGATTACTATATGGATGGTGCTATTGCTCCTAACGGTGATATGCATATCTATGGCTTGGGCAACAGATGGGCTATCAATCCCTATAAGTATGTAGGCGGTGAGATTGAGACCGACATCTTCCCCGATGTTCCTTACTTCGTGAGTGAGAACTATACGATGAAGAAGGTACGCTGATGCCGTGTTTTCCGTAAACTGAGGTTTCGGAAAACGGATGCTTGAACCTTTTCATACATGAAACAAAGGAGGGCTTTGCTCAAAGTAATAGGGCGGCCCTCCTCAAGCATTCTCATATAACAAGATTCTATTATGAAGCTATACACCTACTTATACAATAAACAATATGAAGAAAAACATGAAATCTAGTTCCATACTGTTGGGCGGACTTTTTCTGCTGGGGGCGGTTTGCAGCTGTACCCAGACGGCACCGGACTATGCGTCTTACGTCAATCCGTTCATCGGTACGGGTGGACATGGGCATACCTATCCCGGAGCGGTAGTTCCCAACGGGATGATTCAGCCCAGCCCCGACACGCGTATCTACGAGTGGGATGCCTGCTCCGGATATTACTATGCAGATACTACTATCAACGGATTTTCACATACCCACGTCAGCGGTACGGGTTGTGCCGATTACGGGGATGTGCTGCTGATGCCCACTGTAGGTCGGCAGGATTACCACTCCATGGGCTCGAAGAGCCAGCAGATGGCGTACGCCTCTGCCTTTTCCCACGAGAATGAAACAGCCGAACCGGGATATTATTCCGTATTTTTGGACCGCTACGGGGTGAAAGCCGAACTGACCTCTACCAAACGTGCGGCGATTCATCGCTATACCTTCCCGAAAGCGGAAGATGCAGGTTTTATCCTCGACCTGGATTACAGTATCCAGCGCCAGAAGAATGAACAGATGGAGCTGGAAGTAATCAGCGATACTGAAATCCGTGGACGCAAGAAGACTGTATATTGGGCTTTCGACCAGTATATCAACTTCTATGCCAAGTTCTCCAAACCATTCACCTATACGCTGGTCACGGACTCCATGGCATTGGACGAAGGCGGTCCGCTTCTGCCTACAGCTAAAGCTTTACTGCAATTCCAGACGGAGCCCAATGAGGAGGTATTGGTAAAGGTAGGTGTGTCTGCCGTGGATATGGACGGTGCCCGCAAGAATGTGGAAGCCGAAATCTCCGGATGGGATTTTGACGGTGTGCGCCGTGCTGCCCGCCAGCAGTGGAACACTTATCTTTCCAAGATTGACATCGATACGAAGGACAACGACCAGCGTACCATGTTCTACACGGCACTTTACCACACGGGTATGCAGCCCAACTTGTTTACCGATGCTGACGGACGTTACTTTGGTATGGACTTGAAGCCCCATCAAGGCAGGGTGGACGAGCCTATCTACACCATTTTCTCTTTATGGGACACTTTCCGTGCCTATCATCCGCTGATGACGATTATTGATCCTGAACTGAACGAGGCTTTCATCCGTTCGCTCATCCAGAAGTCCCGCGAGGGCGGCGTCCTGCCTATGTGGGAACTGGCCGGAAACTATACGGGTACCATGATTGGTTATCATGCAGCCTCCCTCATAGCGGATTCTTATGTAAAGGGATACCGTAACTTCGACGTGCAGGAGGCTTACAAGGCTTGCCTCCGTACGGCAGAATACGATACGACGGGTATTATCACCCATCCTTTGGTTGTGCCGCATCTGATGCCGCAGGCCAAGTACTGGAAGAACAAGATTGGCTACGTGCCTTGCGATAAAGACAATGAATCTGTGGCTAAAGCTTTGGAATATGCTTACGATGACTGGTGTATCTCCGTACTGGCAGGTGCCTTGGACGACGAAGCCAACCGCGACAAGTATGCTGCCTTTGCCGAGGGATATAAAGTTTATTTCGATCCGAGTACCCGCTTCATGCGCGGACTGGACAGTGAGGGCAACTGGCGTACGCCTTTCAACCCCCGCGCTTCCAATCACCGTAATGATGACTATTGCGAAGGTACGGCATGGCAGTGGACTTGGTTCGTTCCCCACGATGTGGACGGACTGGTGGAACTGATGGGAGGACGCGACGCCTTCATCGGCAAGTTGGATTCTCTGTTCACGGCCGATTCCAAGCTGGAAGGTGAATCGACCTCGGTGGATATTTCCGGTCTGATAGGCCAGTATGCCCACGGCAATGAGCCAAGCCATCACATTGCCCATCTCTACAACTACGTAGGCCAGCCCTGGCGTACGCAGGAGATTGTGGATGAGGTGCTGCATACGCTTTACTTCAACAACCCCGACGGACTTTCGGGCAATGAAGACTGCGGACAGATGTCTGCATGGTACATTCTGAATGCGATGGGCTTCTATCAGGTATGCCCCGGCAAGCCGGTATATTCCATCGGACGCCCGCTGTTCAACGAGGCGACCGTTCATCTGAAAGATGGCAAGTCGTTCAAGGTGATAGCCCATAATAATAGCCGCGACAACAAGTATGTGCGGAGCATTGTGCTGAACGGCAATAAGTTGGAGACTCCATTCTTCACGCATCAGGATATAGTGGACGGCGGTACGCTGGAGCTGACTATGGGCAGTGAACCGTTGAAGTGACACAGATAATATACAGAAGGGATGAGCCGAAAAAATCATAATCCTATATCGTGGGTCCCCACCGTATATTTTGCCATGGGATTGCCGTTTGTGGTGCTGAACATGGTTTCTGTGTTGATGTTCAAGGGGCTGGGTATCGGTGACGCGCAGATTGCTCTGTGGACGTCGCTCATCATGATGCCCTGGACGCTGAAGTTCCTTTGGAGTCCGTTCCTTGAAATGTTCAAGACGAAGAAGTTTTTCGTGGTACTGACGCAGATGGTTACCGGAGCAGGTTTTGCTCTGGTGGCTTTGGCGTTGCAGTTACCGTTCTTTTTTGCGATATGCATTGCGCTGCTGGCAGTGATTGCTTTCAGCGGAGCCACGCACGATGTGGCTACGGATGGTGTCTACATGTCGGAACTGAACAAGCAGGACCAGGCCAAGTATATCGGTTGGCAGGGAGCCTTCTACAATATAGCGAAGATTGTGGCGTCCGGCGGGTTGGTCTGGCTGGCAGGTGCCTTGCTGGTAGGTTTCGGTGGGGTGGAGGGTGCCACAGAGGCAGTCCGCCACGAGGCTACCCGGCATGCATGGATGACGGTGATGCTGATATTGGCGGCGGTGATGCTGCTGCTTGGCTTCTACCACATGCGCATGCTGCCATCGGGCGGTGCGGCCGCATCCGGCGCCAAGTCGGCAAGAGAGACGTGGGAGCAGTTGGTGGCGGTAATCAAGGATTTCTTCTTGAAGAAGCACATCTGGTACTATATAGCGTTCATTATCCTTTATCGCCTTGCCGAGGGTTTTGTCATGAAGATTGTCCCTCTTTTCTTGAAGGCGGAGCGTTCGGCAGGTGGCTTGGGACTGAATGAGCAGCAGATAGGTTTGTACTACGGCACTTATGGGGCGGCAGCCTTTGTGCTGGGGTCACTGTTGGCAGGCTATTACATTTCGCACCGGGGATTGCGGCGGACGCTGTTCTCTCTGTGCTGCATCTTCAATCTGCCTTTTGTAGCGTATACCCTGCTTGCCATGTACCAGCCGGAAAGCGGATTGCTGATAGGTAGTGCCATCGTGCTCGAGTACTTCGGTTATGGTTTTGGTTTTGTGGGACTGACTTTGTTCATGATGCAGCAGGTGGCGCCGGGAAAGCACCAGATGGCACATTATGCCTTTGCTTCGGGCATCATGAATCTGGGTGTGATGTTACCGGGCACAATCAGCGGTTTTGTCAGCGACTGGTTGGGGTACGAGGCGTTCTTTACCTTCACGCTGTTTGCCACCATTCCGGCGTTCCTCATTACGTACTTCATACCATTTACGTATGCCGATGAGAAGAAACAACAATAACCAATTAATAATATAGAGCAATTATGAGCAACAAAATCACAATGCCTTGGGAAGAACGGCCGGCAGGCTGTAAGGATGTAATGTGGCGTTATTCGGAGAATCCCGTAATAGACCGCTACCATATTCCGTCGTCGAACAGCATTTTCAACAGTGCAGTGGTTCCGTTTAAGGATGGTTATGCCGGTGTGTTCCGTTGTGACAACCGGGCGGTGCAGATGAATATCTTTGCCGGTTTCAGCAAGGACGGCATCCACTGGGAAATAGAGCATGAGCCAATCAAGTTCAAGGCCGGGAATACGGACATGATAGAGTCCGAATATAAATACGATCCGCGCGTGACATGGATTGAGGACCGCTACTGGATTACGTGGTGCAACGGCTACTACGGCCCCACCATCGGCATCGGCTATACTTTCGATTTCAAGGAGTTCTTCCAGTGCGAGAATGCTTTCTTGCCTTTCAACCGCAACGGTGTGTTGTTGCCTCAGAAGTTCGATGGCAAATATGCGCTCTTGAGCCGTCCCAGCGATAGCGGACATACTCCTTTTGGCGACATCTACATTAGCTTCAGCCCTGACATGAAATTCTGGGGCGAACACCGCCATGTGATGGCTCCTACGCCTTTCCCCGAAAGTGCCTGGCAGTGTACTAAGATAGGGGCAGGTTCGGTACCGTTCCTCACGGACGAGGGTTGGCTGATGTTCTATCATGGCGTGATAACCACTTGTAACGGTTTCCGTTACTCCATGGGAGCAGCTATTCTGGATAAGGACAATCCTGCCAAGTTGCTCTACCGCACCCGTGAGTATCTGCTTGCGCCTGCTGCTCCTTATGAGTTGCAAGGTGATGTTCCCAACGTGGTGTTCCCTTGCGCAGCGTTGCAAGATGGAGAACGTGTAGCTGTATACTACGGTGCAGCCGATACGGTAGTGGGGCTTGCCTTTGGGTATATCCGCGAGATTCTGGAGTTCACGAAGCGCACAAGTATTTTGTAAGTACCAAGCAGTTGGCAGGCGCTCGGTATTGCTGAAAAGCGCCTGCCGTAACTGCCTTATACTTAGTGTAATATCACTGCAAAGATACTGCATGCTTTTTGCAGTGCTACTGCAAAGCCGTTGCAGCGCCACTGCAAAGCTGATGCAGCGTCACTGCAAAACTGTTGCAGTGCTACTGCAAAGTAGTTTGCAGTGTCACTGCAGACCGTTTGCAATAACTTTGCAGAGTGCATGCAATGACACCGGCATGGGTAGCGTGCTCACTAACTAATAAAGAACAAATCCTTACTATATTATGAAACGACTGATTACTTTCTGTATCATCTCCTTTGGAATGCTCACGGCATCTATGGCTGCGGAGAAGCATCCTGTGGACTATGTGAATCCTTTTGTCGGTACCACCAACTTCGGTACCACGAATCCGGGAGCCGTCTGTCCCAATGGAATGATGTCCGTAGTGCCCTTCAACGTGATGGGTTCGGAGGACAACAAATACGATAAAGATGCCCGCTGGTGGTCTACTCCCTATGAGTATCACAATTGTTTCTTCACCGGATACTCGCATGTCAATTTGAGCGGTGTGGGCTGTCCGGAATTGGGTTCTCTGCTGCTGATGCCCACTACGGGAGAGCTGTCCGTAGATTATAAGGAATATGGAAGCCGCTATAAGGACGAGCAGGCATCCCCCGGATATTACAGCAACTTCCTGACCCGCTACAATGTGAAGACGGAAGTGACGGCAACTCCTCGCACGGGTGTGGCGCGTTTCACCTTTCCTGCCGGGCAGAGCCATGTGCTGCTGAACCTGGGCGAAGGCCTGACCAATGAATCGGGAGCTTTTCTGCGCCAGACGGGTAAATGCGAGTTTGAAGGTATGAAGCTGCTGGGTACTTTCTGCTACAACCCACAAGCCGTTTTTCCCATCTACTTTGTGATGCGTGTCAACAAGCAGCCCGCCGCTTCGGGCTACTGGAAGAAGCAGCGCCCCATGACCGGTGTAGAGGTCGAATGGGACTCCGATAACGGACGCTACAAACTTTACACCCGCTACCAGAAGGAACTGGCGGGAGATGATATCGGCGCCTATCTTACATTCGATACCGAAGAAGGCGAGCAGGTGGAAGTACAGATGGGAGTCTCTTTTGTGAGCATGGAGAATGCCCGCCTCAATCTGGATACCGAGCAGCAGGGAAAGAACTTCGGTCAAGTGCTGGAAGAAGCCCGTCGCCGCTGGAACGATGACCTTTCGCGCATCCTTGTAGAAGGAGGTACGGAAGAGCAGAAAACCGTTTTTTATACGGCACTCTATCATACGCTGATACATCCCAATATCCTGCAGGATGTGAACGGGGAATATCCCGCTATGGAGAGTGATAAGATTTTGACTACCCAAGGCGACCGTTATACCGTCTTTTCTTTGTGGGACACTTACCGCAATGTGCACCAGCTTCTTACGCTGGTATATCCCGAACGGCAATTGCAGATGGTGCGTTCCATGCTCGACATGTATCGCGAACATGGCTGGCTTCCCAAATGGGAACTCTACGGACGTGAGACGCTGACCATGGAAGGTGACCCTTCCATTCCCGTCATCGTCGACACCTGGCTGAAAGGTCTGCGCGACTTTGATATAGAACTGGCCTACGAAGCCATGCGCAAGGGAGCCACCCTGCCGGGAGCGGAGAATCTGCTCCGACCGGACAATGACGACTACGTGTCATTGGGATATGTGCCCCTGCGGGAGCAGTATGACAATTCCGTTTCACATGCCCTGGAATACTATATTGCCGACAATGCCTTGTCACGCATAGCCGCTGCGCTTGGCAAGAAGGAGGATGCCCGTCTGTTCCACGAACGTTCGCTGGGCTACAAGCATTATTACTGTAAGGAGTACGGTACTTTCCGTCCTATCCTGCCTAACGGTGAGTTCTATGCTCCTTTCGACCCGAGGCAGGGAGAGAACTTTGAGCCGAACCCCGGATTTCACGAAGGTTGTGCCTGGAACTATACTTTCTATGTTCCCCACGATGTGAAAGGGCTTGCCCGGCTCATGGGTGGAAAGAAGCCGTTCGTAGACAAGCTTCAGCGTGTGTTCGACGAAGGACTGTACGACCCTGCCAACGAACCGGACATTGCATACGCCCATCTTTTTTCTTATTTCAAGGGTGAGGAGTGGCGCACGCAGAAAGAGCTGCACCGCCTTTTGCAGAAGTATTTCAAGAATGCCCCCGACGGAATTCCCGGCAATGATGATACCGGAACGATGTCCGCTTGGGCTATCTTCAATATGATGGGCTTTTATCCGGATTGTCCCGGAGAACCGGCATATACGCTATCTACTCCGGTATTTGATAAAGTAACCATAAAGCTCGACCCTAAGTATTGGGGACGCGGCCAACTGGTGATAGAGACGGAACGCCCGTCGGCAGAGTCGCTTTATATCCGTGAAATGGAACTGGGAGGAAAAAAACTGTCCCGATATCGTATCACTCATGAAGAACTGGTGCAGAGTGGAAAACTGCGATTTAGTCTTCGATAGGTATTGTGAGTCAGGATAACATCGGTGATGGTTTAGGTTGCCCGTCGTTGACAGAGTTCATGTCAGTGGCGGGCTTTTCTATGCAGGTTGGCTTCCGGCAGGTTGATAGGGTATTTCGAACCAGAATTCGGAACCTTTCCCCGGAATAGAGCTGACGCCCACTTTTCCGTTCATTTTCTCGGCAATCATGGTGCAGATGGAGAGTCCGAGGCCCGTGCCTTGTTTAAAGCTGTTTAGCTTGACAAAGCGTTCGAATACATCCTTTTGCTTTTCAGGAGGAATGCCGCAACCGGTATCACGGACAAAGAAGCGAATCCTGTCTTCTTGCGGCAGGGGATAACCAATGTCGATGAAACCTTCTTCCGTATGCTTGAGGGCGTTTGACAGATAGTTGTTCAGTACTTGCCTTACCCGTTTGGGGACTGTGTGAATAATACAGTAATCCGCACCGGGCAGGAGACGTATACTGACTTCGGACGGAAGTTTCAGTTTTGCCATCGTCTGCATTTCATCAAGCGTCTTGTTTACATCCATATCTCCTTCTGTGAATTCGAGAATGCCAGCTTCGATGCGTGACAGGTCGAGAATATCATTAATCAGTTGCAGCAGCAGTTGGGTGTTTTCTTCGATGATATGTATGTATTCCTTTGTATCTTCGTCTTGTATATAATCGGAAAGTATGGAGGAGAATCCGACGATGGCGTTTAGCGGAGTACGTATCTCGTGGCTCATGTTGGCGAGAAAAGCCGATTTCAGGCGGTTGGCTTCTTCTGCTTTCTCTTTGGCTGCCAGCAGTTCGGTGATGTCCAGTGCAGAACTGACAATCCACCTCTCTTTCCCTTTGTTGTAGGACACCAGCGTTTTGTGAAACGACAGAATATACTCTCTGCCTTTGGGATTGACAAAGTGTTTGATGTAGGACTGGGGAATTTCCGACTCTTCAACTTCTTTGTCTGTCTCCTGAATGAAATTATCTTGCATTAGGGGGTTGAACTCCTCTTCATAGTGTCCCACAATATCCTCAGCGGGGACTTCCATCATCTCTGCCGCTTTTTTGTTCCATATCAGGTAACGTCCTTCATCGTTTTTATCTTTTACTGTAGTGGCGATGGGGAGGTTCTCCAGAATACTTTCAAGGAAGAAACGGTATTTTTCGTTTTCCCGGCGTTGGACTTCATCTTCCGTAATGTCGCGTATGAAGGCTATGACATAATTTCTGTTGAGGTAGACCATGCGCACTGCGATATATAGTTTCTCACCACTTTCTATTCTTATCTTTAGGGTCAGGCTGTCCGAAGTGCGGGTATTCAGTACGCGTAACAGCGACGTCATGTATTTCCGGCATTCATCGGCGTCTGTCACTAAATTATTGATATTTAGAACTCCCGGATTCAGGAACGGAAGTCTGTTTGCCTTTTCGGTAGGTGTATTAAGTAGTTTTACGACAATACCTTGTCTGTTCAGCAGATATACTGGAATGTCTATTGCCCGGATAATCTGTCTGTTCAGACTTTTGTATTTATGATTTATCCAGTATAGAAAGCTTGCAGATGTAACGGCAATTAACAGAAATAACTGTACTTCTCCAAATAATGTAAGATGCATACGCGGTGTCTTTCATTTCGTCTGTCCCCATTGACGAAGGTTATTATATAAAAAGCGCGAGGACTGTTATTGCCTATCTGCATTCGAGGCTCTGGAAAATGCCCACGTCATAAATAGACAACAGTCCCCACGCCTAAGTATATAATAACATAGACGTGAAGAAACTGTTGCTATCATCCCATGACGTTTATTGAATTTTCCAGATTCCGAATAGGCAGGGATAATAACTTTCGCTTCTTGCGTTCTTATCGAATCAAGTCAAAAATGGCCGTTATCACTATAACTGCCAAGACTTTGGTGCAAAAGTAGTATATTTTTTTGGATGTACGGTATGATGAGGAGAATAAAGTGTATATGCAAACAAAGCGTGATGGTATTTGACCGTCACGCTTTGTATAGCTTGCCATTAAAAATTGTTAGAGAGAATTGTTAGAGGATTTATTTCATGGCTTCTATAGTGTATCCTTGTTGCTTCAGAAGGTTCAACACTCCATTGTCTCCGGGCAGGTGTCCGGCGCCGACTACGAAAAGGGTAGGGGCTTCTGTCATGATAGCAGGCATCTTTTCAACCCATGCCTTGTTGCGGTTGTCCAGCATGGCTTCCATCTCTCCGGGCAGCGGGTCGCATGAATTGCCGTCGCGCTCTTCCATCAGTTGCAGCATGGCATCCAGGTCCTGCTTTTCATAAGCGGCAATCAGGCGCTTGCTTTGCTCGATACCTTTCTCGATGTCACTGATAGCGCAGTAGAGGAGGTTTGCCTGGCGTTGCAGCGTCTGGCTGTTGAACAGAATGTCTATTTGTGACTGGGCTGTTTCCAGACCGCCAACTTTCTTGCCTTGCTGTCCGGCCTGCTGCTGGAAGTAAGTGTCGAGCTGTTCTTGCGGGTTGAAGCCCGGAGTGTGTTTCATGTAGAGCAGGACGACAAGCTGCTGGTTGATGGCAGCCGGTTTCAGTTGTGCCAGCATGGCAATGTCCACCATCATGTTTTCCTTGATGGCTTTGCCTACTTCTTCGTATTGTTCGGGAGTAAAGAGGCTTTGCAGCGTGGTGTCTTTGGGCATCATCATCTGCTGTTGCATGCTTTGCATGAAGGCGGGAGTCGCCATTTCGCTCATCACAACTTCCCCGTAGACTTGGGCGGTTTCGCTCATGGCCTGCGGCATGGCGGCAATGCTGTCCTTTATACTGAGTGGAGAGAGGTGATAAGTACCGAAAATATAGGATGGTTTCTCTAATCCTTTACCGGATACTTTCCATAAAAGTTGTGCATTGGCGCTCAGCGCAATGCTGATGAATAAGAGGATGCCTAAAAGTTTCTTCATTGTTTTCTTCTTTTAATAGTTTCTGGACTATCAGTCGGGACAGAGTAAAGAAAATCACAAGAAGGGAAAAATTAGTATTATTTTATTCTTCCTCCGCAGAGCCAGTGTTGGGTGTAATATTTTTCCCGGAGGTTGCTGACTATGACTCCCTGGCTGGTGCTGGCATGTATAAACTTGCCGTCCTTGAGGTAGATGCCTACGTGTGCCACTTTTTTGCGGGAAGCACGGCTGGTGAAGAACACCAAATCTCCCTCACGCAAGTTGCGGCGGGAGATTTTACTGCTCTCTTTCAGTTGCCCGTCTGTGCTTCTCGACAGACGGGTGTGGTAAACTTTCTTATACAGTTGCGATACCAGTCCGGAGCAGTCCGTTCCACGTTTGCTGTCGCCACCTGCGCGATAGGGGGTGCCTATCCATTCGGAGGCATGGATGTACAGCTTGTGGTTGTCCTGCAGTTCAATATCCACCCCCAAACGGACGGATGCTTGCGCCAGGGCTTTGTAGTCCAGGCGTGGCGCGGAAGTATGGCAGGAACTTAAGCCTATCAATATGATGGTAAGAGCTACTATATAAGAAAGATATTTTTTCATGCTTCCGAATTTTTTTCTTCTACCGTTTTATCTTCTTTTTCCGTTATTTCTTCTACGGCTGCTTCTACTACTGTTTCTTCTACCACGGCTTCTTCCTCCACACCGACGTTGAAGTAAGCTTCCAATTCCTGCTCGGCAGAGTTGTTCTCATTTCGTATATCGCGGATAATAACACCGTTTTCTAACAATGCAATACGTGGACAAACGTCCACTGTGTGATTCAGGTTATGGCTGGAAATGATGACGGTGGCTCCGTGCTCTTCATTGTATCTTTTCAGCAAGTGTTTGATTACAGACTGTGAACTGGGGTCAAGGAAGTTGAACGGTTCATCCAGAATCAACAGTTGCGGGTGATGTAGCATAGCGGAGATGATGCCTATTTTCTGCTTGTTTCCGGCAGAATAGTTGCGGATGAATTTCTTCTGTCCCATCACTTCGCCGTTCATGAAGCGTTCGAAGGGAAGCAGGCGTTCGTCTACTTCCTCTTTCTTCAGACCATACATCTTGCCGATGAAGTAGAAGTATTCTTCGGGGGTGAGGTAGTCTATCAGGAAGCCGTCGTCTATGAAGGCTCCCGTGAAGCTCTTCCAGTCCTCGCTTTTGCTGACGTCAATGTCATTGATGGTTACATTGCCACGGTCTGCCCGCAGCAAATCAAGAATAAGGCGGAAGAGGGTGGTCTTGCCTGCACCGTTGTTGCCCACCAGTCCCAGCATATCGCCTTGCCCGATGGTGTAGTTCTCTATATCTACGGCCTTTTTTGTACCGAAATTCTTTTGCAAATTGTTGATGTGTATCATGTTAGCGATTGATGTTTAATGATTTCTATTTCTGTCTACTGTCCCTGAAGCCTTCCATATTCTTGTAGCGGCGTTTCATGAGTCGGTGATATACATTCATCAGCCAGAATTTGGAAGTGGCGATAAATGCCACGCCGATGCCGATAAGTATCCAGGGGGTAACTTCCTTGCCGAAAATGGTATTCAGAGCAAAAAGCAGAAGTAAAGGTATGCCGAAGGCGCCTCCTGCAATCAGGTTCTGCAGACCGGTACCTATATTCTGTCGGCTGGTCATTTTGGAATTCAGGTCGGTGGTCTTGTTGTTGTAGACTGCCAACTGGAACAGACAACAGTATACAGCGCCCGGAATGAATATCAGCCATGCAATGCAACCGAGTACGGATACCTTGCCGGTAACCATACCTGGAATCATCAGAATCGTAGGGATGAGCAATGCAATGCTGTACAGTATGTATTTGGCACGCAACAGCGAATAGATGGATTCTTTGCGGCTCATCAGTCCGTCAATGTAGTTGCCTTCGTAGCTCATCAGTCCGCTCAAAAACATGATACCGAAGATGATATAGTTATAGAGAACGAAGAAATCTCTCATGCCTCCGTCATAGATGTCGGAAAAACTGATGATGCAACTGAACATTATTACTACGCCGGTGATGGAATAGAGCGAACGCTTGCAAATTTTGTTGCGAAGCAATAACTTGAGCTCCAGCCTCATGTATTCGCCTATTTCGCCATACCGGTCGAGGAATTTGTATTCGGATACGTGCTTTATCCGTGTATCTTCCACTTTGTTCAGTTCATTGTAGATGAGTTTCTGCATCAGAGTGCGGTTGATGAACCACATGAGGGCGATGGCGACCAGCATACCGATGAATGACAGAATATTGCCGGTGATGAACCCTTCTCCCAGATTGACAAAACAGTCGAAAAGTGGACTGTTGTCCGGAATGAATAGTGCAGCGGCAATGCCACCGTATACTACTGCCGGTAATGCCAGCCACCAGATGCGCTCGCCCATCAGTGTGCGGCACAGCAGGAACCAGTAGTTATTGAATACCATCAGCAACCAGATGCCGATGCAATAGGTCAGCACACCACTGATTCCATAGAATTTGGTGACGGTGATGATGGAAAACGGAACAAACAGAAACAGCCAGAACAGGTTGAAGCCGTCCAGTGCGGAACGGATTAGCAGGAAATCTATAAGACGGTTCCGTTTGATGGGAAGCAGCAGGTAGGGTTTTACTTCCTGGGTGGGCGTTTTTTGGAAAGGCAAGCGTATAAGGAAATCCAGTACGAGGACAAATATCAATCCGGAGTTCATTACGTGATAGGCTTCTGTGGCACCGCCGTCAAAGGCGAATGCAAAGGTCGTACCGAAGAATATCAGGTAACCGGCCCAGAACGCGCCCATGACATAACCGAGTATTTTAGCAACTTTGTTCTTTTCATACATCGGGTGTCTTTTGGCAGCAAGTCTTCCGTGTT
>OFGJ01001103.1_pt1 | contig 14869 bp, 19 predicted proteins | sample 1521731 | NCBI WGS metagenome assembly OFGJ01 (sample SAMEA3504126, study PRJEB24116) | mouse gut metagenome | biome: mouse gut; feature: mouse-associated habitat; material: faeces | place: Denmark | collected 2011 | reverse complement strand
GCGCCGGAAATTTTCCGGCGCCGTTTGCTATAAGGTAAGAACGGTGTCTGAATTACATAGATTCAACGCGTTTGAGGTTTTCCTCGTCGTTGAGGTTGTAGTAGATGCTGCGGAGCACCTGGCGGGCATCGCTCATGGTGTCGTCAATCTGATAGGCTTTTTCAAGGTAGCCTGCCGCTTCCTTCAGAATGGGGTCGACTTTGGTTGAGCGGAATTCCTGATACTGGGAGTTTGACATGTTGCCACCCTCTTTCTGGTCGAGGTCGCACGCTTTCTGATAAAGCTTGTAGCCATACTGCATGAGTGCGTTGGCGTTGTCGGCGTCGAGCGAGATGGCTTTCTTGAATTGCTCGAGAGCGGCATCTTGCTTCCCTTCGCTGTCGCAGAGCACGCCTTTTACGAAGTAGAGCTGTGCGTTATCGGGGTCGTCGGCGATATATTTGTCGATGAGCGCGTCGGCTTTGGCATATTCCTTTTTGTCAATGAGGTTGTTGACCATGAAGCCGATGTAGCGGCTGTCTTCTTTGCCGTAGAGAGCATAAGCCTGTTCGGCGATGTCGGCCATATCCTGTGGGCGCTGCAGTTGCGAAGCTGCTGCGATGGCATAGTCGAAGGCATTCTTTTTGGTGTAGCCGTGGGCGATAGCGTCCTTGAAGTTTTTAAGGGCGGCTTCGTTATCCTGTGCCAACGAGTTCCCGATACCCATGTTATACATGATTTCGGCTATCAGGGTGTCGGCCGGAGCCTTGATTCCGCCTTTTGCAAACACCGGGTTGTTGGGCAGGGTGGTGTAGAGTTCCCAAGCCTTTACCGCGCCGGGATAGTCTTCGGCTTCCCAAAGGAACAGGGCTGCGTTGTTGAAGTCGTTATAGTGGTTTACAACCTGCTTTACGATGTCTTTGGAATATTTGGTTTTTACTTTTCCTTTTGAATCGGTAATGGTGTCGAGGGGGAGGGCTTTCGAAAAGTAGTCGAAACCTTCGATAATGGATGAGCCAATCTGTTTTTTGTTGACTTCCTTACCCATTTGTGCGAATACGCTTTGCTGGTCGTAATAGTCGTATGCACCTTTTCCGGCAACAAACCATGTGTAAGCGTCGGTCGCTGTTTCAGCGTCGGTAAAGGCGGGAGCGAGTTTCTTCATTTGGTCGGGATAGCTCGCAGCATTCGATTTCATTTCGCGTTCTACTTCCTTGACGAGCTGTTTTTGTGCGGCAGCTGTGCCGAGAGTGAGAAGGCAGAGACCTAAGATACTGATTTTTTTCATAACTTTCGGTTCTTATGGATTAATAGAATTAAGAGATTTCTAAAAAATGGAAAATATCATACAATCGAGTAGGTTGATATGATGTTTTTAATCTGCCCCCCGGACATCCGTCCGGGAGGCTTTTGGGGCGGTTTGGTGTTGAGAACCGCGTTGGGGTTATTCGTCAGCGGTTTCTTCAGGCGCTGCTTCGTTGTCGTCGTCGGACTCATCAGCCTCGTCGGTGTCGAGGGTGTTGTCAATCGGTTCTTCCGGGAGTTCTTCCGGGTTTTCGATTGTTTCTACAGCTTCTTCTTCAGGGTCGGTGGCCACACAGCATACGGATGCTATTTCGTCGCCTCGCTTTTCGAGGTTGATGATTCGCACGCCTTGTGTGGCACGTCCCATCACGCGGATGTCGGCAACACGCACACGGAGTGTGATACCCGAACGGTTTATGATTACGAGGTCGCATTCGTCGTCAACACTCTTCATCGCAACAACAACACCTGTCTTTTCGGTAATGTTCATTGTCTTGACACCTTTACCGCCTCGGTTCGTGATGCGGTAGCCGTCGAGCAGCGAACGTTTGCCGAACCCGTTTTCGGAAATCACCATCACGTTCTTGTTATCGTCGGGGTGCATGCATATCATGCCGATAACCTCGTCGTTGTCATCGTCGAGTTTCATGCCACGCACGCCGGTCGACACACGTCCCATCTGCCTTACGGCCGATTCGTTGAAACGGATGGCACGGCCGTTGCGGTTGGCCATGAGGATTTCCGAGTTGCCGTCGGTGAGTTCCACGCCGATAACCTGGTCTCCTTCGCGGATGATGATGGCTTTCTTGCCCTTAATGTTGACACGCGCATATTCGGCAAGCGATGTTTTCTTTATGATACCTTGGCGGGTGGCGAACACAAGGTTATGGGTAGAGGTGAATTCCGTATCCTCGAGGTTCTTGCAACGGATGAATGCGTTGACCGAATCGCCCGGCTCGATGTTGAGAAGGTTCTGTATAGCCCGTCCCTTGGTGTTTTTGGCGCCTTCGGGAATTTCATACACCTTCATTTTGTAAACCATTCCTCGTTGTGTGAAGAAGAGTATGTTGCTGTGCATCGACGCGGGGTAGATGTACTCGATGAAATCCTCTTCACGGGTGTTGCTGCCGCGAGAGCCTACGCCGCCACGGTTCTGTGCGCGGAATTCGGTCAGCGGGGTGCGTTTGATGTAGCCCATGTGCGAGATAGTGATAATCATCTCGTCGTCGGCATAAAAATCTTCGGCGTTGAAATCGCCTGCGGTATAGTCGATTTCGGTGCGACGCGGATTGCCGTAGGCATCGCGTATCTCTATCAGTTCGCTCTTTATAAGCTCGCGGCACACATGCTCGTCGTTGAGTATTTCCTCCAGGTGTGCGATAAGCTTCTTGATTTCCTCGTAGTTGGCATGTAGCTTGTCCTGTTCGAGGCCGGTGAGCTGGTAGAGTCGCATGTTGACGATTGCCTGAGCCTGCACTTCCGACAGTTCGAACCTTTCCATAAGGGTGGCCTTGGCCGCATCGGTCGATGAGGCATGGCGTATGATGGCGATAACCTCGTCGATATGGTCGGATGCTATAATCAACCCTTCTAGGATATGGGCGCGTTCCTGGGCTTTCCTGAGTTCAAAGCGGGTGCGGCGCACAACCACTTCGTGACGATGGTCGACAAACGCTTTTATTATATCCTTGAGGTTTAACAGTTTGGGCCTGCCGTTGACCAACGCTACGTTATTGACGCTGAATGCCGACTGCATCGGCGTCATTTTGTAGAGTTTGTTGAGCACCACATTGGCGTTTGCATCCTGGCGGAGCTTTATGACTATGCGCATACCCTTGTAGTCGCTTTCGTCGTTAAGGTCGGCTATGCCTTCGAGTTTTTTCTCGGTTACAAGGTCGGCGATGTAGCGGATCAGTTCCGCTTTGTTGACGCCGTAAGGGATTTCGTTGACGATGATTACCTCATGTTCCTTTTCCTGCTCTATGACGGCTTTGGCACGGATTACCACACGTCCGCGCCCGGTTTCGTATGCTTCTTTTACACCGTTGTAGCCGTAGATAGTCCCGCCGGTAGGGAAGTCGGGTGCAGGTATGTACTGCATCAGTTCCTCGACAGTCATTTCGGGATTGTCAATCATTGCCACGCAGGCGTTGATTGATTCGGCCAGGTTGTGTGTAGGCATGTTGGTGGCCATACCTACGGCGATACCCGACGAACCGTTGACCAGGAGGTTGGGGATGCGGGTTGGGAGCACTACGGGTTCTTTTGCGGAGTTGTCGTAGTTTGGCTGGAAATCGACTGTTTCGGAGTCGATGTCGCGAAGCATCTCTTCGCCGATACGTTGCAGGCGTACTTCGGTGTAACGCATCGCCGCAGGGCCGTCACCGTCGATTGAGCCGAAGTTGCCGTGACCGTCGACCAGGCATTCACGCATAGCCCAAGGCTGGGCCATACGCACTATTGTGCCGTAGATTGACGAGTCGCTGTGAGGGTGGTACTTACCCATGACCTCTCCGACGGCTTTTGCAGCTTTTTTATGCGCCTTGTCGGAGTTGTTGCCCATTTCATTCATGCCGAACAGCACTCGGCGGTGAACAGGCTTCAGGCCGTCGCGGACGTCGGGAAGGGCACGCGACACGATTACCGACATTGAATAGTCGATATATGCCGCCTTCATTTCATTCTCGATGTTGATCTTGATTATGCGATCTTCTTCAAGCATTTTTGATATGTTCTACTCTTGTTTTTTTATTTAAGGCAATACGCTTATTCGTCGAAAAAACGGGCGTACCAACCTATTGGAATTATAGTACAAAGATACGGAGAATTCGCGAGACTATGGCAATAAATGGGGAATAAAGTAATGTGTTGAGAGTTAGGAGAGATTGGCGTTGTTCGTCCGAAGGGTGCTTTCGGCGGAAAATTCGGTTTTTGGAAGGGTTAGGAGATTAATTCCTCAATGCCCGGAAATAATTCAAGATTGGTACTCATTGTTCCTTGTGTGTATTTCCCTATGAGTTTTCCATCTTGTTTTCGTCCGGTAAACGTCAATCCGATGCGTTTAACCGTTACATTTACAGAATCCGCCGAAATGAAATTCACTTCTCCGGCTATTCCGTATGCTCCCTGATCCGGAGAATCAAGCGTAACTGACGGATTGCCATCTTCGCCTGTCTTGAAATTGAATACAATCTTAAACTTCACTTGTGGAGTGATTTTTAGAGTCCCATGCCATACACCTGATATATTTTTATCGTGAACCATAGCATTTACCATACAGCAAGCGACTATAAAAGCCACAAAGATTATTCGGTTCATAATTTCCTGCCTATTATTTTGTTAGTACAATCAGGATATGATCATCAGCATCCGTTAAGTACATAGTGGACGCATCTTTTAGTTCATACGACTGATACATCTAAGGTTTGCCTCGATGCTTCTCTCCAGTAGCATGTCGTCACAAGAAATTATGCCTTCAATTGCTTTTTCAGTAAGTGATATGTTGAAGAATGCAAGTGCTGCTTTATCCGTCTCAAAATTGCCAGAGATATTATTGCAGTCTGTTGTACAGCAAAATATGCCGGCACTATCTAACTGGAACACATAATTTTCGTTCTTATCTACTTGTTTAAGCCCATAAGATGATGTAACGATACAATTATACTTTTCAAGCCTCCAATTCCCGTATATTGGAGAATCTGATTGGTCGTGGCAAGAACTGAATAATACAGCTAATACCAACGTTAGAACTGTGATAATATTAGGTTTCATATTATTTTCGTTTTATAGTCTGACATTTACGTTTTGCCATTTCCTCTGCATAAGCAATCTCGCCATGCTCTTTTATATAACGTATGCAGGCTGGACGGTCGGAGTTAAAGAGCAACGCGAACACTTTGCTTATGAAGTTGGAATAGGTTTTACACTCTCTTACGTCACACTCGCATTCGGCACAAGTATGATAGCCTTTGTTTATGCAGCATTTGCGGATTTTACACCATGATGCTTTCTCATTGTCTTTACATCCGAGGCATTTCCCTGACAAGAATTTTCTGCACGCTCCGCAATAAAGGCCACAGGAGGCTATCTTGTTTTTATCTACTGTTATTTCTTCCATTATTTTGAATGATTGCTTAGTCGGATAAGTAACTACTTCGTAAAACAGGATATGCCGTATTACATAACACGGCAAATCCAAAGTACCAGATTAAGTATTTATGACGATAATTTTGTTGGTCGCAACTGTCAATAATGGCAGTCAAACTTATGGCATTTATCGTTTTACAGACAAAAAAATATCAAATAATTTATACCACAATATAACCAATCTTTTAATTGCTATTCGCCGTTTGATGACCAATATTCGTTGCAAATATAGTAGTTGAACTCCAGCGTATAGCTTGATTCCGTCGGCAGTCCGCTATTTAGTCCGGGGTGGAATTTGGGAAGCATACGAGCCACACGCAGAGCTTCGGCATCCAGCACTTGGCCTGAGCTTTTTACAATTCGGGCCTCTTTTACTACGCCGTCTTTAGCGATTGTGAGCTGAACCACCGCATCCATATCAAGAATACCGTTGACGTATGTGCTTTCAGGGAAAGATATATTCTTGTTGACAAACTCCGTCAACTTATCTTTACCTCCGGGAAAGTTTGGGGCGGTTTCTGTCCTGATGAATGGCACGGCATCGGCCGCGTCCGCTTTCTCCGTGACCACCACATCGGAATTTCTTTCTGTCACTCGAATGGTGGAATCGGATTTTTCGCTAATTTTGTAACGCAGATCCTCCACCGGCGTAGCGGCAGATACCTCGTTGATTACTGCTGACACCGCAGGGGTGGCCAGACCGATTAACGCGAGTGCCATTGCAGGCACCATGACAAAGGCACGCACACGGGCTTTGCCTGTCGGTTTGCTTGATAACATCATAGTTATACGTTTTTTAAGTGAACTGTGATTTAGACAGTTGGAAAGAGTTGCGAACCTTGCTCCAACTGTCTTTTTTATTAGAAACATCTGATACTCTCCTCGTTTTACGCCCGATGCAAGCACACGGCTGTCGGCTTCATACTCATGGAGGGTATGAAGTTCATTGCGCAGAAGCCATATAGCAGGACAATACCAAGTGATAATAATCGCTGCCTGCATAAAAAGCAAGTCAATCCAATGGCGACATTCTATATGCGCTTTTTCATGGCATACTATCATCTGCCCGAACTCGTACCAGTCACGTCTTGGCATCATGATATATCCGCACCATGCAAACGGGGCGACGCTGTTATGGCGATGAAGTATAATGCGGCAGTCATCCTGTTTTATGTGCTCACCTTTGAGAATGAACAGTGCCAACCGTACCAGTGAAACGAGGAAATAGAGAATCATGACAATAACCCCTATAAGGAAAAGTGTGACTATATAATCCCATATCGGAGTGATTTGCTCTGATACCGTATTGGCTATATAGGCAATCTCGACCGGATTAAAAGCGATTTCAATATTATTCTCCATAATATCCGCTACCCAAAAGGAATTAAGTATGAAGATAGGAAAAACGAAAGCAAGCGTTATACAGGACAACAACAATATCCTGTTGAACCGGAAACATCCGGTATTGGCAAGAACGCATTTGTACACCGCCCAGACTACAATCAGGAGGGTGCTTGCCAATAATGAATATGCTAAAAATATGCCTGCCATTGTTATTCCTTTCCTCTGTTAGATATTTGCAATATTATTTCCTTAGCCTCTTCATCGCTATATTCCTCGCTTTTAATCAGGAAGTTCACAACATTCTGAATAGAATTGTCGAAATACCGCCTAATGACACTCTTCAGATTTTGTCCACAATAATCTTCCCGCTCTATTATTGGGAAATATATGAAGCCTGTGCTTTCAGCCTTGTGGTCGAGATAGCCTTTCTGTTCAAGAAATTTCACGAATGCGGCTACCGTAGTCCGGCTTGGACGCGGCTCATTGTGAAGGGCAACGACATCCCGAACCGAGAGTGCCCCGCTTTCCCAAAAGAAGTTCATCACTTCTTCTTCTCTTTCTGTTAATGGCCTCATATCTTCCATTTTATATAGTCTAATTAAATTAGACGATTTGATAATGCAAAAGTAGTCTAATTATTTTAGACAATAAAATAATCGGGCAGAAAAAATTGATTATAGATACGGATAGTGGAGAAAACCGAGTAGTTCTCTCTACTGTAACCTACGTTTTCGGCTCTTTACTTGTCGCCATAAAGCCCGATGCGGTTGCCGACAGGATCGGCGATGATGGCGAAGTAACCCCAACCGTCAACCTGAATCTTGGTCTTGGGAGTTACGATTGTCGCGCTGTTATCCAATGCAGTTTTCACGCTGGCATCCAAATCTTTTGTCTGGAGATATACCAACACGCCTCCGTTAGAGGGTGAGAAACCGGGGAACGAGGGAGCCGAGGAGATTGAGCAAACACTCTTGCCGTCTTTCATAAGACAGGCCATTTTCTCATCGCCGAACTGCGACACCTCCAGCTTTTCGCCAAAGAGAGCCTGATAGAACGCCATCGACTTGTCAAAGTCATTGGTGGGGATTTCAAAAAATGCAATCATACTTTTTATTATTTGATTAGTACGCTGCAAAGTTACAGCGATGTAATAGCCTGTGATAGTAAAAAGCGGACATCCGTGTTAGGTTAAAAGACCTAATGATGATTATCCTCAGCTTTATAACTGTTCTGCAATTTGTCGCTGAATGATTCTCTGAGAGCTATCCGCAATCCGTTCAAGAAAGATTCACGGATATATATTGAGAATGTCGGACAGTTGTCGGCGCATAATCGGCACTGGATACAATTTTTCTCGTCCATCGGCAAAGCCGTATCTTTTAGTGAGAATATGTGCATCGGACAAACATTGATACATTTTCCACACTTTATACAGGTAGAGGTATTGAGAAACACCACCTTGTTACCGGCTACTATATATGAACCCTTGCGGCGTATCGGTATGCTTTCAGAATATCCTGCAATCGGATTTTTACAAACAAATGCCAAAGGATGCAATTTCCACCGAAGCTTTTCCGAGAACAGTCTTGCCTTGAACATATCCCGCTCATTCGGTCTGGCTTTATTGTAGCCGTCCATCAGAACCCACGGTCCGGTGCGGTCAAATCCTCGGCAGGAAAATTCGCCAACTATAATTCCACCTTTCCTCTCTATGATTTTTTTGAGGGGGCTATGATATGCCCCCAAAAAAGGTCTGCAACGGGTGGAAAATATGAACACATTTTTACCTTTAAGATTCTGACTTGTAACAAATCGTTGAAGTCGTATATCGTGAGCGGCAAAGTTTATAGCGGAGCCAAAGCCGATAAGGTCATAATCCGACAGGTCGATTGACGGATTGCTGTCGATAGATACCAATTCGGCAGATAGGGCATCCTTCATGCTTTCCGCAATCTTCAACGTGTTTCCTCTATATGAGGAACGATAGAATATTATTGTCTTCATCTTGCGACTGATATTTTTGTTTCAAGTGTTCCGGGGCCTCCATTTACGCCTTTATAGCCTACAAACATCAGAGAACTCGTGTCAAAGTAATAATCACAGCTCCAGAAAGCAGACATAAAGCCGGTAAGACTGACTTCGATTCTTACGGCATTCTTTCCGTCTAATTTCTCAGTTCCTTTCTTTACTGCCGACATGGTATAGAGCTTCATGTTGTCGGGGCGAAAACACTCATATTCCACAGACTTACTGTTTTTCAAAGTCAGTCCCGCATTATAGGCGATGTTCTGATACCACGGCTTGCCTTTACTCTTTACCGTCTTTGAAATCCGTTTCCCATTGAACTTGCCGGATATGGAGTATATCCCATTATTCAAACTGATTGACAGATTAGTGTTAGAAGAAGTATTCACAATCTTACAACTCTCGGTTTTATATCCGCTTCCTAAGATATACTCATGCTTCTCACCACCTTGAACCGTGTACAGGTATATCTTTCCATCCTTGTGTTCCTCCGTCCATTTGATAGCGGTTTTCGTCTTGCCGCAGGTGGAAATGTAGTTTCTTTCCTGCGCCATTGCAAAAGCTGTAAGAAACAGCGTAAGTGCTATTGTAATGATATGTTTCATAGACAGTTGTTGTCAAAGATAAAATCCACATATTTGGAAATCATAGCTTCCATTCTTTCCCATGCTTCCGGGTTACTGAAATCTATGCCGTTGATTTTGTGATATTGCCTCGTGAAAAGAACGATGTAGTTGATTGCGGATATGATTATTGCAATTGACATATTGTTGTCGACACTCTTGTCCAAATACCTGTTCAGTTCCTCCTGCAATTTATAACCGACACGCTCACGTTCTTCTATAATTCCCTTGAAAGATGAATGACCTGAAAGTTCCCATACCAGAAGTTCTTGCATGATTACATTATCTTTTAGATAGTTAAGTTGACACATAAACACATCCTTAACAATCTGCTTTATGTTACCGTCTTTAGCTCGTTTAATGGTGTCAATAAACTCCGAATAGGCAAACGAATAATAGTCATGACGCTTTGCCCATTCCACGAGCAAACCATCCAACCCACCGAAATAGCGATAAATCAAAACCTTATCGCATCCGGCTTGATTAGCTATGCGATTAACTCCGATTTTGGTAAAACCGTCGTTCTCTACGATATGGCTCACGGCTTCAAGAAGCCTTTTTTCTGTTTCTTTCAATTCCATCTTATATAATGTCACCAAACGGTGACAAAATTATAAAAATAATCGGTGACAACCAAATACAAGGCTGTATAAACGCTATTTTTCAGAATGTAAAATAGTCAGAAACAGGAGAGTATCGAGCAGATAAATTGTTCTGATGTATCACACTTAACTAATTGATAAGCAGATATTAGTATAAAAATTGGTGTACTGAAAATGTACTAATTGAGAAGATTAGTACAAGAGAATAGCAAGGATTTAAGTTTAATTTGCAGGTGTTAGTTATTTTTGGTTCTATTCTTTTGCCTCGGTTTTCTTCTTTCGGCGGTCAGTATGTAGATAGATATAGGGGCTGGTGAAAAGAAAATCAGATAATGGCTTTTCTCTTTTGCCCAGCATATATTTATTGGTTTGGTTCAGTATAGATGTATATATCTATGACCAAACCAAACTTATTTTTGCACAAGCTATTGACACGAGCCATAAAAAGTTGTATGTTTGCGAATGATTGGGAGTATCCAGTCACGACATTTTGGAAAAATAAGAAGCGTTATGCTTATCTTGTAGTTTGAGAACGTAGGAAATTCACAAACATGTGCGAGAGATAGCATAGTGGTTCTCACGCTTATAGCGTGGGCTACTATTGTTACATCTGCACAAATGGTTTCCTACGACCTTCAAACTAAGACGTGGCATAGTTGGCTCACGTTTCTGCATTATAATTTAATCTCTCCATCGGGTCAATGGTGAACGTAATAGAATATGAATAAGCCACTAATTTTCGTGACACTACTGTCGCTCGGTTTTTCATTATCATCATGTCGTGATGATAATACCGTTTTCAATGAGCCTACTCCAATCAGAGCATACGAAACTGATGCTCAGATATTATCGCAGTTTGTGGATGTTGATAATGTCTCTGGGAGATTCTTCATTAATCCAGATAAAAAGATTAATGCCTCCGATTATATTGTCAACCGCAGTCGCGAGGAGCTTATGGAGGTAAGCTCGTTCAACAGAGAGAGGTTCATCGGTGAAATGGAGGAAATAAACGGTCTATTGTACTCCATCAAACGCTCAGGAATTGCAACCGCAATGATATATTCCACGGCTACCTCAAATACAATCATACAAGGAGGCAACACGGAGTTCATAGAAATAGAAAATTGCGGAATCACATCAAGAGGTGGTAGCAATGTCGCCAATCTTACCGTAGATTCAAGGAGATGCGAACCAACGAGCTTTTACTCTCAAGAAGAGATGACGCTGAATGTTTCTGCAAGTAGTAAATCGTTGTTCTACTACTACCAGCTATCATTTGGCGATACTTCAAATCCAGATAAAGGGATTGTTGTTTTTTCGGGGATACGAAATCCCAGAGAGAATAATTCATATAGGATAATCTCAAAATTCGGCAATGGGTGGATGTCCATCGGGGGACAAAACCTTATCGGCGACGGAATGTTGTCAGTTTCAGTTTCAAGATGAAATCAGTAGTAATCTCAGTTTTCGCTTGTATGTTGGCGGTTTTGTCGTCATGTGAAGGGCGTTCAGGTTATCTTGATGAAGGTCAGCAAACAACAGTGACAATGTTGACTGATGTCGAATGGCTTATGTCGTACGCCGATTATGGCTATGGTAGTGTAGAAACCTATGACGATGGAACTCGGATATATAAGTTTGACAAAACCGGCAAGGGTTGGTTTGCCAGCGGGTCGTTTACTGATATTTCTAAAAAAGACGATGTGAGCTATTATCAATGGACTTTCACAACAGAGAATTTTGTAGTCATATATATGACCGGACATTCCGTGGAGGGCTATTGGTATATTGAAAAATTAACGCCTAATGAACTTTGGGTACAATGGACGCAACAAGATCCTGTCCTACATCCGAATCAAGATAAAGATATATACAAATTCAAAGCTCGGAAAGTTATAAAACAATGAATGTGAACAAAATATTTTTATTATTACTATATACTCTTTCGGTGTGTAGCCGGAGAATAGCTTGAATTCTTTAATCATGTGGGATTGGTCGGTGTACCCTCATTCGTATGACAGCTGCGCAAAACCTATTCCCTGATTATGCTGCATGACAGATAAGGTACGTTGCAACCTGACTATACGCATGAAATCTTTGGGTGTCGTTCCTATGTTTTCCGAGAAAATCCGGGAGAATTGCTTTTCGCTCAGGCACGCAATATCCGAAAGTGCCCTGATATTTGTTTGAGTGGAATTGTTGATATGACGTATCACGTCCGCCAGTCGTGGCAGATGATAAGGTGTCCCGTACATCAGGCACTTGTAGAAATAATTCTCTATCAGTTTAATGCAGATGTCGTGATTTTCACTGTCTTCAACTCTGTGTGCCAAATCACACAAGGCTGGATTTTCAATGTCCGCAACCGCCACATTCCTGTCACGCAGTAAAGTGACCGGCATACGGAAGAATATTTTTGCCGCATGAGGCTGGAATACTGCCACAATCATTTCAATGTCGCCGGTTGAAGTCACATCTGAATAACCGCTTTCCTGACCGCAAATAAAACTATGCGGTTGCAATTCATTCCGGTTCGTGACTTTGAGCCTTTCGCCTCGATGGAACACAAGTGATATACAGCCTGTCGGCAAAGTGCGTTGCGACACTATGCCTGAGGTACTATCCTGCAATATCCAGTAATACCGTATGAACGGTTTCAGGGCAGGCGTTGGCTGTATGATTCTGAATGTCTGCATCCCGTAAAATTACAACATGACAATTTCCAATGATAGTAAAAAACGGACATTGGTGTTATATGCCTCACTCAACCGTAAATTCCTCTGAATGATAGCTGCTGTAAAAACGACCGGATACATTTGTTCCGAATCTCTCATAATTTATGTGTTATATGGTGATGTGAGCAAACTCGCGGTTTATCCAGATGGTAGCCTCATTTCCGATAAAGCGAATAAGCACATAGTTCGAATCTGCCGGGCCGGCGGGGAAATAATTTATAAAATACTCCTGCCACATCCGCTTGCGGGTTACATCATCCGTAATGATTTCGACTGTGCCGCGCAAAGCAACACTATCGCCATAAAATGAATAGGAAAGCCCGGCTTTGGGATTGAGCCTGAAATCGGCAACCTTTTCGGAGTCTGCTGCGGTCACTACCCAGACCTCATTGCATCCTAACGAATGAATTTTATCCAATGGCACAGGGCGCGGAAAACCCTCCGCATTGACCGATGCCAGCGTAACCTCTTTGCACTGGGAAAGAAGATGGATCGCTTTTTCAGTCAAACTTCTTTCATCTTTCTCTTTCCAACGTTTGAGTGTTGGGAAGATTTGTTGCATTTGAGCCTTTGCCTGTTGGGGCGTCAGATTCCAACCCGTTTCCTTGTTAATCTGGTCGGTAAACTGAGTGCAGAACTCTATCATCTGGCTCATGTTGAAATCTTGGAGGAAAACACCTCCTTTGTAGCAGTAGCCACAATAGTCCTTACTTTTACTGCCGTCTGAATTTGTGCCGATGTTACCCTCTACAAGGGGCATACCGCAGCTTTGACAAAATCTTTGTTCCATATGTTCTATCATCGTTTTCAAATAATCAGTTCACTATCCCGTCATCTTTTTTTGAATTTCTCTTTTGCGTATTCGTAGGATTCAAGGATGTAAGGTTTTAATAATTCAAATGTCGCTTCAGATGGGGTTAAAGCGCAAATCCAGCCCATCCACGCATAAACCGGATGCGGCATAATGACATCCTTTGCGGTAAATTCATACGGCATATCTACAATGCAACCTTTACATGGACGTTTGGGCAGTTCTCCGAATAAAGTGCGGAAAGTCTGTTTTCTGACTCCTATATTTATTCGCCACACATCCTTGCGGTCAAGGTGGGAAGCTCGATCATTGTCGCCATCCTTTTCTTTTATCGTCAAGATATAAACCCCACGTTTCAACACCCCACCCGGATTGTAGAAAATCCCACGCTCGCCCCAACTGTTTACTTCGACCGTCCCTTCAAGGTTGTCAAGGCAATATTTCAAAATATCATCAGGTGCAATAGCCATCTTTAATCAAAACATTTAATTAACCTGTACATCGTTTCTATATCCTTCGATGCCATCTCGAATTTTGACTTTTCAATCAGAATGTTCTGGCCGGTCATAATGTAAGAGGGCATAATGCGTATTCCATTATAGAAAATCTCAGTATTACGTAACTTGTAAGTAGAAATACTTGGAACGGCATTTTTCTTGGTCGCCTTCTTGCATATCATATTAAAGGCTTTCTTTGCCACATCCCCCATAAGCATGATAACCTTGACGTTTGGAAACAAAGCAAGCTCTTTTTCCAGATAGGGCAGGCTATCCTCTATGCTCTCCTTTGAAACGGCATATTCGGTTTTAGGTGTCTTGACAGCATTGGTAATGTAAATTCCATTATTCAGAATGTCTTGTACTGAACCTATCTCTATTCCTGCTTTTCTGAACATCGGAATTGTCGTTGACATATACGCGGAATCAGGTTTCCCGTAGAAGTCTTCCTCCGGACATGACGGGACAACCTCATTTATCATGATTGCCTGTATGATTTCCGGATTAACCTCTACATTGTTGAAGTGCATATCTGTCTCTCTTTCGGAGAGTTGCCGTAGTTGTTGCTTGATGTTCATAATGCTATCCGTTATAGTTGCGTTTTATTTCGTCAATCGTCTTACCGCCTATTCCGAAGTTCTCATTCGGCAATTCCTTGATGGTGACGGTAAAGAACTGCACAGGAATATGGGTTATTTCGGCAGCTGTTGCTGTCAGACGCTCAATAAGTTCTTTCTTTTGTTCGGATCATTAGTGTCCACTAAAAAAGCATAAGAGTACTTTGAAATTATTGAAATTCAAT
>OFGJ01001087.1_pt1 | contig 15110 bp, 16 predicted proteins | sample 1521731 | NCBI WGS metagenome assembly OFGJ01 (sample SAMEA3504126, study PRJEB24116) | mouse gut metagenome | biome: mouse gut; feature: mouse-associated habitat; material: faeces | place: Denmark | collected 2011 | reverse complement strand
GGGGCATGGCGATCTGGGGACTCAGGCGTTGATGAAGTATTATGAGGAGACGACTGCCGGAGAATAGGCGAGGGATCATTGGAAATTTCCAACGAAAGGAGAAAGAAATGGCAAGTGAAAATTTTGTAACATTCGAGATTGGAAAGACGAAGCACATTGCGTTGGTGGCGCATGACGGCAAGAAGAAGGAACTGGTGGAGTGGTGCGACAGGAATAAAGAGATCTTAAAGGGTCATTTCCTGTGCGGGACAGGCACGACGGCAAGGCTGATTGCAGAGAAGACCGGGCTTCCTGTGAAAGGGTATAACAGCGGTCCGTTAGGCGGGGATCAGCAGATCGGGGCGAAGATTGTGGAGGGGCAGATTGATTTCATGATCTTCCTGTGGGATCCGTTGGAGGCGCAGCCGCATGATCCGGATGTGAAAGCTCTTTTAAGAATAGCACAGGTATATGATATTCCGATTGCAAATAATATTGCTACTGCTGATTTTTTAGTTCGTTCCTCTTTAATGGATAATGAGTATATTCATAAGGTAGAAAATTTTAAAAAGAAAGTTGCAGATAGAGCAGAGACATTGGAAAAACATTCAATGGAAAGCTAAAGGAGTATCATTCTAATAAAAATTGAAATGATATAAAGTTCTGAAAACGGATGGCATCCAATGTGCCATTCGTTTTCTGCTTTTCAGAAAGAAATCATAAGTTGACCAATAAGCGAGCAGAAAATGATGTGCATTGGGTTGTTTTCTGGACTATGACATAAGGCTATCCATTGATATGATTTATAATGAAAAGAGGCGTAAATCATGGATACAGACAGAAAAGATACCAATATACAGATTGGTAAAAGACTAAGAGAAGCAAGAAGAAACATGAATATTGATAAAGTAGAAATTGCTGAAGTGCTTGGGGTTACAGTAGAGCATTATCGTAAGTTCGAGGCTGGTTCGACAGGTCTTTCCGTAGATAAGATATTGATCCTTTATCGAATCTATGGTATCGATCCTACATATCTGATAACTGGTGTTAGCAGTAATGCAATGGAGTTTAATCTGGAGTATTATGTTGCAAACAGTAGTAAAGAACAAAGAGATTTGTTTTTTGACCGTGTGCTTGCATATGTGTCTAAATTGATTAAGTGAGATGTGGTTATTCCTGCTTCTTAGAATGTGAAGGAGGAATTGTTATGTTGAAAATTGCTATATGTGATGACAGCAGAACTGATATTGAAATGTTAGAAAGTGCTTTTGATAAGCTGTGCCAATATCCGATTGAATATGATGTGTATTTTAGTGGGGAAGAATTACTGACATACTGTACATTACACGACGAAACATATCATCTATATATTTTTGATATTGAAATGCCACAGCTTAATGGATTGGAACTTGCAAAGAAAATCAGGGAAAAAGATGCACAGGCTCTTTTTGTGTTTCTTACAAGTTACACGAAGTATGTTATGGATGTGTTTGCGGTCATTACATTTGATTATATATCTAAGCCGATAACAGCAGAGAAGTTGGAGTCGGTACTCTTAAAAGCCATGCAATATCTGAATTTGATAAAGCAGGATTTCGTATTTCAATTTCGTAAAAACCAATTCAGGGTAAGTTGTGATGATATTCTTTATTTTGAGAAGAAAGGTCGTCAGGCGGTCATTCATACCAATTCAGAAATTTATAAAACCAATATGACAACAGAAGAACTTTGGAAACAGCTTGATGATAAGGTGTTTTCACATATTCATGTGTCCTACATCATTAACATAGCCCATATTAAAGCCATAGATGGTGATGAGGTTGTATTGGATAATGAGGAACGCTTTTTGATTGCCCGTGCCCATAAACAGAGCTTGAAGGAAAAACACATGGAATTTATGAGAAGGATGGTGTAGTGCATGGAGTATATCATTCGTTTTAGTGTTAATTTATTTGATTTAGGAATGTTCTGGTATTATCTGAATTCTTTTAAGAAAATGAAATTCACTCCTAAAAATTTATTTGTAATGTATATTATGGCAATGGCGGCTATATGGTCCGGTATCAATGCTTTGAATCATCCTTTTTTGAATTTATTGACATTGGTGAGTGTTTTGTTGATAACTTCTTTATTTTTTGAGTCGGCTATGTGGTAAAGACTTGTAAATATCGTTGTTTTTGTCGGGGTTGGAATGCTCATAGAGCCGATAGGTCTTATATTGCTTCATACCATGAATTATGTTACAGAGGCGGATGGGGTACACAAATATTATTTTGTGGTAGTTCTCTGTGCATTTATAAGTAAGCGATTAATTTAGGGGTGGATTGCGAATCATTCCCCAGTGTGTAATAATAATCACAGTAATGCAAGTATTTTACCGTGCATACCAATGCAATAGTTAAAATACTTTCGCACATTGACATCTGAATCCTGCTTACTTACATATTTCCTGACAGGATGAAGACCATGGTGCAAGCTTTTCAAGTTCTTCATCTGTTGACCGATAGCTGGGACGCTGCTCCAGAATGTATTTCATATATTTGTATGGGTCTAAGCCGTGAAACTTTGCCATCTCTACAATAGTGTATATCCCCATGCTTGCCTCGGCTCCACCTACCGTGTCTGAAAAAAGCCAGTTCTTCCTGCCTACCACAACAGGGCGGATCGAATTCTCGCTCATGTTGTTCGACAGGCTGCAGCGGCCATCCTCCAGATAGGTCAGGAGGATATCCTGGCGGTTCCGTGCGTAAGTCAGGGCTTTATTGAATTTATTGCTGCTTGCGGACATCTTCTGCTGATCCAGCCATTTGATGAATGCATCCACAACAGGCTTTTCGTCTTTCATCCTGCGTTTCTGGCGCTGTTCATGGGAAAGCCCCTGTTCCTTATATATGCGCTCATACCGGAACAGCTTATCACAGTATGCTACACCCTGCACTGCCGGATTTGACAAGTCTTTTTCACTTCCTTTTGGAATAGCATCCAAAAAATACCTCCTGATGTGAGCATAGCAGGCACAGCGTTTTACATTTTTCAGTTTGTCGTATCCCTGGAAGCCGTCCACCATCAGGTACAATCCCGGCGTGGAACTTTCCAGCATTTCTACCGCATTATTCCCATTTCTTGTCGGGGAATACCGGTATATCAACAGGGGCGGCAGGCCGTCCTCCCCGGAACGCATCAGCCACACATAAGACTTGGACTGCGGTCTTTTGTCCGGCTCTTTGAGCACCTGGACGGGCGTCTCGTCCATCATCAGGAAATGCCGTTTCAGCAGTTCCCTGTGGAAGAACTGCACCAGAAACTGAAAATACAGCTGGAACACGAGGATGGCCCAGACAGCCATTGTGGCCCGGGTGATCAGAATGCCGGATCTTTTTAGATCCTGCTCCTGCCGGTAAAAGGGCAGGCCGAGGACAAATTTATTCTTCAGAATGCCGGACACCAGCGATGGTGTGGCATAGCTTTTCTCAATAAGCGCAGGAGGACATCCCTCATCCTTTATAAACTGAGGTTCTTCCGTCTGCTTACACTTGGGACATTCATAAGTAGTAGCGACATATTCCGTCACTTCATATCTTGCGGGAATGAACTCCACCTCCCGGCGTATCACTTCCGTCCCGATGGGAACCATCCCTGCTCCGCATACCGGGCATTTCTTCTCTTCGTCCGTCAGGGAATCCACAACCACCCGGTTTATTGCAGCTCCCTTGAACTGCTCCTCCAGCGTGGGCTTTTTCTTCCGCTGGCAGGTATGCTCCCGGACAACGGTTTCCGGAATTTCTTCCACATCGGCTACGGGGATCTCCATTCCCTCATCCGTATCAAAAAGGGAAAGCTGGTTTGGATCGATGCCCGGGCGTTTTTCGGAAGATGCGCCAAAGAGCTTCCTGCGCAGATAAGAAACCTCCTCCGTAAGCTTTGCAATGGCCGCATCCTTTTCCTGGATGGTTCCCGTCAGGGCGGCAATGGTTGTATTCAGTTGGGCAATCATATCCTTCAGCTCTGCAAACTGGATGTCTTTTGCGTCCCGCGGCACTGGCTTTTCCCCCGAAATCTGATGGTTTAATGATACCACAAAATATAGAAAATATCCAGTAAAACCAATGGTTTCCGGAATCCTGCCTAAATTGCAAAAGTAAATTCTACCCTTTGTTTCTTCAATAGAAGTTACCTATGCACAAGTTGAATTTAATCCTGCACATGCTTTATGATGTCTATGTCCCTGACAGCAGTGGAAGGAGACATCATGAGTAAATATATTCCAGGTAACCATAAGCATCTTACTGCTGCAGACAGACTTTATATTGAACGTCAGCTGAATGCCGGTTCCTCTTTTAAAGACATTGCCCGTTATCTCTGCAAGGATCCCAGTACCATTTCAAAAGAGATCCGTGCACACCGCCTGTCTGACTTCTATCCCGGCAGGGGGCTCTTTCTGAATGCCAAAAACTTCTGCATCCACCGCTTCCACTGTCAGAAGAAGAATGTCTGTGGCAAGATCATTCTCTGCGACATTAAGTGCGCTTCCTGCCCCTCATGCAACCTGCACTGTAAGGATTTCGTGAAAGAACGCTGCCAAAGACTTGACAGGGCGCCTTATGTCTGCAACGGGTGCGATAAGGGGCATGCCCGCTGTACCATTCCCCCTATCAGATCGTTGTGGAACATCCCGAGCTCGGTCTTTCTGTCCGTTCCATCTACCAGTACATAGAACTCGGACTGCTTACCGGCCGCAACATCGACCTGAAACGCAAGGTTAAGTTCAAAGCGCGTAAATGCCATAAAACACAGATCACTGACAGGCAGGTGTTTTCCGGCAGGCTTTACAGTGATTTCCAAAAGCTCCCTCCTACACATATAGTCGAAATGGATACCGTCAAATCCTCAAGGGATTCTAAAAAATGTATCCTGACTTTCTATTTCCGGGATGAGAAGCTGTTCCTTGCCTATCTTTTGAACCGCTGTACCAAGGGCGCTGTCCGGGCTGTCTTTGACCGTCTGGAAAAACGGCTTGGCACCGTGACTTTCAGCATCCTTTTCGAAACAATCCTGACTGACAGGGGCGGTGAATTCGGCGATCCCGAGGTCCTGGAGACTGGTATGGATGATTACCAGCGTACCAGCATTTATTACTGCGATCCCATGCGCAGCGGTCAGAAAGGCGGCATTGAAAATGCCCACACAAAACTGCGCGAGATCCTTCCCAAAGGCACCAGCTTTGAATATCTGACCCAGTGGGATCTGAACCTGATCGTTAATAACATCAATTCCGTCCCGCGCCAGAGCCTTCTTGGCCTTACTCCATACCGGGCGGCAAAAGAAAACTTCGACATGGATGTCCTGTTAGCACTTCAGCTCAGACCGGTCGATCCCGATCAGATCAACCTGACACCTGAGCTGATAAAGTAACCTTTAAATCCAGGCAAAATCTGTTGTCAGGAGACACTGCTTTTAAATCTTCATAAAAACCAGACACCTCTGGCAGAATTTAGTCCTGCACACGACATTTTCTGCCGGTCTGTTTGCTATGCCCTGTTTTAGAAAATCTGCCCGGATTTAGATTTATTATAATTCAATTTTCAACTTTATGGCTTCAAAAAATTGAAAAGGACAATAGATTTGAAAGGGCAGTAGAATTTACTCCTGCACTGGAATTTACTTTTGCAATTAAGCTTCCGGAATCCTGCGGCAGGTATTATACATCCATTTTCAATGCCTTGGGCTGTTCAACCTCCAAACCTGACATGAGCCAGTCGAACTGCTTCCAGGTGATCGGCTTTACCTCATCCCGATTGCGTGGCCACCGGAAACGACCCTGTATGCTGTAATCCAGACGTTTGTACAGCAGGCACATGCCGTCCGGTTCTTTGATAAGAATTTTTATGCGGTCACACCGTTTTCCACAGAAAAGGTAGACGGACATGGAATCCGGCTCTGTATGGAGCATGTTTTGGATCGTTGCGCACAAACCATCTATTGAGCGGCGCATATCCGTGTAGCCTGAAACCAGATATAAATTTGTTTTAACGGAGATATCACCAATCATAGCCATCCTCCGATCATGAGCAGGGTCTTTTCATACAAGGTTGCGTCAACCGTTCCTGTAAATCGGAATAAAATCCCGTTTGCCTCTATTTCAACCATAGGAACCCCGGCCGTTGGCAGTGAGACAGGATTATCTTTAGCATCAGACGGATCCTGCTGTTCCTCTGGAAGGATCTCAACCTTGACAACCTCATTGACACAAATGCCGTTGTCCGCATGATGTCTGCCGGGATCTGGAATCATATGGCAGGTTTCTTTTCGGAGACGCCTCACCCAAGCATAAAAGGTGTTGATATTAATTCCGTTTTCCCTGCACCAGTCACAATCAGTCAGGCCGCTCTGACGGCATTCCATGACCAGACGGTATTGTTCTTCGGAAGTTTTTCTGACAGCACGCATAATGGTCATCTCCTTTACACTGAATCATTTGCAAGCATGCAAGTAGTTTGCATGGTAAAATGCTTGCATCTTTGTAACCATTATCGCATAACGACAAGCTGTTTGAAATCCACCCCTAAATTAAGCGCTTACATTTCGTGAGCAGCGTCATTGGAATAGAAAGTATTTAAGATCTGCCCACCCCTCCAATCATTTTCATAGTACTTTGGTCTAATTGATCTCCACGACCATCTTTCCACGGCCAGCGAAATATTTTAGCTTGACCGAAAACCTACTTTAGGTGTTAAAATAATAACATATCCCCAAATTAAGAAGCGAGGCGAACCCAATGGAATACCGAATCAACCAAAAAACCCAAGACCGCATCAGTGTAATCGGACTTGGTACCAGTTATATATCGGAAACATCGGAAAAGGAGGCAGTAGAGGCCTTACTGTTTGCACATGAAAACGGAATCAACTATGCAGATCTGGCGACTGCCGGAGCGGATACATTCCGATATTATGGAAAAGCTTTTGCGGACGTCAGGAAAGAAATGCTCTATCAGGTACATTTTGGCGCCGATTATACAAGCGGAGAATACGGATGGACAACTCGGCTGGAGAAGGTGAAAGAGCAGGTCGACCGGATGCTGTCGAGCCTAAAAACAGATTATATAGATTATGGATTTATCCATTGTATTGATACGGTATCCGACTGGCAGGCGTATCAAAATAACGGCGTACTCGAATATTTGTTGGAAATGAAAGGGCAGGGCGTCGTTAAGCATACTGGACTTTCCACACATACGCCGGAGCTTGCGCAAATGGTGTTGGATACTGGATTAGTAGAGCAATTGATGTTTTCGGTCAATCCGGGATATGACTATCGGCACGGTGAATATGCAAAGGGCAGTACGGACGAGAGGACGAGGCTTTATAGAAGGTGTGAAACGGAAGGGATTGGGATCTCTGTTATGAAGCCGTTTTCCGGCGGACAGTTGTTGGACGAGAGAACTTCGCCTTTTGGGAAAGCGCTGACCCAATATCAGTGTATTCAATATGCACTCGATAAACCGGGAGTATTGACTGTGCTGCCGGGGATACGAAACATAGAGGATGTGAAACGATTACTGGGATTTTTTGAAGCGCCCAAAGAGGAAAAGAGCTATGACATCCTTGGAACTTATGCGCCTCAGGATGCCAGAGGAAACTGTGTATACTGTAATCACTGCCAGCCTTGTCCTATGGGGCTGAATGTAGGAATGATCAATAAATACTATGATTTGGCGTGGGCAGGCGATACGATGGCGGCAGATCACTATAGGAAACTTGAAAAACATGCGTCCGATTGTACCCATTGTGGTCATTGTGACGGGCGTTGTCCTTTTTTAGTGAAGCAATCTGACAGAATGACGAAAATAGCGGAATATTTTGAAAATTAAGCGGAAAAATGATGTTGAAAGGAGAGAGAAGCATATGAAAGAGAAAAGAGTGATCCCCGGTACGGGAGGGGAACGTTACATTCCCTATGACGAACGTACGGGAGAGGAATCGGTCGTGTATTTCACCAGAGATCTGTCGGCAGAAGGGCTTCTTAAGATTTATGAACGGATCGAGGCGGCGCTTGAGGGAAAGATTGCCGTTAAGCTGCATACAGGAGAGAAGAATGGTCCTAATATCATTCCAGGAGATTGGGTAAAATTACTGATGGATCAAAAGATAGCAGGAGGAAGTATTATTGAGACCAATTCCTACTATGAGGGGGACAGGGATACTACTGAAAAGCACCGTGAAACGTTGAAGGTCAACGGCTGGACTTTTGCGCCGGTGGATATTATGGATGCGGAAGGGGCGGTTTTTCTATCTGTGAAGGGCGGTAAATGGTTTCAAAAAATGTCCATGGGAAAAACATTGACGGAATATGATTCTCTGTTGGCGCTTACTCACTTTAAGGGACATACGAAAGGCGGTTTTGGCGGCTCCAATAAAAATATCGGTATTGGATGTGCCGACGGGATAGTGGGTAAAGCGATGATACACACTACACCCGGACAGAACGATCAGTGGGACATCAGCGACGAAGAATTTATGGAGCGTATGACGGAATCCACGAAGGCCGTAGTAGATCATTTCGGTAAAAAGACCGCTTATATCAATGTTATGCGGAATATGTCGGTGTCTTGTGACTGCGAGGGGATCCATGCGGAGCCGGTAGTGACTCCGAATGTGGGAATCTGCGCCTCGTTGGATATACTCGCTTTAGATCAGGCTTGTGTGGATATCATTTATGCCATGACGGAAAGAGAACGCCATGCGCTTGTAGAAAGGATCGAGTCCCGTCATGGCCTGCGCCAGCTCTCTTATATGAAAGAGCTGGGTATGGGAAACGACCGCTATGCTTTAGTGGATATTGATCAGGAAGATAAAGTAATCCTTCCGGCAGAAGCGGTAAAAAATCTTATACCTTTTGACGCTGAAGCGGGAATATAGACCATAACGGCAGATGCCGAAAAAGCAGCGGAATCAGTATCTTATCTGTTCCGCATCGCTTTGCTGTACAAATCCGTATTAGAGATAGAGATTGTGAGTTTGTGATAAGCTTTGATATAGTTCCTTCTATAAAGCTATAATAAATAAAAAAGCCATAATAAATAAGTTTCCTTATCAAATCTTAGTTATAAAATTTAACAGAATTTTCACACGATTCTAGCACTCGGCTATTGACAGTGCTAACAACTGGTGTTATATTTTGACTAGAACAGAAAAACAAGGAATATCAGCAAAATCCCAAATTCTGGCAGGCATACCGGTTTGCCAAAAGGAGATAGATTGAAAAATCAAAGATTTTACAATTTTCTATTTAAGCAGTATCATAAGCAAGCTTGTGATATGCATGGGGATTACCGGGCAAATCTGTTGATATTTTAATGTCTGTGTCTGAAATAGGCAGACTGAGCAAGAACGGAGGACGATCATGAACATTTCAAAATTTACACAGAAATCCATGCAGGCTGTGGAACGGTGTGAAAAGCTTGCATATGAATACGGAAATCAGGAGATCGAGCAGGAGCATTTATTGTATAGTTTGGCGACGATAGAGGACAGCCTGATCTTGAAGCTGATTGAGAAGATGGAGATCCATACCCAGCATTTTTTGAACCGTACCAAAGCAGCCGTAGAAAAGCGGGTTAAAGTGCAGGGCGGACAGGTCTATATGGGCAAGGACCTGAACAAAGTTCTGATAAGCGCCGAGGATGAAGCCAGGGCAATGGGAGATGAATATGTTTCGGTTGAGCATTTATTTTTATCCATGCTGCGGTATCCAAACAGAGAGGTCAAGGAGCTTTTTCAAGAATACGGCATCACAAGGGAACGGTTTTTGCAGGCGCTTTCCACTGTAAGGGGCAACCAGAGGGTGACCAGCGATAATCCGGAGGCTACTTATGATACTTTGGAAAAGTACGGTCAGGAACTGGTAGAGAAAGCAAAGAACCAGAAGCTCGATCCGGTCATCGGCAGAGACAGCGAGATCCGTAACATCATCCGTATCCTTTCCCGTAAGACAAAAAACAATCCGGTTCTGATCGGAGAACCGGGGGTCGGCAAGACTGCGGTAGTGGAAGGGCTTGCGCAGCGGATCGTGCGTGGTGACGTACCGCAGGGCTTGAAGGACAAAAAGATTTTTGCCCTTGATATGGGTGCATTGGTGGCAGGAGCCAAGTACAGAGGAGAATTTGAAGAGCGGTTAAAAGCGGTTTTGGACGACGTAAAAAACAGCGACGGGCAGATTATTTTATTTATAGACGAGCTGCATACCATTGTAGGTGCAGGAAAGACCGACGGTGCATTGGACGCAGGCAATATGCTGAAGCCCATGCTGGCCAGAGGCGAGCTGCATTGTATCGGTGCGACGACTTTGGATGAATACAGGCAGTATATTGAAAAGGACGCCGCGCTGGAAAGGCGGTTTCAGCCGGTGCAGGTAGATGAGCCTACTGTGGAAGATACGATCTCCATTTTAAGGGGACTGAAGGAGCGCTATGAGGTGTATCACGGCGTAAAGATCATGGATAACGCGCTGGTAAGCGCTGCGGCTTTATCAAACCGTTATATTTCCGACAGGTTTTTGCCTGATAAAGCAATCGACCTTGTGGATGAAGCCTGCGCCCTCATCAAGACGGAACTGGATTCCATGCCTACGGAGTTAGACGAACTGCAGCGTAAGATCATGCAGATGGAAATCGAAGAGGCCGCGCTGAAAAAAGAAGAGGACAGACTGAGTCAGGAAAGGCTTTCCAATCTGCAAAAAGAACTTGCGGAAATGAAAGAAGAGTTTAATAATAGGAAAGCACAGTGGGATAATGAAAAAGCCTCGGTAGATAAGCTTTCCAAGCTGCGCGAGGAGATCGAGGCGGTAAACGGACAGATCCAGATCGCCCAAAGGGACGGGGATCTGGAAAAGGCGGCGGAACTAAGTTACGGAAAGCTTCCCGCATTGCGTAAGCAGTTAGAGGCGGAAGAGAACAGCGTGAAGGAAAAGGATCTGTCCTTGGTGCATGAGAGTGTGACGGACGAGGAAATTGCCCGTATCATTTCGAGGTGGACCGGAATCCCGGTAGCCAAACTGACGGAAAGCGAGAGGAACAAGACGCTGCATCTGGACGACGAACTGCACAGACGTGTGATTGGACAGGAGGAAGGAGTTACGAAAGTAACGGAGGCGATTATCCGTTCCAAAGCAGGGATCAAAGATCCCACAAAACCAATCGGTTCTTTTTTGTTTTTAGGTCCTACGGGAGTCGGCAAGACGGAGCTTGCCAAATCGCTAGCGGCGGCGTTATTTGACGATGAAAATAATATGGTGCGCATCGATATGAGCGAGTATATGGAAAAATATTCCGTATCCCGCCTGATTGGGGCGCCTCCCGGATATGTGGGATACGAAGAAGGCGGACAGTTAACGGAGGCAGTCCGGAGAAAGCCTTACTCCGTAGTACTCTTTGATGAGATCGAAAAAGCGCATCCGGATGTATTCAACGTACTGCTGCAAGTATTGGATGACGGGCGTATTACGGACTCGCAAGGCAGAACGGTGGACTTTAAAAATACGATACTGATTATGACTTCTAACATCGGAGCCCAATATCTGCTGGAAGGGATCGACGGAGAAGGGAAGATCAAAGAAGAAGCGGAAACGCTTGTTATGAACGAACTGCGCGGCCATTTCCGTCCGGAATTTTTAAATCGTTTGGATGAGACGATTTTGTTTAAACCGTTGACAAAGGACAATATCGGCGGTATTATCCGTCTGATCCTTGCAGATCTGAACAAAAGGCTTGCGGACAGGGAACTGTCCATTGAACTGACACCGCAGGCAGAACAATTCATTATCGAAAATGCCTATGATCCGGTATATGGAGCAAGGCCGCTCAAACGTTATGTGCAAAAATATGTGGAGACTCTTGCCGCGAAGCTGATTCTTGCCGATCAGGTAGAAACAGGAGATACGATTTTGATCGAAACCGATCAGGATACTTTGAAGGCAGGAAAAAAGGAGGCGTAAAATGATTCCGAAAGATCCGGTTATGCTGCTTAGTTTTGTCAATTTAAAGTTAAGGGATTATGCTAAGGATTTGGATGAACTGTGCGCAGATTTAGAGATAAGTAAAGAAGAACTGACAGAAAAGCTGGCTTCGATCGATTACCACTATGATAAGGAGAACAACCAATTTGTCTGAAATGATCACGATCACAATAGAGGACGGAAAGACCGTGCAAGAGATTCTGCATGACACGGACCGGAGCTTATTGGAGACCTTTATTAAAAGCGGAATGGGAACAGGAAGCTTTTGTAAGGGTCTTTCCCTGTGCGGCAGGTGCAGGATCCGGTTTTTAAAAGGCGCTCCCCTGCCGAACGTGGAGGAGAGAAACTATTTTGAAGCTTCTGCTTTGCGGGAGGGGTATCGGCTCGCCTGCAGGGCGAAGCCGAAGAGGGATTGCACGGTAAAGCTTTGTTTTGAAAAAGAGCCGGATATGCAGATTATATCGGGGAAAGAGGGCGGCATTTTTGGGACGGCGGAGGGAAACGCTGAAACCGATGCGAAACGGCATCCCCGTACTTTTGCGGCGGCCGATATTGGGACCACTACCGTTGTGATGCAGCTTGCGGATGTACTGACGGGAGAAGTGCTTTCAACGGTTAAATTTATGAATCCCCAAAGATGTTATGGGCTGGACGTACTTTCCCGTATACAGGCGGCTGCCGATTATGGAGAGGATATGAGGAGACGCATTACGGAGGCGCTCATACAGGGAATAGAAAAATTGCAAAAAACGGGTAACGGTACGGAAGGCCCGGTTCTGGATCCGTTTACGCAACCAGAATTATTGTGCATTACGGGGAATACGGCAATGCTCCATATTCTCATGGGATATGATACAACGGGGCTTGGAAAAAGCCCTTTTATTCCGGTTTCCTTGCAGGAAGAGCTGACCCTGTTAGGCGGGATCAGGACGTTGGTCATGCCGTCCTTGTCTGCCTTTGTTGGCGCAGACGTTGTGGCAGGCATTTTAGAGACGGGAATGCAGAAAACGGAAAAGAGCAGTCTTTTGATCGATCTGGGGACGAACGGAGAAATGGTACTGGGCAACAGGGAAAGGCTGTTTGCCTGCGCTGCGGCTGCGGGACCCGCATTTGAAGGCGGCGCGGCGCAGGGGATATACGGGGCGGATATTCTTGCGGCGATCGCCTGTCTGCTGGATGCAGGCAAGATTGAGGAGAGCGGATATATGGAAAAAACGCAGTCCTGCGAATATCGGGAAAAACGGGTAGAGATCACTTTGGAAAAGATCAGGGAGATCCAGCTTGCCAAAGCGGCGATACGGGCAGGGATCGAACTTTTGATGAAGAAATCCGGGCTGACTTCTTATGAAAAAATCAGCCGGGTATATTTGGCCGGAGGCTTTGGCTTTTTCCTTCCGGAATATGCCGCCGTCAGAACGGGGCTTTTACCGAAAGAACTGCTGGAGAAAACAATAGTGATCGGAAACAGCGCGCTTGCGGGGGCGCTTGGTTACGGCCGGGATTTTTTATGGAACGGTCCGGAAGAGTTCTCAAACAGGCCGGAAAAAGACCGGAGGACTTTATTAAATACAGATAGGATTGAAAGTTTTAATCTGGCGGAAGAGGAAGGATTTGAGGAAATCTATCTCCGATATATTAATTTTCCGCAATAGGAAGAGTAAAAATGTTGTAAACGGTTCTGTTTTTGGGGCATACGGGCTTTAGAAATCAGCAATTTTACCGATATAATTTATAAGAATAGATTCGGCATGGATGCCGGACATGCGTAAAGGCCGCATAGTTTTCGTAAAAGGGGAACGAAGGTAAAGGGCGCATGTATTCGGAAAGGATTGGTGAAAAAATGGTTATAAAAGCAAATGCTACAGCTTCAAACGAGTATGCCGCAAGCAGAAAGGCTGGGCGGAACGGACAGGAAAACAAAAATGGCACAGTGAAAAACGGTTCTGTTTTCGGAGGGAATCTGAAACAGAAGTTAGATCCGGTATCGGCAAGAAAGGCGCAGGCGCAGAAGCAGGCAATGAAGATGTGGTCCGACGCGGTGGGCGCGCAGCAAAAGATTGATAAAGATTTGGACGATCGTGCCGCACATATCAACGAGCTGCGTAAAGAGATCGCTTCTTTAAACGATTCCGTCAAAGAATTTACCGCAGGTCAGGAGGCGTTAAAAGAACAATACGGGATCACGGATGCGGACGCAGAGGATTTAGCGCTGTTAGAGAAAGCGAACGACGGCTTTCAGTCGTTTACGATGACAGAAGAGGAAAAGGCCAGAGCAGAGCAGCTTAAGAGCCAGCGTGTTGGGGAATACTATGAAAGATATACTACGATTGAAGGATATAAGGGCGACTTGCGTAAAGATATAGACAAAATGCAGGAAGAACTGGTTGCCGAGAGCAGGGCGATCACCAATATCCAAAATGGGCGTTTAAAGAATCATACCATGATCGACGCACAGAATAAAAAAGACGAGATGATGATTGCAGCCAGCAAAGACGCCGCATTCGGTATGATGAACGAAGTGAAAGATAAGATCGACGAGCGTCAGGAAGAACTCGAAGAGAAGGAAAAAGAGAAAGCGGAGGAGAAAGAGGCAGAAGAAGAGCGTCTTGAAGCGATCCGCGATAAGAATAAGGAAAATAACGACGATGACGACGAGATCTTGGACGTTGTCCGTACAGACGAAATCCTTCAGATGGACGATTCCTCCGATACGGTAAAGCAGGATGTTAAGAAAATGATCGGCGAGATGAATCTGCTGGTTGAGGACTTAAAAGGTTCTGCTGTAGACAAACAGTTATAATCAAACAGGTTAAGACAGAATGGGAAAAAGGGCGGCCGCTTTCACGATTCCATAATCGTAAAGCGGCCGCTTTATGTTTATTGCTTGAAAAAAGCCGCTGATTAGGATTATTTTAAAAATGTAAGGATGCAGCTTTTGATCGCTTTAAAGCTTTCCGGACTGATATCATGTTCCATTTTGCAGGCGTCGGCAGCAGCGGTTTCAGGGTTTACACCCAAATGAACCAGCCAGTCTGTCAGCAGATTGTGGCATTCATAAACTTTTTCTGCAATTTCTTTTCCGGTTTCTGTCAAGCTGATGTATCCATCACTGGATACAG
>OFGJ01001085.1_pt1 | contig 15120 bp, 10 predicted proteins | sample 1521731 | NCBI WGS metagenome assembly OFGJ01 (sample SAMEA3504126, study PRJEB24116) | mouse gut metagenome | biome: mouse gut; feature: mouse-associated habitat; material: faeces | place: Denmark | collected 2011 | reverse complement strand
AAAAAAGGAAGCGATCACCCATGGCTGACACAATGACAGGATTAAAGCGCACCAGCTACTGCGGCGAGACCACCGCCGCCTTCACCGGCAAGGAGGTGGCCCAGCTCTACGTCTCCGCCCCCAACGGGAGCCTGGACAAGGAGTACCAGTCCCTGGCCGCCTTCGCCAAGACGGAGCCTTTGGCCCCCGGCGCGTCCCAGACGCTGGAGCTGACCTTCGACTTCGCCCGTCTGGCCAGCTTCCGGGAGGCGGACGCCGCCTATGTGCTGGAGCCCGGGACATATATCCTGCGGCTGGGCAATTCCTCCCGAAACACCGCTCCGGCGGGAGTCCTCCGCCTGGAACAGGAGATCGTGGTCTCCCGGCACACCCACGTCTGCCCCCTGCACCTGCCGCTGGAGGAGCTCCACGCCAAGCCCTACGACTTCGGCCCCCTGCCCGACGGCCTGCCCCGTCTGACCATCCGGCCCGAGGCCTTTGCGGAGGAGGTCTATACCTACGGCAACCCGCCCCCCGTCCCGGACGATCCACGGGACAAGCAGGCCCTGGGCCGCCTGACGGTGGAAGAGATGGCGGACATCGTGGTAGGCGCCGGTATGAACAGCGGCAGGAACCGCTTCCAGCTGCCCGGGTCCGTAGGCAACACCACCTCCCGGTTCTGGGACCGGGGTCTGGCCAACGTGGCGCTGTGCGACGGCCCCGCCGGCCTGCGCATCAACCCCACGCGCGAGAACGACGAGGCGACATACTACTGCACCCACTTCCCCATAGGTACGCTTTTGGCGTCGACATGGGACTCGGAGCTGGTCGAGAGCGTAGGTAAGGCTATCGGCGAGGAGGTGCTCGAATACGGCGCCGACGTGCTGCTGGCACCGGCCCTGAACCTGCACCGCAACCCGCTGTGCGGCCGCAACTTCGAGTACTACTCGGAAGATCCGCTCGTATCGGGCAAGATAGCCGCCGCATACGTGCGCGGCGTGCAGAGCAACGGCGTGGGCACCTCGATCAAGCACTTCGCGGTCAACAATCAGGAGACCAACCGCATGGGCAACGATGCCCGCGTATCGCAGCGCGCCCTCAGGGAGCTCTATCTCAAAGGCTTCGAGATCGCCGTCAAGGAGTCGGATCCGTGGACGGTAATGTCGTCGTACAACTACCTCAACGGAATATATACCTCGGAGAACCCCGAGCTGCTCACAGCGCTGCTGCGCGACGAGTGGGGCTTCGGCGGCATGGTCATGACCGACTGGTTCGGCGGCAAGGATGCCGGAGCACAGATGATCGCCGGCAACGACATGCTGCAACCGGGTACGGACAAGCAGTACGAGCAGATCGTAGAGGGCGTCGAGAACGGTACTCTCGACGAGGCGGTGCTCGACCGCAACGTGAAGCGCATACTCGAAATGATCGTGCGCACGCCACGTTTCCGCGGCTACGAGTACTCGAACAAACCCGACCTCGAAGCGCATGCAGCCGTTACGCGCCGCAGCGCGACGGAGGGTATGGTGCTGTTGAAGAACGACAACGGGGCGCTTCCGCTCGCGGGCGACGTAAAGCGCGTAGCGCTGTTGGGATGCACCTCTTACGACTTCATCGCCGGCGGTACGGGCTCGGGCAACGTCAACCGCGCCTACACCGTATCGCTGCTCGACGGACTGCGACAGGCGGGCTATGAGCTGGACGGCGACTTGAAGAGCGAATACGAGGCCCACATCGCCGCCGAGAATCTGCGCAACCGCCCCGACAGCACCAACCGCTTCGCGATGTTCATGCCGCTGCCGCGCCCCGTGGAGATGACTATTCCGGTTGCACGCTTGCAATCGCTGGCGGCCGACAACGACGTGGCGCTGGTAACGCTCGGCCGCACATCGGGCGAGTTCCTCGACCGCAAGAAGGCCGACTTCTACCTCACGCGCGAGGAGATGCAGCTGCTCGAAAGCACCTGCAAGGCATTCCATGACGCCGGCAAGCGCGTGGTCGTCGTGCTAAACATCGGCGGCGTGATCGAGACCGCATCGTGGAAGCAGCTGCCCGACGCCATACTCTGCGCATGGCAGGCGGGACAGGAGGGCGGCAACAGCGTCGCCGACGTGCTGGCAGGCAAGGCTTCGCCCTCGGGCAAGCTCACGATGACATTCCCCGTGATGTTCGAGGATGCCGCCTCGTCGCGCAACTTCCCCGTCGACATGACGGCCAACGTCGACATCACCAACAGCGGCACCAAGCAGAACACCGTAAGAAACGTCGACTTCACCGAATACGAGGAGGACATATACGTCGGCTACCGCTACTTCGACACATTCGGCAAGCAGGTGTCGTATCCCTTCGGCTACGGCCTCTCGTACACCGCCTTCGAATACTCTGAGCCCGTCGTAACGCGCGACGGCGAGAGAGTCGAGGTCGACATCGAGATAACCAACACCGGTTCGCATGCCGGCAGGGAGGTCGTGCAGCTCTACGCCTCGGCACCCGACCGCAAAGAGGCCGACAAGCCCGAGAAGGAGTTGAAGGCATTCGCCAAGACCGGCGAGTTGAAGCCCGGCGAGTCGCAGCATATCCGCCTGACATTCGATTGCGGCGATCTGGCTTCGTTCTCGGCCGAGCAGTCGGCATGGGTTGTAGCTCCCGGCAGCTACGAGCTTCTCGTAGGCGCCTCGTCGGATGACATCCGCCGCAGAATAAACATCGACGTCGAAGGCTCGACCGCTTCCACGGGCGACATACTCGCACCCGCGCAGACGCTCGATCTGCTGAGACGATAGACAGAAGCGATCTCAGGCCGCCTCTGCGGCCGATGATCGCTCCCCCTTATCCTCCGGCACCCGCTATCGGCGGGTGTCGGAGCGAACGGAGGGGAGGGAATATATGCGGAGCCGCGATGCGGCGACGCTACGAAGCCTATTTTATAACACCCAAACACGAAAGTAAGGGCTATGAAAACAAAGTTGTTATTATGCTGCGCCGTAGCATCTCTGCTGAGCTCGGCCGTAGCTATCGCCGCGCCCTCGATCCCGCGCGACGAAAAAATAGAGAGACAGATCGAGAAGCGCCTGCGCAAGATGACCCTCGAAGAGAAGGTGGGACAGATGTGCGAGCTGTCGATAGATCTGCTCCAAAAGCGAGTCAACCCCTTCGCCGGACTCGATCCTCGAAGCGCGACGAAGGAGGACATAGAGCGTCTGCTCGAAAAATACGGCGTGGAGAAGGAGTTCGACCTCTCGGGCGGCATGACGCAGGAGCTGATGATGTCGATCTACATGCGCATAATGTCGATCGTCAACGCCGAGGGATTCCAGCTCGACGAGGCTATGCTCGACACGGTAATCGGCAAGTATAAGGTCGGTTCGATACTCAACGTTCCGGCCAGCGTCGCACAGACGCCCCAGACATGGTATCGCATCATCCGCCGCATACAGGAGAAGTCCATGGAGTCGATCGGCATCCCCTGCATCTACGGCGTCGACCAGATACACGGCACGACCTATACGCTGGGCGGAACCTTCTTCCCGCAGGGCGTGAACATGGGCGCCACGTTCAACCGCGCACTCACGCGCGAGGGTGCCCGCATATCGGCCTACGAGACCAAGGCGGGCAGCATTCCGTGGACATACGCTCCCGTCGTAGACCTCGGCCGCGACCCGCGCTGGCCGCGCATGTGGGAGAATTACGGCGAGGACTGCTACCTCAATGCCGAAATGGGACGCGAGGCCGTGCTCGGATTTCAGGGCGACGACCCCAACCATGTCGACGACAGCCATGTCGCAGCCTGCATGAAGCACTACATGGGCTACGGCGTTCCGGTCAGCGGCAAGGACCGCACACCGTCGTCGATAACCGTTCAGGACATGCGCGAGAAGCACTTCGCGCCCTATCTCGAAATGGCAAAGGCGGGAGCGCTCTCGCTTATGGTCAACTCGTCGATGAACAACGGTCTGCCGATGCACGCCAACTACGAGCTGCTGACCGTATGGCTCAAAGAGGGTCTCGACTGGGACGGTATGATCGTAACCGACTGGGCCGACATCAACAACCTCTATACGCGCGACCACATCGCCAAGGATAAGAAGGAGGCGATCAAGCTCGCGATAAATGCCGGTATCGACATGTCGATGGATCCCTACGACTGGAAATTCTGCACGCTGCTCAAAGAGCTCGTCGAGGAGGGCGAAGTGCCGATGAGCCGCATCGACGACGCCGTGCGCCGCATCCTGCGCCTCAAATACCGGCTCAACCTCTTCGAGAAGCCCTATTACGAGGTGGAGGAGTTCCCGCTCTTCGGCAGCGAGGAGCATGCCGCAGCAGCGTTGCAGGCCGCCGAAGAGTCGCTCGTGCTGCTTAAAAACGCCGACGGCATACTGCCGCTGGCCAAGGGTACGAAGCTGCTCGTGACAGGCCCCAACGCCAATTCGATGCGCACGCTCAACGGCGGCTGGTCGTACTCATGGCAGGGCGACAAGGCCGATGCCTGCGCAGCCCAGTACAACACGATACTCGAAGCGCTGACCGAGAAGTTCGGTGCCGAGAATGTCGTTTACGAGGCCGGCGTGACATACGCGCAGTCGGGCAACTGGTGGGACGAGAACGCCCCCGAGATCGAAAAGGCCGTGGCCGCAGCAGCCGATGTCGACTGCATCGTAGCCTGCATCGGCGAGAACTCGTACTGCGAGACTCCGGGCAACCTGACCGACCTGACACTTTCGCAGAACCAGTCGGCACTGGTCGAGGCACTCGCCCGCACCGGAAAGCCTATCATACTGATCCTCAACGAGGGTCGTCCGCGTCTGGTGGCAAAGATCGAGCCGCTGGCCAAGGCCGTGGTCGATGTCATGCTGCCTGGTAACTACGGCGGCGACGCGCTGGCCAACCTGCTCTCGGGCGATGCCAATTTCAGCGGCAAGCTGCCGTTTACCTATCCTCGCGAGATCAACTCGCTGATAACCTACGACTACAAGCCCTGCGAGCATATAGGCAAGCAGATGGAGGGAGCATACAACTACGATGCGCAGGTAGCCGTACAGTGGGCATTCGGCTACGGTCTGAGCTACACCCGATTCGCATACGACAACTTCCGCGTCGACAAGAGCAGCTTCACGGCCGACGACACGCTGACCTTTGCCGTCGACGTGACCAACTGCGGCGACCGCGCCGGCAAGGAGAGCGTGCTGCTCTTCGGCAGCGATCTGGTGGCATCGCTCTCGCCCGACAACCGCCGTCTGCGCGCATTCGAGAAGATCGAGCTGCAACCGGGACAGACGAAGACCGTCGAGCTGCGCATCAAGGGCTCCGACCTCGCATTCGTAGGCTACGACGGCAAGTGGACCCTCGAAAAGGGCGACTTCCGCATGCAGGCCGGCGACAAGACGCTCGAAATCGTCTGCACCGAAACCAAGAAATGGGATACGCCCAACCGATAGGCTCGGCCGACAGATAAACGCATATACAATAGGCTGTCAGACACTTGTCCGACAGCCTATTATGTTGCATGCCCCAGCCATTAGGGACATATCGGGCTCTGCGACCGCCTTGAATACGACCGATCGCCTCGCATAACGGGCGGCACCGTATACGCGCTCACGGACTTTTCGGGCATCACGACTCGCAACGCCGCAACTCCCGGCCACGACACTATATATAAAACATCGCGGACATCGTATGTACGATGCCCGCGAGAAGAGACGAACCGCCCCACGCCCGTCCTGCCTATAACCCGATATCGCGGAAGCGGTAGAGCTGGTCGCGCAGGCGGGGCGTGAAGCCCATTTCGCGGATCGCGGACTTGATTCCCTCGGCGTCGAAGCGGTTGCGGGCACCGGCAGACGAAACGACATTCTCTTCGATCATGATCGATCCCATGTCGTTGGCGCCGCTGCGAAGCGCCATTTGCGCAGTCTGCTTGCCGACGGTAAGCCACGAAGCCTGTATATTCTTTATATTGTTGAGCAGCAGCCTGCTCACGGCGATAATACGCAGATACTCCGTAGAGGAGAAGTGCGAATGTACACCCTGGGCTTCGAGCTCGGTGCCCGTCGAGCAGAACACCCACGGTATGAATGCCAGAAAGCCGTAGTTGCCCTCGGGGCAGCGCGCCTGCAAGTCGCGTATGGCAAGAAGGTGATCCACCCTCTGATGCGGCGTCTCGACATGTCCGTACATCATCGTGGCCGACGTGGGCAGGTTCATCTCGTGCGCCTCGTGCATGACGCGTATCCACTCCTCGGCAGAGGGCTTGGCAGGCGAGATGCGCCGGCGCACATCGTCCGAGAGGATCTCGGCACCTGCTCCGGGCAGCGAGTCGAGCCCCGCGGCCACGAGCCGCCGCAGCGTCTCGCGCGTGGAAAGCGAGCTGATGCGCGCTATATGCGCCACTTCGGGTGCGCCGAGCGCATGCAGCCGCAGCGTCGGATACATCTCCTTCAAGCGGCGCAGCAGCTGCTCGTAGAAATCGATGCCCAGACGCGGATGCAGCCCGCCCTGCAACAGCAGCTGGTCGGCGCCCAATTCGAGCGCACGGTCGATCTTCTCGCGATACTGGGCGAGTGTGGTAATGAACGCCCGCTCGGTCTGGTGCGGCTTGCAGTGGAAGTTGCAGAAGCGGCAGCCCGAGATGCAGACATTGGTTATGTTGACATTGCGGTCGATCTGCCACGTGACGACCGTCTCGTCGTCGACCGTCTCGCGGCGCAGCATGTCGGCCGTCTCGCAGAGCTCGTGCAGCGGCGCACGGTCGTAAAGCATATAGGCCTCCTCGCGCGTCAGCGACTCGCGTTGCAGGCACTTTTCATATATTGGTTTGAGTGCGTTCATACTCAGAGTACGATTTCGAAATCCAACGTCCGGCGACGCAGGTCGGCCGACTTGACACGCACCCTGACGGGGGTGCCCAGCGTGAAGGTGCGGCCGTGAGCCCGGCCTACGACCTCGTAACGCGCCTCGTCGAAGCGGTAGAAGTCGTCCTCGATGTCGCGCAGAAAGGCCATGCCCTCGACATGCGTATCGTTCAGCTCGACGAATATGCCCCACTCCGATATGCCCGATACGCAGCCGTCGAACTCCTGCCCGATCTTGTCGCGCATGAACTCGACCATCTTGTACTTGATGCTGGCGCGCTCGGCCTCCGAAGCGACGATCTCACGGTCGGAGGCATATGCGCACATCTCCTCCAACGAGTGTTTGTCGGCCGACTTGCCGCCCGCAAGGTAGTGCGCCAGAAGCCGGTGCACCATCATGTCGGGATAGCGGCGTATGGGCGAAGTGAAGTGCGTATAGTAGGGAAAGGCCAATCCGTAATGGCCTATGTTGTCGGTGGTATAGAACGCCTTGGCCATGCTGCGGACAGCGAGCGTCGTAATGGCGTTGGCCTCGGGGCGGTCGTGCACCTCGCCCATAAGACGGTTCATCTGCTTGGCCACGGCGCGACCCTTGGAGGCGCGGAACGAATAGCCGAAGCGCGTGATGAACTCGCGGAAACGGGTCAGCTTCTCCTCGTTAGGCTCGTCGTGGACGCGGTAGACCATAGTGCGCTGCACGCGGCGGCCGTTCTGCATGCGGCGGCCGCAAAACTCGGCCACACGCCTATTGGCCAGCAGCATGAACTCCTCGATCATGCGGTTGGCCTCCTTCTGCTCCTTGACGTAGACGCCTATGGGGTGGCCGTGCTCGTCGAGCTTGAAGCGCACCTCGTCGCGCTCGAAAGCTATGGCGCCGTGGCGGAAGCGCTCGCGGCGCAGCCCCTCGGCAAGACGGTTCAGAGTCGTAATCTCCTCGGCGTATTCGCCGCGGCCGGTCTCGATGACCTGCTGTGCCTGCTCGTACGAGAAGCGGTGGTCGGAGTATATCACCGTGCGGCCGAACCACTCGTCGCGTATTTCGAGATTCTCGTCGAGGGTAAAGACGGCCGAGAAGCAGAGGCTCTCCTCGTGGGGGCGCAGCGAACACAGCTCGTTGGAGAGGCGCTCGGGCAGCATCGGAACGGTGCGGTCGACCAGATATACCGACGTACCGCGCTCGGCGGCCTCGGCATCGATCACGGAGCCGGGCGTGACGTAGTGCGTCACGTCGGCGATATGTACGCCGACCTCCCATACACCGTCGCCCATCTTGCGGATCGACAGCGCGTCGTCGAAGTCCTTGGCATCGGCCGGGTCGACCGTGAATGTGGTCACGCCGCGGAAGTCGCGGCGCGAGGCGCGCTCCTCGTCCGTTATCTCGCCGCGCATGGCCTCGGCCGCCGCCGCTACCTCCTCGTCGAAACGGTAAGGCAGATCGTACTCGGCCAGAATGGCGTGCATCTCAGTGTCGTTATCGCCCGCCGGACCCAGTATATCGACGATCTCGCCCTCGGGCAGGCGCGTGCCCTCGTCCCACGATACGATGCGCACGGCCACCTTGTCGCCGTCGCGCACGTCGGAATAGAGCTTCTTGGAGAGGTGTATGTCGACGGCGATGCGCTTCGAGTCGGGCGTGACGAAGATCGATGTGTTGGTTAGCGAAGCCACGCCCACATAGGTCTTGCCGCTGCGCCGCACGATGCCGACGACCGCACCCTCGGGCGAGGAGCCGTCGCGGCGGCGTTTGAGGATGACCACCCTGACCGTATCGCCGTCGAGCGCATTGTGCGCATGGCGGCGGCTGACGTAGATATCCTCCTCGGCGCCTTCCACACGGACGAAGATCGCACCCGACGAGACGGTACTTACCGTACCCTCCAACTCGGGACGGCTGCCCGTCGACAGACGGTAGCGTCCGCGCGAACACTCCTCGACGAACCTCTCGTCGACCATGCGCACGAGGATCTCGGCCGTCGCTGCACGCCCCTCGCGGTCGTTGCCGCCCGAGGCCGAGGCCAGCTGTTTGAGCGAGAACTTGCGGTCGGGAAACTCGCGCAGCAGCTCGGCTATGAACGCTGCACGGTCTGTCGTGCGGTGCTCCGATTCGTTGCGGCGACGCTCGTCGCCGTTTTTTCTGTTATTTCTTCTTCTACTCATTTTCAATTATTTGTTTAATACATGCAGAGCTATGCTCCGCATCAGGCGCACGCCCACGGCGATAGCCCTCTCGTCGGGCAGGAAAGCCGACGTATGCGACCGCCCCGCAGCGCTTCCCACGCCCAGACGGTAGAACAGCGACGGATAACGCTGCGTATAGTAGCCGAAATCCTCGGCCGTGGCGCGCGGCTGCAACTCGCGTACCTCGATCCCCTCGCCCGCGGCCACCAGCATCGACTCGTAGGTCAGCGCGATGTCGTTCACGACGCATGGGTATCCGCGGTCGATGTCGACCTCGATCGCCACGCCGCACTGCTCGCCCACCTCGGCCGCCGCGCGGCGCAGACGCTCCCACGTCATGCGGCGCACATCCTCGTCGAAGCTGCGCATGGTGCCCTCGGCACGCGTCGTATCGGGTATGACGTTCGTAGCGCCGTCGGCCTCCAACCGTCCCACCGACACCACGCACTGCGACGTATTCAGGTCGAGCATGCGCAGCGTCATGCGGCACAGCGCCTCGACGGGGTCGTGCAGATCGCCGCGCATGGCGGCGTGGCCGCCGCGTCCGTCGACGCGGATGCGCAGCTCGTCGTTCGAGGCCATGAAGCGTCCGGGACAGAAGCCCGCCTGACCCACCTCCAACGTCGAGTCGACATGCTCGCCGATGACCGCCGCAACGTCGTATGCGGCGAACGGATCTTCGGCCAGCACCATGCTCGCACCGCCCGGGTTGCACTCCTCGCCGGGCTGGAACAGACCTATCAGCGTGCCCTCGAAGTCGCGCTCGGCGGCAAGCGAGCAGAGCACGCCGTAGAGCACGGCCGCATGTACGTCGTGGCCGCAGGCGTGCATCACGCCGCACGTTATGGACGAGAACTCGGCGCCCGTGCGCTCCTCGACGGGCAGAGCATCGATATCGGCGCGCAGGACCACGGCGCTCCTATGGTTGCCGCGGCGCCCCTCCACGACGGCCAAGACCCCCGTACCGGCCACCTTGCGGCACTCGATGCCCGCCTCGCCCAGCCGCTCGATGATATAGCGCTGCGTAGCGTGCTCCGCGAACGAGAGCTCGGGGCAGCGATGCAGGTGGCGGCGGAACTCTATGCTGTCGGTAATCATACTCTCGCGGGTTTGTAGCGACGGCAGAGGTCCGCCAGCGAACGGATATGCTCGGGCGTGGTGCCGCAACAGCCGCCCGCGATATTGAGAATGCCCTCGCGCGCCGCACGCTCCATTTCGGCAGTGAAGGTCGCCGCCGAGTCGGGGAACCGTCCCGAGGCATCGGGCACGCCGGCCGACGGCCATGCCGCCAGCGGCAGGTCGGTCGCCTCGGCCAGACGGGCGAGATTGTCTACCACGCTGCGGGCGCCCCACGAGCAGTTGAAGCCCGCCGCCGTCGGGCGGATCCGCTTCAAGTCCTCGGCGAAAAGGGCGATGCTGCGTCCCGAGACCAGATATCCGGGCAGCTTCGACAACACGGCCGCCACGACGATGTCGATGTCGGGGCGCACGCGGCGGCACTCCTCGACAGCTATCTCGGCATTGCGCACATCGCATACGCTCTCGACGAGTATCATGTCCGCACCCTCGCCGATCATCGGCTCGACGACGGCACGATAGGCCTCGCGCAGCTGCTCCTCCGATGTGTCGGTCGAGAGCGTTATGTTGCGCACGGTAGGCCCCACCGACCCCGCCACAAGCACCTCGCGCCCCGCGGCATCGGCCGCACGGCGGGCGGCGCGCACAGCGGCGCGGACAATCTCCCCGCACCTCTCAGCGAGACCCCACGAAGCCAGCGTCAGAGGATCGCTGCAAAACGTGTCGGTGGTAATGATGTCTGCCCCGGCATCGATATAGCTGCGGTGCAGAGCCTCGACCGCGGCGGCATCGTCCACAGCGAGCAGGTCGCAGCAGCCCCTGCCTGTCCGATCGGCAAGCATGGTGCCCGTAGCACCGTCGAGCGTCAGTATGCGTTCGTGCATAAGATCGTTGAGTCGTCCCATATCACTCGAATATCTCTATTTCGAAAATCTTGTTCCAGTTCTTGCCCGTGACCAGGATGCGGTCGCGAGCCTCGTCGTAGGCTATGCCGTTGAGAACGTCTGTCCGGGAGTCGATATCGATGCGTCCCAAAAGATCGTCCAGTTCCAGCACACCCTCCACAACGCCCGTCTCGGGGTTTATCATAACGATCGACGTAGTGAGATAGACGTTGGCCCATATCCGGCCGCCGATCCACTCCAACTCGTTGATGTTTTCGAGCGGGCGCCCCTGCAACGTGACGGTCACGCCGCGCAGCGGGCGGAACGTCACGGGATCGACCTGCAAGAGGGTCGAGGTTCCGTCGGAGGTAAACAGCCGCTCGCCGTCCGATGTTATGCCCCACCCCTCGCCGCTGTACTCGACGGAGCGTTGCAGGCGGCCGCGAAGGTCGTAGAGGTGGGCGATGCCCGTGGTCCACGTAAGCTGGTAAATCGTATCCGCTGCAATAGCTATGCCCTCGCCGAACTCCGAAGGCGGCAGCGATGCGAGCGTCTCGGTGCGACCCGAGCCGTCGATGTCGATGGTCATAAGGCGCGACGCGCCCCACTGTCCGGTGCCCTCCCACAGCAGACCGCCGAAGTAGACCAGTCCCTGCGTGTAGTTGTCCGCCGGATGCGGATATTCGGCCACGACGCGGTGGCGGTAGAGAACGGGCTGCACGGGCTCGGGCTCGGCGGCCGGACTGCCGGCAGCCTCCGACGAGGGTTTGCCGCCCCTTGCGCCGCCGCACGCAGCGAGCGCGAGGCCGAGCGCCGACAGCAATATGGAGATGTATCTCATAACCGTAACGTTTATTTTGACAAATGTAGTCAAAATTTTGCAATTATCGTCGTTGTCGAAGACAAGCTCCGGCCGATTCGGCCGGCGGGGCGCAGATAGAGAGGCCGAGGGCGGCAGCATACGGGCCGAAGAAACGAAGCGGACGTACAGCCGACCGGATTCGGCAGTACGTCCGCATATCGAAGCCTGCATATCAGCAGGTTGTCCGCAACGGCCGACCCGATGCAAGCCGCCTATGAGCGGCGGTCGAGCGTAGCGAAAAGGCGCATCCACGACTCGCCCGAGCGCTCGATGCCGTAGCGCGCGCGATTGCGGTTAATCACGTCGACGATACGCGCACGCTCCTCGTCGGAAGACATCAGGCGCCGCAGGGCATCGGCATAGGCATCGAGGTCGAAGGAGTCGACCAGCACGCCGCCGCAGCGTCCGACGATCTCGCGAACGCCGGCCGAGCAGTCGAAAGCCACGGGTATCGCCCCGTGCTGCTGCGCTTCGATAAGCACCATACCCCACCCTTCGTAGGAGGATGTCTGGCACAGGATCGACGCACGGTCGTACCACGGCGAGGGGTCGGAGGTGGCGCCGCAGAATGTCACGCGCCGCAGACCCAACTCGGCAGCCATGCGTTCCAATTCGCCGCGCTCCTCGCCGTCGCCGACGATATCGAGCGACCAGTCGGCGAACTCGTCCTGCAACCGGCTCCACACCTGCAACAGTCTGTCGACACGCTTGTCGGAGTAGGAGAGCCGCCCGACGAAGAGCAACCTGCGCTGCTTGCGCGAGATATCGGGCAGGGCGTCGGGGACCGCTGCGGGGTTGTATATCGCCACGGCCTTGCCCTCGGCCTCGGCCGCAGCGCCCATAGCGTCGTAGAACTCACTTACGTAGCCCTCGCACAGAAGCACATAGCGGTCGACGCTGCGATACATGCTCCGGTAGCGGCGCATGACGCGCCGGCGCGTCTTCCACTGCTTGTAGGCACGGCTGAGCAGATACAACGGCGTGAGATGACGATGAGTGCGGTCGTATCCGGCCAGCGAGCGCACGATCTCCCAGAAGGGCTGCGAGTGGTTGCAGTAGACGATCGGGGCATCGGTCATGCGGCGCAGGATCTCCATGCGGCGCAGGTAGCCCCCCTGGCATATCACGACGTCTATATCCCACTTACGGCAACACTCGCCCGCATAGCGGCAGTAGTCGGAGTACGACATCTTGCGCTGCGGCGTGGGAAGCCACACGGCCGCCGAGCGCTGATGCTCGGGGATCGACTCGATGTCGACGGCATTGGCGATGACGTATACGCCTATGCCGCGGCGCGAGAACCACTCGGCCAGCATAAGCGTGACGCGCTCGATGCCGCCGTAAGAGAACGGAGCACGACGCGGATTGTGCAGGAAAAGGATATTGCGGGGCTGCATCTCGATAAAATTTTCACAAAAATAGCGAATATATGACCAACCGCAATATCAATTTTAGTAAATTGCACCCCGAACGAGCGAAACGATTACGACGATGATATACCGCATAGAGAAAACCACGTCGACGAACGACGATGCGCGCGAGGCGAAATATGTCCACGGCGACGTGATATGGGCCGAGCAGCAGACCGCGGGACGCGGACAGAGAGGCCACAAGTGGGACAGCGCCACGGGCGACAATCTGACCTTTTCGACGGTGCTCGCGCCGACATTCCTGCCCGTCGACGAGCAGTTCCTGCTCTCGGAGGTCGTCGCGCTCGCGCTGACAGAGACATTCGCACGCCACGGCATAGAGGCTAAGATAAAGTGGACGAACGACATATACGCCGACGACAGAAAGATCGTGGGGGTGCTGATCGAGCACATGCTCTCCTCGGAGAGGTTCGAGCGCACGATAGTGGGCACGGGCATCAACGTCAACCAGACCGAGTTCGACCCGCTGCTGCCCAACCCCGTATCGATGCGGCAGCTGACGGGCATGCGCTACGACCGCGAGGCGGTGTTGGAGGTGTATCTGGATTGTCTGACGCATTACTACGGCATGCTGCATAGCGGCGATAAGCAGACCATACAGCAGCTCTATCGCGAGCGCATGTATCATATAGACGAGGAGCACACATACGCCCTGCCCTCGGGCGAGCGTTTTCGCGCCACCATACGCGGCGTGCGCCCCTCGGGCGAGCTGCTGCTGCGCCACGACGACGGCACGCTGCGCGCCTACCTGTTCCGGGAGGTGGAGTTCGTCATCGCGGGCCGCTGAGTCCGACGCCGCACGGACCGCAGGGCCGCACGGCACGCCGGATTCCGGCACGGAATATGAAAAAATAGCACGAAAAAGATTTGTTGTTATCGGAATAACAATTATATTTGCATACGTAAACGAAGTTGCATCAACAATCCAATAAAACCATCATTATGAACGTACCTGCAAACCTGAAGTACTCGAACGACCACGAGTGGTGCCGCATCGAGGGCGACACGGCCTATATCGGCATTACCGACTTCGCCCAGAGCCAGTTGGGCGACATCGTATTCGTCGATGTGCCGACCGTAGGCGAGACCGTCGCCGCCGGCGACGTATTCGGCTCGATCGAGGCCGTGAAGACGGTCAGCGACGCATTCTGCCCCGTATCGGGCGAGGTGCTGGAGTTCAACCCCGCCGTGGATGCCGATCCCTCGATCGTAAACAAGGACGCCTACGGCGAAGGCTGGATCATCCGCATCCGCCTTTCGGATCCCGCAGAGGCCGACGCTCTGCTGAACGCCGAACAATACGCAGAACTGATCGGTTAATCATCCGTTAAAACGAAGACGACATGTCAAAAGTAACCGTAGTGGGCGCAGGCGCCGTGGGCGCGACCTGCGCGAACGTGATGGCCTGCCGCGAGGTAGCCAGCGAAGTGGTGCTGATCGACATCAAGGAGGGCCTCTCGGAGGGCAAGATGCTCGACATGTACCAGTGCTCCACGCTCATGGATTTCGACACGAAACTCACGGGCGTGACCAACGACTACAAGAAGACCGCCAATTCGGACGTCGTAGTCATCACCTCGGGCATTCCCCGCAAGCCGGGCATGACGCGCGAGGAGCTCATCGGCACCAACGCCAACATCATGAAGAGCGTGGTGGAGAACATCGTCAAGTACTCGCCGCGCGCGATCATCATCGTGGTGGCCAACCCGATGGACACGCTGACCTACCTGGCGCTCAAAGCCTCGGGCCTGCCCAAGAACCGCGTGATCGGCATGGGCGGCGCACTCGACTCGTCGCGCTTCAAGTGCTACCTGGCCAAGGCCACGGGCGCCAACATCAACAACGTGGACGGCATGGTCATC
>OFGJ01001064.1_pt1 | contig 15447 bp, 9 predicted proteins | sample 1521731 | NCBI WGS metagenome assembly OFGJ01 (sample SAMEA3504126, study PRJEB24116) | mouse gut metagenome | biome: mouse gut; feature: mouse-associated habitat; material: faeces | place: Denmark | collected 2011 | reverse complement strand
TGAGCATGATTATTTCACAGAGCTTGTCGGAAACTTCATACAAGACGCCGCAATGGACTCCTGCAAATTGCTAAAGAGAAAACCGGACACGATGTATCGATATATAAAAGGGGATCGCACATTTCAGCCGAAAGACGCACAGTATCTTTATAACCATCGTGATAAGGACAAGTTCTCGGATTGGATATGGGCGCGAATGGATGATTCCGACTCCTACGACAATGTTGTGGCATGGTTAGACGCACACAATATTGCAAGTGATAACCCCTCAAATGCCTGTGCGGAATTGTTAGAAAGCATAATTCTGGATATCATCAACAGCACTCCTATCCCAAAGACCACACAGGAAACGGTCATTGATTTGAAGCTGATCGATGATATCCAGGAAAAAATAAAATCGCTACCCCGTCCGACTAATGTGCCGGTTCCCAAGGTAGCGACTTCAGATGAACACATATATATTGATGAATTGCTTCTGGCATATGGTGATGCGCAAAAAATGACTGTTTTTACGGTTGATGACCTTCCATCATTTCCTGATTACGCAGAAGATTTGGATGACCGCCGCATTGATTTTTATGCCGCCGAAACCATACGACGGGGTGTTTTGGAGTTACGCAGTAGTAGCTTGACGAATCAGTTCGAGGTGCTGAAGAAGGAAACACTTGATGGGGTGAAAGACACTGCAAAACGAACACACCCAAGTGGCTATGACCATATGCTTGCCGTGATGGAACAGGTTATCCTTGTTCCAGTTACGAACTACATACTCAGCGCATCACCATACTGGATAAGTGCTACAATTAAAAAAGGTGTGTGCCACCATCTCGTAAATGACGGCAAATTGGTATGGGTAAGGAGAAGAAAGAATCCATGAATGAATCAGTCCTCGGCTCTACCTTTGAAGTATCTCTCCGTATTCTGCTGATGCTGAATGAACTGTCAGCCTCAGCATTAGACGAGCAACAGATTGGAGCGATAGATTTCATTTCTGTCTATGCGGCTGATTTCGGCCTTCTGGATGAAAACCTTCATGGGTACAGCAATTACAGATTTAGCGAATATCCCGCAAGAAAACATATGGTGGCTTCTGCCTTAAAGGACCTTGTGTTGTATGGATACGCTCATCTATATCCCACTTCAACGGGATACAGATATTCCATCACGGAGGCCGGTAAAACTGTCTGTGTCAATCTGACCAGCAACTATGCCGAGGAATACATAATTGCAGTTCAATCTGTAATTAACAGGTTTGACAATGCAAATGCTGAATCCATGTTGAGGGAGATCAACAGTGTCACCATCCAGTCGTTGAAGGAGGTCGGACATGAATAGATTTTATATTGAAAAACTCATTGTGTCTGGCGGTGGGCATAAGGCGTCCATCATTGACTTTGAACCAGGCTTGAATTTTATCCTGGGTCCGTCCAATACAGGGAAAAGCCTCGTGATGGACTGCCTGGATTATATGTTTGGTTTTTCTCCGAAGAAAAACCGTCCTTCAAAAATTGTGGACAACAACTATGGTTATGAGCGGATCAGTCTCCATTTGGTGACGAACAAAGGAACTGTCGTTTTCGAACGCAAAATTGGTGACACAAAAATTACCGTCAGTGGAACTGACCCTACTGTCGATTATGGCTCATACAGTTTAGGGCATACTGCGAAAAGGAACATTAACTCCGTGTATCTCCATTTGCTTGGAATTGATGAACCGCATTCCGTGCGTTCCGCAGAAAAGGGTTCTAAAACACAGGATTTAACTTGGAGAAGTATGCTCCACTTGTTTTTTGTCAAGCAAGGTGACGTTGCAAGAGAAAGTTCTGCATTGTTGGCCCCTGGTAGCATTGGGCATACACCATCTGCCGCTGTACTACTGTACCTCTTGACTGGCCAGGATGCGAACAATCTCGCCGCAGACGAAGACCCCAAAATCAGCGAGGCAAAGAAAAAGGCCCTAATCGGCTACATCCAAGAAAAAGTCGAAGAATTCACGACCAGACGAGAGAAACTGGAAAAAATACTTGCGTCCGCAAATATCACAGACCCTCGTTCGAGTGTTGAACAGGCTCGGAAAGAAATTGCAGACCTACAATTGCAATTGGATGCCGCCACCAAAGAAAGTCAGCAAATAATGTCGCAAATCTATGAATGGAATGGTAAACTCTCCGAGTCAAGAACAGTGGGATATAATTTCTCTGTCTTACGCCAGCAATATCAATCCGATATAAGGCGTATTGGGTTCATAGTTGACGGCGCAGTGAGCATCTCGCCCGTGCGCAAAAAAGTAAAATGCCCCATTTGCGGCGAAGAAACGGAGCGGGTTCAAGACAGTTCTTTCATTGATGCATCGGCAGCGGAACTCGAAAAAATCAAAAAGCATCTTTCTGAACTTAGTGATGCGCAACGCAGCGTTGAGCATCAGCAGGAAACAATAATTGCAAAGATTCGCACGTTGGAAGAAAAGAAAGATGCAATTAACATCCGAATTACCGAACAATTGCAACCACAATTGTCCTCCTTCGAGGAGAAACTTGAACAGCAGCTTAAATTGATATGGCTATCAAGCGAATTGGAAGTTGTTTGTCAGAGCGAAAATCAGTACAAAAGCGACTTATTCAGTAAAGAAATCGAGGAAACGCCGAAAATTTCGAAACATAACATTTTTGAGGATTATGATTATGACATCATCTGCGGCTTTGAAGAAAAACTAAAGGGGATTTTAAGTGCTTCAAAAATTGGCGGTGCTACGACAGCTAGACTCAACATGGAGAACTTCGATATCGAGATTGGTGGGTTCAAGAAGTCAGTTTCAATGGGCGGCGGATTCTGCGGAATACTGAACACCATTACCACACTGGCGATGAGTGCATACCTTATCGATCTCGATAGAAATGCCCCTGGTTTTTATGCCGTGGATTCTTCACTGACACAATTATCCGAGGCGGAGTATAAGGAGCAGAGCGATACTATAAAGCAGAATTTTATCGAATACCTTATCGCCCATGCACATGAGCGGCAAGTCATCATCGTGGAGCAGACAAAGCGTATGCCATTCATTCCTGATGAGGACGAAGAAAAAGGCATCCACGTTATTCGATTTACCAGGAACAAAAAGAACGGAAGATATGGGTTTTTGAACGAAGTTCATAATCCAGAGGATCAATAACTTCCATTCTTTATCTTGATAATAGGAGGCAAAAGCCATGCACATAAGTTACAACAAACTATGGAAAATGTTGATTGACAAGGGAATGAATAAACATGACCTGGCGGAAAAAAGTGATGTGAGTTCTGCATCTATTGCCAAACTGAGTAAGGGTGCAAACATTACCACAGATGTATTGCTTAAAATCTGCACGGCGATGGGTTGTCATATTGAAGATATTCTTGAAACGATTGATGATTAAAAATAGATTGAGAAGTAGCCAATAGCGTAAAACATGAATGGAAATGGAGGGATGAGTTGTGGCAAGTCTTGAGGATATAACAGTTGGCTCCAATGTGTCAGGGTTTGCCGGGAGCAGTTCTGCCGTTCAGATTGTTGCAGTCAAATGGCATGGATCAAACGCTTTGACTGTTACATATAGAACCACTGATGGTAATGTTGCAGAGCAGGTCCTTTTCCGGGAAGACGAGGTTGGACTTAGTGTGGTTGAAGGGAGCCTCCCCTGGAGCTTCGATGCGGATGCCGATTTGCTGCGTCTGGCCTCCGAAGCCCATCGAATTAACCTGGCTCACATTTTCGACCCCTATCTTGCGGTACATACTTCAGCGGTCGAACCGCTCCCACATCAGATTTCTGCCGTCTATCAAGAGATGCTACCCCGTCTGCCGCTTCGGTACATTTTAGCGGATGACCCCGGTGCAGGCAAAACCATCATGACGGGTCTATTCATCAAAGAACTGATGATTCGCGGTGCGCTAAGGCGGTGCCTCATCGTGTCGCCAGGAAATCTGGCCGAGCAGTGGCAGGATGAGCTTTACCGGAAATTTGGCCTTCGTTTTGAAATACTGACCAATGATCGTTTCGAGTCAGCGGTTTCCGGTAACGTGTTCTTGGAGAGCAATCTATGTATCGTGCGCTTGGATAAGCTGGCCCGCAACGAGGATATCCAGGCAAAGCTGAAAATCACATCGTGGGACCTGATTGTCTGCGATGAGGCCCACAAGATGTCTGCCACTGTATGGGGTGGAGAGGTAAAGTATACGAAGCGTTTTCAGGTTGGACGATTGCTGTCATCTATTACAAATCATTTCCTGCTTCTGACCGCAACACCTCACAACGGCAAGGAAGAGGACTTCCAGCTTTTCATGTCCCTAATCGATCAGGACCGTTTCGAGGGGATAGCCCGTAGCGGAACACAGGCCGTAGATGTAACAGATGTGATGCGCCGCCTGGTCAAAGAGGACCTGCTGAAGTTTGACGGGACTCCACTGTTCCCGGAGCGGCGGGTGTACACGGTCAACTACGATTTATCCGACCGTGAGGCCGCTCTATATAATGCTGTGAAGGATTATGTCCAGGAAGAGTTTAACCGAGCGGACAACCTGGAAAAGGATCGCAAAAATACAGTGGGCTTTGCCCTGACCATTTTGCAACGGCGATTGGCATCCTCGCCAGAGGCAATTTACCAATCGCTGAAACGGCGCAGAGAACGGTTGGAGGGCCGTCTTGCCGAAGAGCGGCTGGGTCGCCGAGGCGCGGAGTATTCCTCCGTGTACTATGATGACTTTGACGATGACGATCTCCCTTCGGCTGAGTTGGAGGACGAGGAGGAGAAGGTCGTTGACCAGGCCACTGCAGCACGAACGATTACAGAGCTGGAGGCCGAAATCACCACTCTGAAAAGATTAGAGCGCATGGCCAACGATGTGCGTCAGAGTGGCGAGGATCGCAAGTGGAGCGAGTTGTCCAAGCTGCTCCAGGATAATGATAGTATGTTCGGAGCCGAGGGCGAACGGGAAAAGCTGATCATCTTTACCGAACACAGGGATACACTCCGCTATCTTCAAAGCAAAATCGCATCCCTATTGGGCAGTGAAGATGCTGTGGTCACGATCCACGGCGGTCTGCTCCGGGATGAACGGCGCAAGGTCGAGGAGCGCTTCAAGCAGGACAAGGAGGTCCGCATTCTCATTGCCACCGATGCCGCAGGCGAAGGTATCAACCTACAGCGGGCGCACCTCATGGTCAACTACGATCTGCCTTGGAATCCCAATCGGCTGGAGCAGCGGTTTGGACGGATTCATCGTATCGGTCAGACCGAAGTCTGCCATCTGTGGAATCTGGTGTCGAAGGAAACCCGTGAGGGCATGGTATATGGCCGTTTGCTGGAGAAACTGGAGCAGGAGCGGGAGGCGCTGAAGGGCAAGGTCTTTGATGTACTTGGCAAGCTGTCTTTTGACAACAAGTCTCTTCGGGAGCTGCTGATCGAGGCTGTTCGCTACAACAACCGGGAAGATGTGCGGCGGCGGCTCTTTGAGGTGGTAGATCATTCTTTAGATCGGGATGCTCTACAGAAACTCCTGGATGAACAGGCCCTAACCCCGGACGCGATGGATGTCCGGCAGGTCATGGCCATTCGAGAGGATATGGAGCGCATGGAGGCCCATCGGCTCCAGCCCTACTTCATCGAATCCTTTTTCCTGGAGGCGTTCCAGCGCGTGGGCGGCAGAGTCCGCCAGCGAGAAAAAGGCCGCTATGAGATCACTTCCGTACCGTTTGCCGTCCGTAGCCGGAATATGCAGATCGGTACCGGCACGCCGGTTCTGGATCGCTATGAGCGCATCTGTTTCGACAAGTCCTTCTGCAATGTGCAAGGGAAACCCCAGGCCGATTTGATTGCTCCAGGCCACCCGCTTTTGGAGGCAACCATTGACCTCGTCCGGGAGCAGAACATGGATGTGCTGAAACGCGGTGCAGTATTTGTAGATGACAACGACTATTCTTCTGAGACTAGACTCCTGTTCTATGTGGAGGACTCTGTACAGGATGGAATCATCCTCCACAGCGGCAGTAAACGTGTGGTTTCAAAAAACCTCCATTTTGTAGAGTTGAAGGAGGACGGCTCCGCCGCCAATGCGGGGTATGCGCCTTATCTGGATTATCGTGCGGCGACAGAGAATGAACAGCCGGTGATTCGCTCTTTCCTGGAAAGCCAGAAATGGCTCACAGAAAATGTGGAGGACACCGCAACCAGCTACGCCATTTCTGAAATCGTCCCGGCCCATGTGTCTGAGGTGCGCCAGCGTACCACAACGCGGGTGGACAAGACCGCCAAGGCGGTCAAGGACCACCTAACCGCTGAGATTCAGTTTTGGGACTTCCGAGCGGGTGAGCTGAAAACAAAGGAGGCGGCAGGCAAGGTCAATGCCAAACTGAACTCTGACATGGCAGCCCGCCGCGCTGACGATCTGCAAGCGCGGATGCAGAAGCGGCTAGCCGAACTGGAGCAGGAGAAACACATCTCCGCCCTGCCTCCTGTGATTGTAGGCGGCGCGGTGGTTATCCCGCGAGGTCTGCTGGATAAACTGATGGGCCGTCCGGCGCTGTTCGGTGCGGACGCGGCGGCGCGGCGCAGAATTGAACTTGCCGCCATGAAAGCGGTGGTGGACATTGAGAAGTCCCTCGGCTTTGCTCCGGCAGATGTGAGCGCACAGAACAAGGGCTATGACATTGAGTCCAAAATCCCCGCCGAGTTGCGGGATGCGGATGGGACCACACTCCGCTTTATCGAGGTCAAAGGGCGGGCCAAAGGCGCACTTAGCGTGACCGTCACAAAGAATGAGATTCTGACCGCGCTGAATGAGCCGAAGCAATTTATTCTGGCCATCGTAGAAGTGGACGGGGACAGCACGCACACGCTCTACCTCAAGCAGCCCTTCCACAAGCAACCGGATTTTGCCGCCACCAGTGCAAACTATGATATCGCGGAATTGGTGGGCGGGGCGACAATCATATTAGAGAGGTAATGAGGATGGTTAAAAAACTAATCGAGGTGGCCCTTCCACTGGAGGCCATCAACAAGGAATCGGCCCGTGAGAAATCCATTCGCCACGGACACCCGTCTACCTTGCACTTGTGGTGGTCGCGCAAGCCGACAGCTACAGCACGGGCAGTAATCTGGGCCAGCCTGGTAGACGATCCTTCCAGTCACCCGGAGTTGTTCCACACCGAAGAGGAGCAGGCTGTTGAACGAGAGCGGTTGTTCCGCATCTTAGAGAAATTGGTGGTATGGGAGAATTCCAATATCCCAGACGTGTTGGCAGAAGCCAGGGCGGAGATTATGAAATCTACTGGCGGTAACCCACCCGCTCTGTTGGCCCCTTTTGCCGGTGGAGGCTCTATTCCGCTGGAGGCACAGCGGTTGGGACTGGAGGCCCACGCCCATGATTTGAATCCAGTGGCAGTTATGATAAATAAGGCCATGATTGAAATACCGCCCAAGTTCGCTGGACAGCCGCCGGTACATCCGGGAAAATCGGCGCTGGATGACGGAAATGGCTGGAGGGGAGCAGCAGGTCTGGCGGAAGACGTGCGCTACTACGGTGATTGGATGAAGCAGGAGGCTTTCAAGCGCATCGGACATCTGTATCCGAAGGTGAAGGATGAGAACGGGAAAGAATACACGGTTATTGCCTGGATTTGGGCGAGAACTGTGAAGTGCCCAAACCCTATGTGTAACTGCGAAATCCCCCTTTCAAGCAGCTTTACCCTCTCAAAAAAGAAAGGAAAAGAAGCGTGGGCCGAGCCGATAATTGAGAGAAATAAGGTACATTTTTTGGTGCATCATGGGAAAGCCCCCAAAGAGCAAGAAAGCAATAAAATGAGCCGAAGTGCAGTATTTAAATGTCCCTCGTGCGGTGAGGTCACATTAGACTCTTACGTTAAGGAATCGGGAGAAAATGGGAAAATTAGGGTTCGCCTTATGGCAATTGTTGCGGCTGGTGAAAGAGAAAGAATCTATTTATCCCCTACCGATGAACAGGAGAAATTTGCACAAACTGCGGCTCCTGATGTTTATCCCCAAGGTGAAATGCCGGACAATCCGCGCTGGTTTAGTCCTCCTGCATTTGGTTTGAGAAATTATTCTGAACTGTTTTCCAATCGACAGCTAACCGCTCTAACAACATTGGGAGACTTGGTGGCCGAAGCCCGTTCCAAAGTTATCGCTGATGGTGGAACGGAAGAATATGGGCAGGCAATTGCAACGTTTTTATCCTTTGCTGTTGACCGGGAAGCAAATCGCCTTTCTACGCTTTGTGTATGGAATCGGGTTGGCGAAAAAATCGAGCAAACCTTCTCGCGCCAAGCAATTCCAATGATATGGGATTATGCTGAAGCAAATATCTTTAGTGATTCTACTGGAAGCTGGAGTGGATCTTTGGAATGGATTCCAAAGTGTATAGAAGCGTTTCCGGCGGGCAAAGCAGGAATTGCGGTCCAAGCCGATGCACAAAGCGGACTAAACGTTCGTAATGTAATGATTTCCACTGATCCACCCTATTACGATATGATTGGCTATGCCGATTTGTCTGACTTCTTCTACATTTGGATGCGGCAAGCGTTAAGAGGAATCTATCCCGAACTCTTTCAGACAATGCTTGTTCCTAAAGCAGAAGAATTAATAGCGACCCCCTATAGATTTGGGGGAGACGCGAAAAAAGCAAAGGAATTTTTTGAAGAAGGAATGAGTGTTGCGCTGGGCCATGTAAGCCAAGCATCAACCGATGAGGCCCCAGTTACCATTTATTATGCCTTTAAACAAACCGAATCTGATGCTGATAATAACACCTCATCGACTGGATGGGAAACCATGTTGTCGGCAATTATAAATGCGGGATTGTCTATCACCGCAACATGGCCAATCCGAACCGAACGGCCGACTGGATTGAAAGCATTTGAGAATGCTCTGGCCTCCTCCATCGTCTTGGTCTGCCGTAAACGCCCCGCAGACGCTCCTATGTGTACCCGCCGAGATTTTATCAACACACTGAAACGGGAGCTGAAGCCCGCCCTGCAAAAACTCCAGGCCAGCAACATCGCGCCGGTGGACCTGGCACAGTCGGCCATTGGCCCCGGCATGGGGGTCTACTCCCGCTATTCCAAGGTCTTGGAGGCGGACGGCACCCCCATGAGCGTCCGTTCCGCCCTGCAAATCATCAACCAGGAGTTGGATCTCTACTTTAACGAGCAAGATGGCGAACTGGACAAGGAGAGCCGTTTCTGTGTAGAGCTGTATACCCAATGTGCGTTCAACGACATCAAGTTCGGCGAGGCGGATGTGCTGGCGCGGGCGAAGAACACCAGCGTGGACAAACTCCGGGCGGACGGTGTGCTGTATTCCGAAAAGGGCGTGGTGCGCCTGCTGACTCGCGAGGAAATCCCGATGGAAGTGAGCAAGGACAAGGGAATTTGGCTGCTGACCCAGCAGCTTACCCGCGCAATGGAAACAGATGGCATCATGGGCGCGGCAAAAATCGTAAAGGAGTTTTTCACTTCCGAGCCGGAGCGGGCTAAGGCCCTGGCCTATCGGCTGTTCACTCTGGCGGAGCGCCGGGGCTGGGCGGCGGAGGCATATGCTTATAACTCGCTCATTGTTGCGTGGCCGGATGTGCAGAGCAAAGCGGCGGAGCTGTCTGCCGCATGGAGCAACGCGGAGCAGCAGACACTGTTCACCAGCGGAGAGATCAGCAGTGTGGAGGTTTGATGATGGCTGACAATTCTTTGAAAGTACAGCAGGCATTTCGCATCCTGCATCCCTTCTTAGCCGGTTATGTGGCGAGAGAACTTCGGCAGGAATACCGGGATGCTTGGTGGCAGGAAGTATTGATTACATTGAGCGACCAGACGCGGGACCTGCCAGACGATGGAGACTATGCTTTCTTGGTGGATTCATTGGATATCGCCAACTGTCTGCGGCTATTTGACCGCAAGTGGAACGATTTCTTTCGGAAAAAGCTGTCGCTGGACTACCGCACCTGGGCCAAGGAGCTGATGGGCGTCCGCAACAAGCTGGCCCATTTGGGTGGGCAGGATTTCAACGACGATGACACTTGGCGGGCGCTGGACACCATGTCCCGGCTGTGTGAGGCATTTGATGCAGAGGCCACTGAGGAGATTCGCAAATTGCTGCGGGAGGCACGCTACGGTTCGGCAAGCGGCTCCACCGCTGTGACAGAGTCACCAATGGCAGCCCCTGTTCCGGCAAAGAAAAAGGCTGGCATTTTGGATGCCACACCCATCAGCGGACTTCCTTGCTGGCGGGATGTGATCCAGCCCCACCCAGACGTGGCCCAGGGTCGGTATAAGAACGCTGAGTTTGCCGCCGATATTGCGCAAGTGGCAAGGGGCGAGGGTGCCTACGAATACCGTGACCCGGTGGAGTTTTTTGCCCGCACCTATGTGACCGAGGGCATGACCGGCTTGCTGGAGCAGGCCCTCCGGCGTGTGTCTGGCAGGGACGGAGAGCCGGTCATCCAGTTAAAGACGGCCTTCGGCGGCGGCAAGACCCACAGTATGCTGGCGCTCTACCATATGCTCCGGGGCCGGACTCCTATCGGAAAAATTCCGAACATCAGGCCCGTTCTGGATAGGGCTGGAGTAGCATCCATCCCCAAGGCTAATGTTGCCGTCCTGGTAGGCACAGCGCTGGACCCCACCAAGACCAAAAGACCGCAGAATTTCCCCGGCATTACGATTAGCACACTGTGGGGCGAGATGGCAGCGCAGCTTGCAGAATCAGCAGGTGATCCGAAGCTCTATGATTATGTAAAAGAGGCCGATAAGAAGGGCGTTTCTCCCGGCTCCGAAGCGCTGAAGAACCTGTTTGACGCCTGCGGCCCCTGCCTGGTGCTAATGGACGAGCTGGTGGCCTATGCAAAGAAACTGTATGGCGCACACGGACTGCCTGCCGGAACCTTTGACAACTTCATCTCCTTCATCCAGGAGGTGACAGAAGCAGCGAGGGCCAGCCAGAACAGTCTTGTGGTGGCCTCTATCCCGGAGTCTGATATCGAAATCGGCGGCGATGCGGGAAAAATTGCCCTGGAAGCCATTGAGCATACCTTTGGACGTATGGAGTCCATCTGGAAGCCGGTGGCGGCAAACGAGGGCTTTGAGGTCGTGCGCCGGAGGCTCTTCCTGGACTGCAAAGACCCGGAGGCCCGCGATGCGGTCTGCGCGAAGTTCAGTCAGATGTATAACGAGAACCAGGGAGATTTCCCGATGGAATCCCGCGAGGTGGAGTATCGGGAACGAATGATTTCCTGCTACCCGATCCACCCGGAGGTGTTTGACCGTCTGTATGAGGATTGGGCCACACTGGAACGATTCCAGAGAACCCGTGGTGTCCTGCGCCTGATGGCTGCGGTCATCCATGAACTTTGGATGGGCAGTGATGCCGGACTTCTGATCATGCCCGGTTCCATCCCGATGGATGTGCCAACAGTGCGCGATGAGTTGACCCGGCATCTGTCCGAGGGCTGGAATGCACTCGTTGACCGGGAGGTGGATGGCCGGAACTCCATCCCCTATCAGAAGGACCAGGCGAACCAGCGATACGGCGGAAAGCTGGCCTCGCGGCGCGTGGCCCGTACTGTTATGCTGGGGTCAGCGCCTACTTCCCGCGACCAGAATGTGCGCGGCATAGAATCTTCTCGTATTCGCTTGGGCGTGGTTCAGCCTGGTGAGAACATCTCCGTATTTAATGACGCATTGAGTACGCTGACAACATCTCTGGCATATCTATACACAAATCCCTCTGGCGACCGCTTTTGGTATGATACAAGGCCCACCCTCCGCAAGACGGTAGAGGATCGTGCCACTCAGGTTGCGGCCTCCGATGTGGACTACGAAATCGAAACCAGGCTCCGTGCCGTAAAAAAGGAGCCGCCGTTCGCCGGTATCCATGTTTGCCCGTCCTCCTTGCTGGATGTACCAGATGACCAGGCTGTCCGCCTTGTCGTTCTTCGGCCTACAGATGTTTACAGGGCTTCTAATCCGAACAATTCGGCGATGACCGCTGTTGCTGATATTCTGAACAATCGAGGTACTACTCCCAGAATCTATCGGAACATGGTCGCATTTGTAGCCCCGGAGCAGGATTTGATGATTTCACTCAAGCAGACAGTACGGCGCTACCTTGCCTGGAAATCTATCAAAGAGGACAGTGAAGATCTCAATCTGGATGCTGCCCAGAACCGGGAAACAGACAACAATCTGGCTCGGTTCAATAGGGCCGTGGATGACCAAATTAAGGAGGCATACTGCTGGCTGCTCATTCCCTGCATTGATAAGGCTACAGACCTAAAGACCATTGTCTGGGACACGATCCGCATCAGCGGCGGCAGTGAGACGATCATTGGTCGGGCGGCAAATAGAATGCAGCAGAACGAGCAGATCATCACCCGGTGGGCATCGGCTCTGCTCAAGATGGAACTTGACAATGTGCTTTGGAGTAATTCAAACCATATCCAAATCAAGGCTCTGTGGGATTACCTCTGTACATACTGCTATCTGCCGCGATTGGCAAATGAGGATGTGCTGTTAAATGCCATCAGTTCCGGCCTCGGCTCCTATGAATATTTTGCGTATGCATCCGGGTTTGATGGAACTCGCTATCTGGATTTGAAGTACGGTCAGAGTGTGGGAATGGTGGAGCGATCTGCCTATTTAGTGAAGGTCTCAGCCGCAAAAGACCAACTCGCGGCGGACGAAGCAAAACGGCAGGCCGAAGAAGATGAGGCAAGAGCCAGAGCAGCACAGCAAGGACAAGGCTCTGGTGGTGATGTGACTGTTGCCCCGCCCCAACCGATTGATGGTAGAACCCACGACATCAATGTTCCTCCGCAGCCGACTCCGGCCCCGGCGATTGAACAGCTGAAAAACAAGCGGTTCTACATGAGCGTACCATTGGATACCACTCGTATCGGTCGAGATGTGCAACGGCTCGTTGAAGAAGTCATAACCCACCTTACAACAGCAGACGGGACACAAGTAGAAGTTTCCCTGGAGGTCAATGTGCAAGCCCCCGATGGACTTTCTCAGCAGATCGTTCGTACAGTATCTGAAAACTGCCGGACGCTCCACGTTGAGGACTTCGGATTTGAAGAGTAACATTATAGCAACAATCAAAAATAAAGCCAAAAGTTGACAGCAGTGGTATAACAGAGGTAGGAGATGATGGTATGCTACACAATGAAGCGCGGGAACTACTGGTACAAGGCTATGAAGCAACCCATGATGCCGAGGGGATAGCGAAGGCGTATTCAGTGAGCAAATGGACAGTATACCGACTGACCGAACAGAAGCGGCAAACAGGCAGTGTGGCCTTGCGAACCAGCCAGCGAGGCCGGAAGCCGGTCCTGACAGCAGAAGATAAAGAAAATATCCGTCAGTGCATTGATGAAAAACCTGACATCACAATCGAAGAGATCCGGGAGAAGCTGAGCCTTTCCGCAAGCTATAGTACTGTAGAGCGGGCGATCAACGCAATGGGCTATACTCTGAAAAAGAAATCACTCTATGCAAGTGAGCGTGACCGTATTCGATGTGCAGGAGAAGCGCAAAGAATGGAAAAAGACGATACGACCTGATATGGTGGAACATTTGGTGTTTTTGGACGAGAGCGGTGTTAATACGAACCTGACCCGCTTGTATGGACGGGCATTTTCATCCCAAAGAGCAGTGGATCATGCCCCGTTGAATACACTGCAAACAACGACAGTCCTTTCTTCCATCCGCTTGAATGGGGAAAAGGCATTTACAACGTACCAGGGCGGGACAACCGGGGAACGTTTTGTCCAATATTTGAAAGAAACCTTGCTTCCGACTCTTAAGCCCGGAGACATTGTTGTGATGGACAATATGCGCTCTCACCATGTAAAGGCCGTCCGGGAGGTCCTGGAGGAAAAGGGGATGAAAGTTCTGTACCTTCCGCCCTACAGTCCCGATCTGAATCCCATTGAGAAGATGTGGTCCAAGATGAAGGCCCTCCTTCGCGGGTGGAAAGTCCGAAGTCTGGACCTGCTCCCTGACGCGGTTCGTATGGCACTCGATTCTGTTTCGCAGTTGGATTGCCGGCATTGGTTTGCCGCTTCTGCTTATTGTTAGCTTTTTTGAAGGTTGCTATAATTATAGACGGTGAGCCAGTTGCTCTGACGTGTAAGGAATTTGAGCTTTTAGTATGCCTCGCAAAACATCCATGCCAAGTATGGAGCAGAGCGCAGCTATACCACTATGTTTGGAACGATGATCTTGGAATCAACGGGGATAACACAGTAAAAACGCATATCGGGAATTTGAAGAAGAAGCTGTCCGACTTTGGGAAAGACTATATTCAAACTCCAGAGGTGTAGGCTACAAGTTCGTTCCCCCGGTTTGCAGCTCATGAAATTGACATAAAAAGTGCCACAGTAACATTACTGTGGCACTTTTTGTCGAAACAGCTCGGAAATCTTGTCCAAATCTTGTCTATAACTTGTCTGTAACTTGCTTTTACCCTGCTATAATGCAAAATGAAACCGGCAGGAACAAGCGATATAAGATCATGGCTCTGCTGGTCATTCCAATTTTTCTGTTGATAATTCTTCTTTACGGCGGCTTATAAACTGTTCCACCATACAATCAAAGGTTTTCAGCAGAAATGTTCTCTCATCCGCTGTGCAGACCGCGAATTTGATAAGTAAGTGGTTTTTTTCTTCTTCCAACTGGCTTATGTCTGAATAGAACAGAATGTCCGTAGACATAGCCAACCTGTGGATGATCGATGAGAGGACTTTGTAGGACGGATTGATCAGTCCGTTTTCGATGTTCTGGTAGTGCCGAAGTCCTATACCCGCCTGATCCGCAAGGGCCTGCTGCGTAAGATGATTCGCATTTCTGACTGCTTTGATACGATCCCCTAAGTATTGGAGTTTAGGGTCAGGAGCCTTTTTCTTTTGCTTTTTAGGCATTTTTCATCACCTCGGCTACATTCTATCGTGCGTAGCCGTTCTTTCAAAGCCATCAATAAAACGTATTGATATGTACTTATCAGACGTTCATAATCCCCCCCCCCTCGGAAGCCAATAAAAAAAACGGCTTCATGTGTAGGGGCTATTGGTGTTACCGCCTGTGACTGCTGTGGAAAGGGACAGTCATGGGCGGTTGCTTATTACCCGCACTTTTCAAGAATGACATAGGCGGATTGCCAAAAAAATCTTTGCGCTGGAAAGGGGCGTTCAGACCGCAGAAAGCGCATTATCAAACGTAAAATACTATATCATTAAAATGTAGCAGAGCGCCGGATGGCTTGTAGAACCGTCTGGCGCTCTGCTTTGTCGTTTTTTGTCAGATTATCTGGCGCATAGCTACCAATGGCAGCCCTACATAGCGAAATACCCATGATTTCCAATTTCAAACCGCGTTTCCCCCAAAATTTGAGATTGGAGATCAAAAAATGT
>OFGJ01001051.1_pt1 | contig 15560 bp, 13 predicted proteins | sample 1521731 | NCBI WGS metagenome assembly OFGJ01 (sample SAMEA3504126, study PRJEB24116) | mouse gut metagenome | biome: mouse gut; feature: mouse-associated habitat; material: faeces | place: Denmark | collected 2011 | reverse complement strand
GAGTTCGGAATTTCAAACTTCTGATAATGGGACTCAGAGGAAGATGCTTTGCTCTTTTTGGGGCGTTTGATTTTGCCCTCAGCGATGAGTCGTTCTTTCTCGGCGCGGATGCGTTCGAGAAGAACAGATGCCGGTTCATCGTTAGGGTCTTGCGGAACGAGTTTTCCACGGATGGCAAGGTCGAGAATTTTCTGACGAAGTGCTTTTGTATCCATGCTTAATCTTCCTCGATGTTAAGTTCGGCAAAGAGTTTCTCCAACTGGGCAACGGCCTTGGAAATGTTATCGCTTTTCTCTTTGATGGTTGACATAAGTTCGGCGAGAGAAATATCTTCCACATCGCCACCCTGACGAATCCATGTTATATCAAGGCTGGTCTTGTCGCGTTTCAACAAGTCGCCAACGTCATATCTGCGCCAACGTCCGTTTGGATTGGATTCTGCATCAAATGTCTCCTTACGAGCGTTGATGTTGTCGGTATTAAAGCTGGCCACGAAGTCATCGAGATGATGACGTTGCATGGGATTGGTAGCGAGAGTATGCTTGATATCAGTGCGATAGTCGTAGAACCACACATCTTTAGTGGGAGTACCTTTCGTGAAGAACAGCACATTGGCTTTTACACCCTGAGCATAGAAGATTCCGGTAGGCAGACGGAGGATAGTATGAAGATTGAAATCGGAAAGCAGACGCTTGCGTATTGTCTCACCTGCTCCTCCCTCAAAAAGTACATTGTCAGGAAGTACAACGGCTGCGCGGCCACCACTTTTGAGCGACAGCATCATGTGCTGAAGGAAATTCAACTGGTTATTCTTCGTCTGAACATAGAAATCGGGTCGGTCAATCTCAACAGAACCTGCCGGACGAGTGCCAAATGGAGGATTTGCCAGTATCACATTTGCCATTACATCCGGCTCTTTCTCCAACGAGTCCCGGCATTCAATCGGGCTGCGGTCAGTTCCGACTCCATGGAGATAGAGATTCATAGAGGCAAGCGTAACCACCAATGCTGTATTATCAACGCCATGTAGCGATTTATTTTTCAAGAAATCCTGCTTCTCTCGGTCGGCAGACTGCGCTTTCATATAGTCGTATGCGGCGAGTAGAAAACCACCGGTGCCACAAGCTGGGTCAAGGACGGTCTCACCAATCTGAGGGCGGGTTACATCCACCATTGCCTGTATGAGAGAGCGGGGAGTGAAATATTGTCCTGCGCCACTTTTCTTGTCCTGACCATTCTTTTCAAGAATACCCTCATAAATGGCACCTTTCACATCGCCGTCCATTACGAGCCAATCCTCCTCGGCAATCATGTCGATTACCTTTTTGAGATATACCGGCTTGTCAATCTTATTCTGCGCCTTGGTGTAGATTGTACCGATAAGATTGTCTTCGCGGCTTAGGGTATCAAGAATCTTCTCGTATGTCTCCACCAAATCCTCACCCTTTTCGCCAACAAGGTCAGTCCAGCGGCAACCGACAGGTAATGCAGAGTCCTCGCCAAATGTATTGACGTTCTCATCATCCATTTTCAAGAAAAGAAGATAGGTGAGTTGTGTGATATAGTCGGTAAAACCGATGCCTTGTCCGGCGAGGGTGGTCGCAAGAGTCCAGACTTTCTTTGTGAGGGTCTGCGGTGTGGATATATTTGATGCCATTATGCTGCTTTCTTATTAAATATCAGGAATTGTGATAGTGAGAGAAGTGCCTGTTTAGCCGCTTCCGCGCCTCCGAAGTTTCGTATAATCTGCGCTGCCACTGTCTTGTCGTATTCGCGTACATCTTTCAATGTAGTACTTCCATTGGTAACGATGTAGCTGACAACCTGACGGATTATTTTCTTCTGCGTATCGGTCAGAGGACGCTGTGCCTGCCCGCACCACAACTCAAATCTTTGTGCCGCCATTGAAGGCAGACTGCGAAGTTTGGGAGTGATGTGCATTGCGTAGCGCACAAGTTGGATTATATTGGTTAAAGCCTGCTTTTCATCTTTTGACGAGAACTTAGAGACTACTCCGGGATTGAGGATAGAGTAATTGTTCCACAACTGCGACGCGCGGAACTTATGGTTAAATTCTTCCAGCGTCCGTTGCAATTCTTTGAGCATTGAATATGTAAGCGGTTCGCCTGTGTTGTTGTAAATTATGCGGAGAGCCTCAATCTCATCTTTGTGGTCTTCAAGATACTCTTCAAACGCCTTTGTTGTCTCGCGGGCTTCTTCCTGTGAGAAACCCTTTTCAATGAGATTGTCTTCACCGGGGTCAAGAATCTTCACAAATCCAGCGTTCAAAACCAACAGGCAATGACGGGCTTCGGGATGAACAGCGAGAGGACGCACAAGCCCCTTACGCTCATTATTAGGTTCGTTTACGTTGACGTATGGAGGCAGATTACCTGACTCCAACGCCTGATAGATGTTTGTGGCAATATCCGCCATACCGGCTCCGGCCAACTGTTCAAATTTGCTGCGTTCTTCTTCTTTTGCTTTGTTGTGGATACGCGACAATCGTCCGGCAAGGAGTTTCAGATACTCGTCGGGCAATTCACCGTGGCTGATGCGTTCAAGCAACTGCTTAAGAGTAATAACCTGAGAAGGTGCTTCCCCTGTGCCTGTGGGTATAGACATTTCATGTTCAGTGACACCGACAGCATCAACGAGATAGAAGCAATCCTTGCTGAAAGCGTTCGGGGTGACTTCCCGGAGATTATCATCGCCAATGGTGCGAACACCACGCCCCTTCATCTGAATGTATAGTGGCTGAGACTCGACATCACGCATAAACATGACAACTTCAAGCGGTTTTACGTCAGTGCCGGTTGCCACAAGGGTAACGGTCACCGCTATTCGGAAATCCTTATCATTGCGGAAAGAGCGGATGAGGGCGTTGCTGTCACCTGCCGAATAGGTAATCTTTTGAACGAATTGGTCAGGATTACCGCTGATATGGTCGCCAAACACTTCTTTGGCTATATTTACAATGTTTGTAGCATGGGCATCGTTAAGCGCAAAGATAAGCGTCTTGGGAAGATAGTCGAAGTTCTTTTCTCGCTGTGGGTCGGTGAACATTTCCTCAAACACGACATCGCGATATGTTTCCAACACGAGTTTTATCTGAGCCGGATTGATGATGCTTCGGTTCAGTTCTTTGGCTGTGTATGTCTCTACCTCTTTACTGCGGACATCCTCGATTTTGCCGGTATATCGGGTGACCCGATGGAATTTGTCACCCTCGTGGATAGCTCCACCTTCCTCGGCTTTTGTCTTGATTCGGTAAACTCTTTCAGGTACGTTGACACCATCAACAATAGATTTCTCCAAAGTGTAATTTACCACACGGTTATTGTTGAAGAACGCCATTGTCTCCGGCACAGGCGTAGCTGTCAGGCCAACCAGTTTTGCCGATGAAAAATATTCAAGCACAGAGCGCCAATTTCCATAAATTGAGCGGTGGCATTCATCGATGATAATCATATCGAAGAAATCGGGCGGCAAAAGTGGATTGTTGGGCAATACAATCTTACCGTTGGTATCTTCCGTTGCTTCATCGTCATCGGAGTCTTCAATCGGTTGACCGCTCAGAAGAGAGAACAATCTTTGTATTGTGGAGATTACAACTTGGGCTTTATCGCTTATATTCGCGGATTTAAGACGATTAACGTTGAAAATAGTATTCAGGGGATCGCCACTTTCAGTGAGTTTGAACGTGCCGAACTCTCCCTCGGCCTGTTTCCCAAGATTGTTGCGGTCAACAAGAAACAGCACACGCTTCATCGGAGTGTAGTTGAGCATACGGTAGGTTGTGAGACAAGCTGTATATGTCTTACCGGCCCCGGTTGCAAGAACCATCAACGCACGATCTTGACCTGACCGGAAACTCTTTTCCAACTCTGTAATTGCCTCATATTGGCATGTGCGGAGGCCGTGCTTTTTCAATGTCGGCAATCCTGCGTAAAAATCGGTGATACCTAACATTCTAGTAATCTGCTTAGGGGTATGAATTCCTTTGACAAGTTCATAGCGACTATCCGGGTCACGCAGGTCGCGACAATATAGTTCTTTGCCATTTGAAACATACGCCAGCGGAAGCGGATTCTGCCATGTCGGAACCCATGAGGGAACACTCCGCGTATAATGCTCCGCTTGTTCACATACGACAGAAGAAGTCACATCTACTTCTTCGCGCTTGGCTTCAAGCACACCAACTGCCTTGCCGTTGATAAACAGGAGATAATCAGCTTCAAGATTGCCGTTCATCAATCCTTCTTCAACAGCAACAGCGGAGTCTTCGGGTGAGAAGTGGTCGCGGTCAACCACTGCCCATCCGGCATCTGAAAACATTCGGTCTATCTTTTGTCGAGCGAGTTCTTCGGGTGTCATAGCTATGTTCCAATAATGTTGGTATTATCCGAAATTGCAAAGTTAATAATAATTTGGGAATCAATGGTTGCGGTTTTTAGTGTTTATCCACGTTATCTCCTGAAAAATGAGTAATTTTGCAGAAGAATAAACCAATATCATGGGAAAGACCATAACCACATATTTGATAGACGAGGCACCGCAAGGGCCACGCATGGTATATGTCAGCAACAAGATCAACACCCACATATGACCGAATTTGACGAATACATAGTTCACGGGGAACCGGGACAGCGGGAGAAGGCTGATGCTTGGCAGACGGCTATCGGTCTTCAGGATGTAGATGGGCTGAAAGTGTCAGACTATCTACTCGATACGGCACGTCAGCACATAGAGGGGGATATAAGTATTGATGAAGCACAGCAACGCATAAAGGCTTACTATGAAACGAAGTCCGGACATGATGCAATTGACGAGGAGGGCGACAAGGCATCAGCCAATATCGCCAGGATTCTTAGTGAGCCATCATTTGCGTTCTCGCTTGTGGGCCTAACTTCCATACACCGCCGCATCTTCGAGGGTGTGTTTAAGTTTGCAGGGCAAATTCGCACAGTTGAGATTAGCAAGAAAGAATGGGTTCTTGGCGGCGAGGTATCCGTAAGTTACCAGCCGTCAATCGATCTGCGCGAGGCTATCGAGTATGATTTGGCCCGAGAAAAGGAATTTGACTATTCCGATAAGCCGATATCAGAAGTTATTAGGCATTTGGCTCGGTTTATAGCCGACTTGTGGCAGATACATCCTTTTCGAGAAGGCAATACGCGCACAACTGCTGTATTTCTGATAAAGTATCTCCGTTCGATGGGCATACCGGCCACCAACGATATGTTCAAGGAACATTCTTGGTATTTCCGCAATGCACTTGTCCGCGCCTCATACAAAGGACTGCACGTATCTCCGACGACTGAATTTGCAGAACTTTTCCTCCGTAATGTGATTCTCGGCGAAAATAATGAGCTGCGCAACCGAGATATGCTTGTGAGCGCAACGCTTGTTCAGGATAAGGTTCAAAGTGTCAACACTGATACTTCTAAGTCTCAAATTGAGACTTTAGATTGTACTTTGGAAGAACTTGCCGTACTAAAAGCCATTGAGAATAATCCCCAAATTACTCAGACGGAAATAGCTAAAAACATAAAGAAATCCGCATCCACCATAAAGCGCATAACCTCTGCACTCGTTGAAAAAGGCATCCTTACACGAAAAAATGGACGACGCAACGGTTGGTGGGAAATAGACAGCAAATGATTCATCTGTACATCCCCCCAGTTTGTGAGCGACACTCACGAACTGAGATTCAACTCGTAAGCATTACTCACGAGTTGGTCTGATAAAATCAACTCCACAATACACATGACCGTGACCAATGTATTATGGAGTTTTCGTGTCAGTATTCTGCCTGTTCGCGCATGATGCGGGCTGTGTCGCGCTTGTATGCCCGACGGTTGTATCGTTCACCGCGGCATCTTTCGCAGCTACATGGTTGTCCGGTTGTGCGGTAAACCTGACACCATTTCACTTTGCGAAGTTCTTTCCATGAGTTAGGTTCTCTCAGACGTCCGTCAACATCTTGAACGAATATTAAGCAAAATGCCCGAAAGATAAAGCGTAACCTGTTACGCCACGCGCGTTGTTCTTGAATGCGTCGCCACGCACGGATTGATGTTCTGTCCATCGTCACGTTCTGTTATTGGTTTCAGGAACGTGACTGTTAACGTGGTCAATATATTCTTTTTCATAGTTGTAACCATTTGCAATTTATCAAGCAATAATCATGCCAAACACAAAATTTACATATCCTCCAACGTCAATAGACGTGTCTCGATGTCATATTTTGACAGAATGGATGTTTTGATGTGATCAACTTTTTCCATAAAGAGTTTGTGGTCGTAGTTGCGCTGCTGTCGCTTGACCTCGGCAACTATGGCATTCTTACCATCTACAGACAGGGCTACAATATCAATCTCGTTTGCTTCTTTTCCCTTCTTGCGTTCCCACCATGAGCCAATATCAGAGTATTGATGGCTTTCCATCATCTTCAAACGGAACCATTTTTCAAGAGCAAAGCCTGAAAACGTCGGGTAATCAGAAGTGATTATATGACGAAGGTGCTCAAAGTTGTTCAGCTCAACCAGTGTCTGGTTCCGGTCAAAATAATTGAACCAGAACCGTAGGAAGTTGTCAGTGATCTCATATTGGACGTTCTTAGAGCCGGGCTTGGACATTATCGGGCGCACTCGCTTGATGAGTGCATAATCCTCAATCAATCGTTTTAGATGTCCTGCCACAGTAACTCCGCCCAATGCGCTTTCAATCGCTCCCTGGGTGTTAATTCCGGATGCGATACAACTCAACACCGAGAAGTACAATCCGTAATCTTTTCCGAATTCCTCTATCAGGAGATTTCGGCCTTCGTTTACGAACGGTGAATTTTCCCTGACCACATATTCGAGCATCCCTTCGATTGATAAGTCGGCGTCTTCACACAACAACTCGATATATTTAGGTACGCCTCCTGTAATTGTATATAATGCGAGCAATTCATCGTTGGTATAGTCCGGACGATAGTCATGCATAATCTCCTTCATGGTTTCAGTACCAAATCCGGAAAGACGTATCATGGCATCCGCCCTACCAAAGAGAGGTTCGTGGTAACTTTCAAATATCTTATGCATCATGGAGTATACAGAACCCATAAGCAGCAGATTCACCCTTGTGTCGTTTCGGTATGAGTCCCAGATATTCTGCATATCACTGAAAACTGATGGATTGATATTGAAGAACTCCTGAAATTCATCAATAATCAAGTTGAACTTGCGTGTCTTTGCAAGTTCCATCAACATCTGGAATAATGACTTGAATGATTTAATCTCCGATGGCACATAACAACCAAGAGCCGTTGATATAAGTCCGGCGAACTCCTCGCATAATGCAGCCTCATTCTTTCTGCTGACAAACAAATACACTGTAGGATACTCGCCCTGCGTGGCACGCAGAGCAAGCGATGTCTTTCCAATACGACGCCGTCCGGTTATGACAGTCATCCTTGACCGGGAGTCAAAGGCTCGACATTGGATGCGCCTCAGCTCCTCTATTTCCTTTGTCCGATTATAGAATTTCATATTTTATTACCGTCGTAATTATTACTACGGTGACAAAATTAATAAATTTCTTCTGAATGCACAAATCAAATTTGGTTATTTGCCTGACAATGGCTAACTTTGCCATTGAAATAAGTAACTGATATGGTTGCACATAATGGAGCTGAGACAGCCCCGGATATGATAAGATTGTTACTGCGTTCACTGTCAGTCACTTTCTGCGAGATGGCTTGAACCAGTTAAACCACAAACGCTTGACACTTAACCCCCTTCCCAAACTGCATCGGCAAGTAGATAAACACTTGCAAATCATATAATTAGCTAACAAATAACACGAAACACCTCTTTTTAGGGGCGTTTTTTATTGGTCAAAATTGCCGATTTTTGTGCATTTTGGTCGATTTTAGCGATTTCCTGTACCGCAATTGTACCGTTTCCGTGGTTCACCACCTACCTCATCCGAGGTAGTGGATGATATGGCACGCAGTGACACACACGCACTTGAAATCAAGCTCCTCAAGAAGCTTGACCTCGCTGTCGGGGTTGAAAATTTCATCGTGCATGTTCATTTCAAGAATGCAGATAATGCAGGTGATCTATAGAAATTGGGTCATGTATGCCGGGAGGTAAGTTATATTGCCATCTTTGCGTAAATCCTTTGTGTATATAAGGTAACGCTTGTTCACTCGTGAAGAGAATTTTTCACAGAACAAATCAAGCGACCTATGCGTCTTATATCCGGAAGACTTTACCTCAATAGGCTCTATCTTAGTGCCGTTTGAAAGAAGAAAATCCACTTCATATAAATGATTACTCGTTTCAGATGGCCATGTATAGTAGTATAATTCGTGACCATTGGCGCGGAGCATCTGTGCCACTAAATTCTCATACACATAACCAAGGTCTGCACTCAGTTTATCAGACAGAAGTTTCTCATAGATAATATTTTCCGTAAATTTCTTATCCCAAAATGCCAGCGTAATAAACAGACCGGTATCAGCCATAAACATTTTAAATCTTTCTCCATCTCTATGCAGAGCCATTCCAACGTTTGGGTCATTCGCATGGTATGCCAAATTAACAACCATCGAATCCTGCATATCAAAAACGGATTTCATCATACGGGATGTCCGACCGCCGTCTGTTGGGGCCTTAACGGTATAACGAGATGCATTCTTTGTCAATTCGGAAGGGATAGCTTTGAACAACTTCGATGCGTTTCCACTGGGGTCAATCTTAATGAAATCTTTCTCATACAGATTTATAATCTCTCGCTTAATAGTATCAACATCTTCAAAATTTTTGGTTTCGATATATGCATTGACAGCCTGAGGCATACCCCCAACCAACATGTATAATCGCAAATTACGCATTTCACCCCTCGCTCCGGCATCGCCAAAGCCCTTTCTTTCATCGAAGAATTTTTTCATCATCGGTATCGAGACCTCATTGCCTAATGCCCATTGGAATTCTTCATAATCCAATGGATTAAGCACGACTTCATGCTCCTCGCTGGGAATCATTATATCTTTGACATTCTGTCGAATCGATAAAAGTGAGCCAGTTTCAATGTAATCATATCGGCCATCTTCAACAAGATACTTTATCGCTTGGCGTGCAAGGGGACATTTCTGCACTTCATCGAATACTATGGCTGACTGGCGTTCGATTAGTTTCACCTTATATATTACCTGCAACCGAGCGAAGACATAATCCAAATCTGATATATCATCAAACAAATCCTTAACTTCCCTGGGACATTTAGCGAAGTCAATTATAAGGTGGCTTTCATATTCTGATTCTACGAATCGTTTTGTCAAAGTAGATTTGCCAACGCGACGAGCGCCCTTGATCAGCAATGCCGATTTGCCCCGAGAGTTGACTTTCCACTCCAACATCTCCTTATAAAGTTTCCTTTTGAATATCATAATCAAATTGTTTTTCGACGGCAAAGTTACCCATAATATTCCGAATCCCCAAATTTGATTTAATAAATCTGCACCGAATCCCCAAATTTATACAGATATTTCTGCACCGAATCCCCGAATTTCAACTGTTTTATTTGGAGATTGAGTCGAAAATTGTTTACTTTGCACTCAGTAAAGATGGGCGCTTAAGAGAGCCGAAACTGTTAAAATTGGAGGTGCAGACAGCCCTGTTAACCGCTTTGTATACTTAAAGCGCAACCTACTCATTATTAGACACATGCTATAATTGCATCGGCAAGTAGATGATTGTAACTATTGGGTGTAACAGCAACTCGCTGAAATCAATTTCACTCAAATGCACACTGAGTCATCCTTTTCCTCAGCACGAGTATCGGCACGGCGGTTATTCAGAAGGTTTGCCTGCCCTGTGGTCGTGGCAAAGAGTTTGCCTCGCGAGAGTCTGGACTGAGCCATGGCGTTGGCAGTTGTTTAACGCCGTTAAGTTGAGGATACGACTTTGGCCGAGTTAGTTTGGAAGATGCGCATTCTCCATTTTTTGTTGACGGCATTGATATAATCATAAAAATTGGGTGGGGCACGCAGATAGATTGCGTAGCACTATAGTAATTTTGCAGCCAATCTGAGCAATCTATTTTGTAGAGTGCTTGAAATCAGTTAACTTTGCAGTCGTAAAACAACAACTTATACAATGCTGAAAACGCAATCAGATATATCAACAACAATGAGCCGCCGTGATTATGGCCGCAGCAGCTTTAGCTATTGGTTTAGCTTTAGCTATTGCAGTGTGTGCCTATGGTGGTCGAGTCGATATTCCAACCATTTCAGTATGAGTTGACATTCAAGAAATCATACCTACGATAAGGATACTCGGGAGGCCATCAAGCGGCTTCCCGATTTTTTGTGTCATGTCCTTATCGTTTGTGGCGTGGCACGTTCAATACAATTTCAATATGGACAGTACAGATTATTTTCGCCGCCATGCCAGCAAACAAAAACGCCCTTATAAGATACAAAACCATCGATCGGTGTCTGAGAAACAGATACCGGAGATGGACTCTGGATGACCTCGTCGAAGCTTGTTCAGATGCACTATACGAAATGGAAGGCATACTCCGGGGTGTCTCCGTTAGAACCGTCCAATCTGACATCCAGATGATGCGTTCTGACAAACTCGGATACAATGCTCCCATTGAAGTTTACGATGGAAAATTCTACAGATATGCCGATAAAGACTACTCAATATCCGAGTCGCCATTATCCGAAGATATGTGCGAACTACTCACACTTGCCGTAGAACAACTCAACAAATACGGTATTGATGGTCACCATGAACTTGGGTCTCTCCTCGTAGAGGTAAAAGAGAAACTCCAGCACATGCTCGCGCTGGGATAAAATTAGACTTCCAACCTGTCTGATTTACAGACAAGTTGGAAGTCTAATTGCTGCGGGAGATAAATTCGAACCACCTACCTTGAGATTATGATGCTCAAAAGCTACCACTCCTCCATCCCGGATATATCTGGTACTTCCGGCAGGAGTCGAACCCGCGAACCTCACGTTCGTAGCGTGACGCTCTAATCCACTGAGCTACGGAAGCATTTTGTAGGGGTGGTAGGAGTCGAACCTACTTAACCTAAAGGTGACAGATTTACAGTCTGTGGCTCTCACCGTGGAGCAACACCCCTATATTGGCATCGGCAGAAGGACTTGAACCCACGACTTTCGGTTTTGGAGACCGACGCTCTACCAACTGAGCTATACCGATGTTTAAAAGGTGGACACTCGTGGATTCGAACCACATTCTCAGGATTTTCAGTCCTGCGCATACACCATGTCTGCCAAGTGTCCATTTGGCGGAAGCAGAAAGATTCGAACTTTCGGAGCCTTTGAGAGGCTCGACCCCTTAGCAGAGGGCTGGTTTGCCTCATATTGGCTTGTCTTATAGGTATTCGGCGATTTTCAATTCGACCGCTCACCCATGCTTCCTTTCTTTTGACACTGCAAAGTTAGAAAGCCCGGATGCAGCCTATTTGCGTACCTCAAAAAAATTTAATTTTTCAAAATCTATAGATGTATTTGCCGTATATAATGGGGCACTTCATGGAATGTGCAAGATGCATCTTTGCACATTCGCAAATTTCTTTTATAAAAAGAGGTGAATACTCGGTAGGAATATTCACCTCATGAAAAATAGGGCTCTAGTTGTTGGGATTATCGCGCATCACTTTCTGAATGCGTGATGCCCAGTTGACATCGTGTGGAATTCTGTTCGTGCAGAGTTTACCTTCAAGAATCTCTCCTTTTGTAAGCTTCGAGGTTTCCTCCCAGTCTTTATACGGAAGCACGTAGGTTGCATTGCCGTAATCAAGACACTCAAGAAGGATGAGTTCGCGTTCGGGATAAACATAGGCACAGTAGCCATTGAAGCCGTTGGTACCGGCAACTATGTCCACAGGGCCATATGCCTTGAGCATCTCCAGGCCAGACTTATAGGTTGGGATTCCACGAGCCTCTCGTTCTTCTGCGACGCGTTGGACGCGCTCTTGCTTCTCCTCGATGGAGGTGCCTTCCGGTAAGATGACCCAATTCCCTTGCGTGATCTTTGGCTCCCAAACCATAACTTGTAGATCGCGAGTATAGAACGATGCTTGTCCAAAACATTCAAGGAAGATATTCACTACGTGACAGTTGATATCCTCATTTTCAGGAAGGTACTGGAGTGCTGGAGAGATTATCAACAATTCTCCATCCGTCTCAACGAACTCAACCGGTATTTTGGGAGCCTCAACCTGCTGACGTTGCCACATCCAGAGATGCCACATCCCTAAATAGGCCCCGGTTTTACGAGAATGACGACGTTGATGTACCTCTATTTTGGGAAGATGCTTGAGCTTGACGGTCTTCCCATTGACATTGAATTTGGAAATCGGACCAATGCCATAGGGTATCTTTCTCTCTCCTTTTTCGGCTTTCAGTCCTAAGCGCTTAAGGACGTCTGCTGAAATATCCGATGCTTTGACTCCAACATAGAAGTCAATATCTGTGCAGTACCTGCTGAGGTACCCCTCGATATTAAATATTCGTTTCTTGTTAAGCATACCTTATCCTTTAGGTGGAAAGGGATCGTTACCGTGGCTGTCGCGAGCGCGGATTCGGCCATCCCTTCCATGAATTAACAACTCTGACCCTTGATTCCGGGAGATCGTCCGGGCGATGTTTATCGCTTCGCTCTGAGTCGAGGTAATTCGAGTTACCCTTGAATTGCCTGCTCCTCGTATAGCCCACTCATTACCAAGAGGGACTACGTGTTGGTTTCTTCCTTTCATATTTTGCGAAAGTTAAAAAGGTTAATAAATATTAATGAGCATAACAAGCAAAAGCTTGTTGTTCAGAGGGTGGCGTGATAAGGCAACTTACAGATAGATTGTAGATCTACAGAATAAGTATTAACTTTGTCACGCTTGGTGTGTCTTAAGATGTGCCGAAGCACAAATCGCTACGAAATCAAGGGAGTCGTCTGCCACAACATCACTCCCTTTTTCTATTTCCATTTCTTCAGGGGGCATGGGAATTTATACAATATTGTCTGTGTCTTTCTTAAAAAAATTACCTTAAAATTTATACCATGGGACATACCATATTGTGGCCCTGTAATTCTAATGCGACGCTTGGTGAATTCGATAGAAATCACTATAATTGCATCTACTCATTGAGTGGTCGCTGTTCTATATGGAGAACTTAAGGCTCAGATGAGTACAGAGGGTGATACGTCAACCCTTTTGAAACGGCTTTGGGGTTACACGAACCCATTGCATCATGAATTCGCCGTAAAGGTAAGTAAAATTTCTCACATAACAATACGGATATATCAAGATATGATGTTTTTATTGATTCGGATTTTTGCTAATCGCTTTGATTTGCTGGTTTCGATTTTTTGTTGTAATTTTGCAACGAATTTAAGAACGACTAGCTCCTCGACCTTAGAATATGGAACAATCACTTGTCAACCTAGCCTGCTTCAATGAAGAGATCGTCAAGCCTGGGCAATTCGTCCAAGAAGCGTTGGACGGCAAATCCATTACGCAAAAGGACTTGTCGTTAATGCTTGGAAAATCAGCATCGGTTATAAACGACATCATAAAAGGCAAACGGACCATAAATGCTGAAATTGCCGTACTCCTTGAAGCGGTGACTGACATTAAAGCTCATGTATGGATGGAAGTGCAGTCCGCATATGTGATTCATGAGGCTTACAACAACGAGGAGATTTCAACTCGATATAGCAAGATTAAAGACTGGTTGAAAATAAAACCTTTCATCAATCTCTCTATACTAAAAAAGGTACTCGGTATAAAAGGAGTCATCGAAGATGTCGATAGTTTGCTTTCATATGCCGGAGTTACATCAGCAGATGAGTTCTGTGCTTTACCCGAAAAGAAGATTGCCAAGTTCAGGAAGTCAAGTAAAATGCAGACGGACATGCAAAATCTGTTTACCTGGACGCTGCTCGCTCGTCATATGAGTCAGGAGAAAACCCTTGACGTCACATTCGATTCTTCCAAAATAGATAAGTTGATAGAAAAACTGAACGAAGTCTTCTACTATAATAATATGGTGGAGGAGAAAGTTGAAGTGCTTCTTAATGAGTATGGAATCAAATTCTTTAGAATAAAGAATTTTGAGCGCACTCCGGTTGATGGATATAGTTTCTGGGAAGGTCAGAATCCAACCATTGTAATAACAAAACGATATGATCGCATTGACAATTATGCCTTCAATATATTCCATGAACTTGGGCATGTAGTTCATCACCTGAAACCAAATTCAAACGAAGAGTATATTGGTTCGCATTCAGATGACGAGCGAGAAATCGATGCTCATGAAAATGAGGCAAATGACTTTGCAAAGAAAAGACTTCGACGTGGAGTTAACCTGGATCGTCTTTTTGCGAGGTGGCATAATCCTTTTGCTGCTGGAAAGTTTTTGGAAGGGTTAAGTTCAGAATATAGAATAAACCTTGGTATAATAACAGGCCAATACCAGAACTATTGTAACAATTATGCTATTTGCCACAAGCTTCTAGAGAAGGTGCATTAAATCACATGAGTTGTAAGATTCTATGAAAAATCCTGAATTTAATATCCCCGACATGTCCAAGGTCCTTGGATTAGACCAGCTGAAGGCTGCCACTGAGGCTTTTCAACAGTCGCCCTTGATACGCCAAATAAACAGCGTTCAAGAATCTATTAAAGCATTAACTCCTGCCTATGACTTTTCAGGAATAAAGCATCCATATTACTCTGAGGTTATTGCTTGTCCTCCTCGAATTAACCTCGACTTCAATCGATCTCAGGATGAAATCGTAGTAGTTATTGGTAATGGATTTGACTTGGAAGCAGGGCTTGACACAGGATATTCTGATTTCAGAAAATCAAACCAATGGGATAGACTGATGTCGGAGTCCTCGCTTAAGTGTTTCATGCAGCAGTTCTTCCAGACAAAGGGTAAGGATAGTTGGCTAGGACTAGAAGAAGAATTCAAACGATACGCAGTTGGCATACAATCGTTAAATCAAGACCCTATTCAGTATGCCGAAAATGTAAAGAGGGATCAAGTGTTTTTCACTGCACTCTGCTCTGCCCTAAAAGAGTATCTCAAGTCTTGTTATCGTAAGATAGATTCATCAAAGTACTCTTATCTTCTACTGAAGACACTCTTAACTGTTAGCGACTACTATTTTGATATCAAGAATAAACATCCACTCTCAGTCCGATATATCACGTTTAATTACACGGAGTTGTCACAGATTGCCTATGATACATTTGAGAAAGGTTATCCGTCTTCTCTCAAGGAGGTCAACCATGTGCATGGAAAACTTGATGATGATATCATCTTGGGAACTGATGAATCCCAGGACATCCCATATGGATATGAGTTTCTCTTTAAAAGTTGGCATGAAAAATATCAATCGCACGTTGTCTTGGAAGAACTTGCACAAGCCTCAAAGATAATATTTTTTGGGTTGTCTTTCGGAGCTATCGATTTAGTCTATTTTTATAAATTCTTTAGAGATATTTGCTCAGGAAGATATGAT
>OFGJ01001047.1_pt1 | contig 15601 bp, 22 predicted proteins | sample 1521731 | NCBI WGS metagenome assembly OFGJ01 (sample SAMEA3504126, study PRJEB24116) | mouse gut metagenome | biome: mouse gut; feature: mouse-associated habitat; material: faeces | place: Denmark | collected 2011 | reverse complement strand
GTTTTTATGGCTAAGTCGGCTGTGTTACATGGTACGGTTAAAGAATATCAAGCCTTGTATATGGAGAAGAATGCCCATTTGGAGCAGTTTTTAGAACAGGTTACGCCATTTGAGTTTTACCGGGAGATTTTCCCGGAGGGGTCTTTTGAGCGGTGGGGGCATATGGGTGACAACAAGCCGAACGGAATTGCCGTCTCTCTACCTGGTAGGGGTGGTTCTATTAATGGTATTGCTTTGGAGATTGAGGGAGATGGCAGAGCCAGACGGTATATTGTCACTGATGATTTGAAGGTGTTGGATGAGTTGAGGGGTACCGATTTTACAATCATGTCCCCTATTTCGTATTTCGGCAGAAAGCGGTCGGGGAAATTTGCTCGGTTTCTCTATGCCCTGGTCTTTGACTTGGATGGGGTGGGTATGCCGCAGCTCCGGGATGTGCTGCACCAGATGGATAAGGGGATTTTGCCGAAAGCCACTTTTGTGGTGAATAGCGGGACGGGATTGCATTTGTATTATGTACTGTCTGAGCCGGTTCCCATGTATCAGCAGAATCAGCGATATCTGAAGGAGTTGAAGTACTCGCTTACCCGGCAGATTTGGAATAGATTCACGTCCTCCATCAAGCAGCCGCAAATGCAGGGGCTTATGCAGGGGTTTCGGGTGGTCGGTTCTGGGACGAAGCTGGGCAAGGGCTTTCCTGTGGTGGCCTACCGGCTCGGTGATCGTGTGGAGCTGGATGACCTTTTGGAGTACATACCGTCATCTAACGGAGAACGGCAGAAGTTAGAGGGCATTTTGAGAAAGAGTACTATGTCCTTGGCTGAAGCGAAAGCAAAGTATCCAGATTGGTATGAGCGGCGGATAGTTAAGGGAGAGCGGCGGGGCCGCTGGACGGTGAAAAGAGATCTCTATGATTGGTGGCTGCGGCGTATCCGGGATGAGATCCGTGTGGGCCATCGCTATCATGGGATTATGACCCTGGCTGTCTATGCAAAGAAGTGCGGAATTGAGGAGGGGGAGTTGCGCCAGGATGCTTATTCTCTGCTTCTGCCTTATGATGAAATGAGCATCGAGGAAGTCAACCGCTTTACCAGGGATGATGTAGAAGCTGCTCTCTCCATGTTCAATGAGGACTATGTGACGTTTCCCAGAGATGATATAGCGAGACTTTCTGGATTGCCTATACCGGTCAATAAGCGTAATTGGAGAAAACAGGCCCAACATTTGGAGTTGATTAGAGGTATACGGGAGATAAAGGGAAGGATGGGGGAAGTTGTAGGTGGTGGAGGTCGGCCAGAAAAAAAGAAGTTGGTAGCTGATTATATGCGTAACCATCCAGAGGAAAGAAAGAAAACAGTGATAGCCAGGGCGTTGCAAATCGACCGAGGGACGGTGGCAAAGTATTATGATGAAATTTTGGCTGAGTTGCAGAGAAGATAAATTATGGATATAAGTTTCAGTTGCAATTTTCATTCAAATGGGATATACTAAGTATATCCGATGGAGAGGAGTTGTATGAATGACTACGACGATTCAAAAGTGGGGTAATAGCCAAGGAATTCGTATACCCAAATTTATACTTGAGACATTAAATTGGACAGGAAGTGAGCGACTTGTTGTAAGTGCAGGGGATGATAAAATCATTATAGAACGGGCAGAAAGACGGAAGAACATCAAAGAACTTTTTGCTGATTATCATGAAGAATATACACCGATTGAGATAGATTGGGGTGAGCCTGTTGGGGAGGAAGTATGGTAAAGCAAGGGGATATTATCAAGGTTGACTTTAACCCGCAGGCGGGCCATGAACAGGCAGGCTATAGACCGGCGCTTGTAATCAGTAATGATTTTTTCAATCAAAAAGCGAACCTCACGATAGTTTGCCCAATTACGAATACAAGTAATCGCTTTCCCTTGCATATTCCACTTGACAGTAGAACAGCGACAACTGGGGTTGTTCTCTGTGAACATGTAAAAGCGTTGGATTTGAAAGCAAGGTCATACAAAGTGGTCGAGCAGTTACCAAAGGACTTACTTGATAAAGTGGTTGGAGTAGTGTTTTCGGAAATAGAGATTTTGCCGGAGGACGATTAGAAAATGGTAGATTTAGAGTCGTTGCAGTTTGAACGCGAAGTTTACCTTAAGCTCCAGTCGGCAGAGCGAGAAGAAGTGCTAACGGATAAGCGGTATTCCCCAAAGGAGGTCTTGCAGGCTATGCAGGGTGCTATATCTGACTGCTACGGATCGACTGGTTATGTAATGAGAACATAAAGAAATATTCTTGATTTTTCTTTATATTAACATATACTATGTGAGAAGGGAGGGCTGATTTATGGCTCAGACAGTAAACGTGAATTTTAAGTTGGATGAAGATGTGAAAAAGAGGATGGAATGGGTTTGTTCTGAATTGGGTCTTTCTATGAGTGCTGCGTTTACAATTTTTGCGAAGAAGGTTGGCAGAGAATGTCGTATTCCATTTGAGGTTTCTGCTGATCCGTTCTACTCGGAAAGTAATATCCGTGTTTTAAAAGGTCGCCTGGATGATATTAGGTCAGGGAAAGCCAAGTTTGAGGAACACGAGCTTATTGAGGTAGAATAAGTATGAGGAGAACTTTACAATGGCATGGGGACGCTTGGGATGAATATTGCGAGTGGCAGCAGACCGACGAAGCTACATTAAGACGCATAAATGTCCTTATCAAAGATGCCAGGAGAGACCCCTTTACTGGGATCGGAAAACCGGAACCGTTAAAACATGATTTGTCTGGCCTTTGGAGCCGTCGGATCAATGACACAGACCGGCTGACCTATTACCTGGAAGATGGGATTCTTATTATTGTTGGTTGCAAAGGTCATTATGATGATTGGCAATGAACGGATGTTAGGATGAAAGAATATGGAGTGTTATGCTTATAAAAACAATGCTTGACCAACGAGGGCCGATTACACGGGGAGAAGTAGAACTGCTGGAAATTGCAGAGAAAATGCCGATTGTGTTTGACAAGGACAACCCAGAACTGACAAAGGAAGATTTGAAGGGATTTCATCCAAAAGGGAAGTTAGGGAGAGGACTTGCCCAGGTTCGAGCTGGCCAGGGTATCGTTAAGACAATGGAGGAGTTGGAACGAATGGCAGAGAAGGCAGAGGAAACAAAAATTACTCAGATTCAGTTACCAGACCCAGCAGACGCTGATCCGCACCCTCGGCTGCTCCTGGAGGGCCGGGGCATCCAGGCCGGCGAGTGGTTCTCGGCCTTGTTCCCGGATGGCTGGCATGACGTCACCCTGGAGGTGAGCTGGGAGCTGACTGGCCCCGGCTGCTGGTACATCTCGATACCTGGCTTTGAGGACGTCTGTCCGATTGGCCTGTTTGAAAAAGTTTAAACTATATAGCATACTTAAGGTATATAACAGAAATAACTGATATAATGTAAATATAAATGGTGCCACCAGGATAAGGCGGCACCATTTTAGTTTGACAACTGCGAGAATATATGATATAGTTTATATACATTAAATAACTGACGCAAATTATATCAATTAAATAAGAAGGAGTGAAGCCGTTGAAAGTCATAGCGATAGCAAATCAGAAGGGCGGCGTGGCCAAGACCACGACAACGCATAACCTGGGCGTTGCTCTGGCCGCAAAGGGGAAGCGGGTGCTTCTGATCGACCTGGACAGCCAGGCCAGCTTGACCATCAGTGTGGGACTGGAGCCGCTGGAGGTGCAGCGGACGATTGTAGACGTTCTGAAAAAGGACGGGGCGCCGGTCAGTGAGTGCATCGAGCGGATCAGCGAGCGGCTACACATCGTCACATCCATTATCGATCTGGCACCGATGGAGATGGAGCTGTTGTCCAGGGCCAGCCGGGAGAAGATTCTGGACAGGGCCTTGAAGCCGGTTCGGGGGGAATATGACTTTATTCTGGTGGACTGTCCCCCGCAGCTCTCCATCCTGACGATCAACGCCCTGTCATGTGCTGATGGGGTGATTATCCCGGTCAAGACGGACTACCTGGCGTACCGGGGCCTGACGCAGCTTCAGGACAGTATTCAGGAGATACAGGAGCTTATCAACCCGGAGCTGAAGGTGCTGGGGGTCATAGCCACCCTTTACGAAAAACGGGTGGGGGATGATAACGAAATATTGGCCGCTCTGAAAAAAGAGTATAACCTCCTGGGGGTGATTAAGCGGCTGGCTGTGGCCAAGAAGGGCATCTATGACGGCCTGGCCGTGGTGGAGCAGACGCCCGGCAGCGAGATATCCATAGAGTACAATGCTATCGCTGATATGATGATAGCGGACAAATACGAAAGAGAGGGAACAGAGCATGAGTAAGTTGGAGGAACGGGAGAGCCGTAGAAGATCGTCAGTGGTCGGTAGTATAGTCGATAGTGCGCCGGCAGCGGCCAGTGGGAAGAAGGGCCGCCCCAAGGAGGACAGGGAGACAAAGAAACGGGTCAGCTTGTCGGTACTGCCCAGTCTCTATGAGGACATCCAGAAGATTGCCTATGTGCAGCGGCGGAGTGTGAGTGATATAATGAGTGAGCTGATGGAGGGCTACAGATCAGAAAATGTGGCGAGCATTTCTGAATTTGAGGTAATTACAAAACACTGAATTGGAGAGAGAAAATTATGATTCGAGTCCAACTAAGAGAGATGAAAGAAAAATGCGGGTATAGCAACAAGAAGATTGCCGAGCTATCCGGTGTATCGCTGCCAACAGTGAATCGAATAATGTCCGGGCAGACGGATGTACCTAATTTTCAGACTGTGTGTGACCTGGTTATTGCGATGGGCGGATCGCTGGACGAATTAGCGGGTATTCCCCCTAAGCCAACAATACAAGATGAAGGCTCAGTTGAGATTTATAAGGGGATGCTTAAAGAAAAGGACATTTGGATAAAACGACTTTTTGTTATTACATGTACGCTTGTAGTGGTTCTGGTTGGGGTTTTGATCTTTGATGTAACACATCCTCTTATTGGATTTATCAGAAAATAGAGGAAGGACAAGAGAAAATAGCAAAAAATTAGATTGTTTTGTGACATGGACGATAGTATTTGTGCCATACGTGTTTTGGCATAAAACTATCGTCCATAGTTGTGTTTTAGTGTGAAAACTATCACCTGTGATAGTGGGCAGAATCATTGTTTGGGGTTGTTGAATACTGAAAATTTAGAATTGGGATCACAATGGTGTAGGCGTGTTAGCTTATTGAGATATGGTGCGCTATCAGGTATGAGGATTGACGAGTTGGCCGGTTTGGTGTAACTTGGCCGCAGAAGCAGGGTTCAAGTATTTCAACAACGACTTCGACGTGAAAAAGTAGAGCTAAGGATCAAAAAGGAGGTATTACCCATGTGTAAGATGATCCAACGGACTTTTGTCCGTAACAATCGGGAAACGCGTGCTGAGAGGTAAGGCTCCCTACCTTCAAATATCCAATCAACAGGTGAGGAGCAGTTGAGAGAATAATTTTTCAAGCTTTGAGATGCACAAAATTTTTCGAGAGAATAAAAACGGAAAGACTTTACGAAAGAAGGAATATTAAATGGCAAACAATACAGGAGTAACTCTGGCCAAGATCAGAGCAGGTACAGCATCTTTTAAGGAAGATGACACTACCTTTTCCGAAGAAATCAAGGCTGTCCAGAAGGCGCTCAAGTTGATTGGTTTTTGGGGGAACCCTTCAGCTCCAGATGGTAAGTATGGTGTTTATTCTGTTGCTGCAGTGAGAGGCTTTCAGTGTGAGACCGGCTTAACCATAACTGGGAACATGGATAAGATCACTTTGGCAAAGTTAGAAACCTTCTTTTCTTTCCCCTTGTATGGTGGGCACTCAAAGACTCCAAGCGAGTTAGCTATCGCCAGAGGGTTTGATTATGCTGACCAAGGATGTAGTGGCAGTGCAGTAACTCAACTTCGTTCTCAGCTTATAAAAAAGGGGTATAGCGTAGCGGCATCTGGAATATTTGATTCCGCGTTGACTACAGTTGTTAAGCAATTTCAAAAAGATAATGGTGTTAAGGAAACTGGTAATTATGCCCAACAGACGTACAGTGTCCTTATGACGTCTTCTCTGTCTACAAATTGGTTTGCGAACGGGAAAGTCACATTGACTCCAGGCCACCTCGCTCGTTGTGGCTTTTCGGGGGTACTGCTGAATCTTGGTGTAAATGATTTGAATATGGCTTTAAATAATTTCAATATTAACACCAAGGAAAAGGTAAAGCATTTCCTTGCCCAGTGTATGGCTGAGACTATGTACGGAACCCAGTTTGTTGAATACAAATATCAAGCCGGAAGAGGGAAAGTTCCCGATGTGAAGTATTCCCCTTATTACGGTAGTGGCTGTCTCCACCTTACTTGGGACTACGGGTACGAGGGATTCTATGACTATATGAAGTCCATTGGGGTAACCGATGCAAAGATTTATACTCCACCTGAATATGCTACGCAGCACGTAGGTTTCAAATACCCTGGACGTAGTGCAGGCTGGTACTGGGATGAATTCAAAAAGCTTAATACCACCATCAATTGGAATGGATCCGCAAGTGAAATTTGTACGGCTCTGACGGGGAAAATTGTGGGCAGTTCTTCTTCTGCATCGACTCGATTGGGTTTCTACAACAAAATTTCGACTATTCTAAAGTGATTTTATGAATATGCACCCTGGAGCATTTTAACTCTGGGGTGCATATTGTTTGAGTGTAAACTACCACTGTTCAGATGATAAGCCCCATTTAGTTAGTTCGACATCGTTTTCATTTACCATATCCTTTGTAGTTATCCACTCCCCATTTACTTGTTCATATTCTGTGTAAAGGGTGTTAGACTCGCTTTGAGAAATTGATAGTCTTCCAACATGATGCAATATTGTTCCATCTAATAAATATCTGTCATAAGTCATGGGAAGATCCATAGGAATTGGTGCAGTTACAAAATATCCATATTCTTTCAAAAATGCAGGCGAATTTAGTTCCTCAAAATCATCAATAAATATATATTGCTGTGCCTCATTATTATAGACAAGGCACACTTTTTTACTTATTTTACCATAAACTCCCAGGTCAAACAGAAAATCATCAATTCCATCTTTATTCATGTCTATAACTTCAACGCCATCTGTTATTGTGACTGGATCAAAATCTTCCGGTAATTGATACGAAAGAGTTTGAAATGTAGAATTGTCTAAATTTTTTTTAAAAGTAATTTGGATTACGGGAATGGTGTCTTGTGTTACTTGAAAATCATATATAAGTCGTCCGGTATCGGTTCCGGTTCCAATGCCGCCATAATATCTGGAGAGTGGAATTTGTGCGATACTGGGTTCAAGGTCGACTTCCTGTGTTATTGATGAGGAAGCTATAGGAGGAGCCGAAGATGGTGTCGATGAGATATTGCTGTATGAGCATGAGGGGAGAAAAATGCAAAGGAGGAAAGATGTCAAGTAAAATTTAGTTTTTTTCATTACTAACAACTCCTGAATTTTTTCTACGAATTATTATAATACATATGTTGAGTTATATCAAGAGAGAAATAGCGGTTTACCCGTTTATATAATGAACGGGTAAACCGCTATTTCTTTAGTCTTAGGAATATCTTGACTGCCCCGGAAACTTATGCTATACTAAGCGTGGGAGGTTAGATACCGCTGAAATAGCGGCACCAGGCTGGCCGCTACCGGTCGGCAACCAGGTAGACGTCACTTCTCACGTTGCTCGTCTGGGCGAGGGTAAACAGCTAATTAGGCCCAGAGCGTCCCGGCTCTCAGCTGGGGGTTTAGCATTTGCTAATCAGAAGCCGTACAGGTTTGATACCCCTGTGTGGTGTGCGGGCTTGCCGTAGTAACCTTTGTGAACTGGAAAGCACACCATTGACCCCGATGTGAGTAATCCTTTTGAAAGCTCGGGTAAGTACAACGTATCGTGTCCCTACCCACCCTCTGAATGTGGCCGGTTGCACTGTAAAGATGACCGGAGAGCTGCTCCCTCGGATCAAGGAGCCGACAGAACCCGAACTGCCGTAGATGTTTAATAAATAGGGCTGCACACATAAGCAAGATAAAAAGTGTAGGGAGCAATCCCAAACCCGTCACACATAAGACGTTAAAAAGTGTACTTTGCCGATTGTCGAGGCCCACGGGCTGACAGGAGGCGGCTTGGCTTTAACAGCTATAATGTATGTATTATATATAAAATAAGTATCTTATATTGTTTATATGAATGATATAAGAGAAATAAGTTATTTATATTATTTTGTTTATATAAGTTGTTGACCTGGAGAAAGGAGGCTACCTGGTGGGGAGACGAAATAAATTTTACTCGAAAGACTTACACCAGCAAGCCTATGACCGGCTCACAGGAATGCAGTCATTTGGCGAAAGCAAGAGGGCGGCGGTCGCCGCCGGGACGGATAGGGATAAGATTTTCTCCGTCAGCACCTACAAGGCATATTGGAAGCATACCAAGTATTTTATCAAGTACATCAAGGAACACCATCCAGAGTGTACCACACTGAAAAGCGCAAGGAAGTACGCCAACGAGTGGCTTCAGACAAGGGTTGACCAGGGCCTGTCTGCCTGGACTGTCCAGCTGGAGGCCAAGGCCCTGGGCAAGCTGTACGGGATTGCTCCGGACGATGATAATTATTTTAAGCCCCCAAAGAGAAACCGCCAGGATATCAAGAGGAGCCGCGGCGACCGTGTGCGGGATCGTCACTTCTCCAAAACCAATAATGACGAACTGATTAAGTTTTGCCGGGGGACAGGGCTGCGGCGAAGTGAGCTGGAGGCATTGAGGGGGAAAGACCTGGTGACCAGGGCACAGATCGAGGACGGGATCGCCAGGCTTGAAGCTATCCCAGAGGACAAGAGGACGGTCCAGGAGACGAAGCGATTGGACATGCTGAAGGACACCAGGATGTTTCCGGGGGAGTATTTTACTTTTGTCCGCCAGGGCAAAGGTGGCCGGCAGCGGGTAAGCCCCATCATTGGGAAGAATGTGGAGCAGATCGTGGCCAGGATGCAGGAGACGCCAGCAGAGGAAAAGGTTTGGCAGCATGTTCATAAGAGTGCGGATATCCATTCCTACCGGGCTGAGTACGCCACGGCCATTTACAAGGCCCATGCCAGGGCTATCCAGGATATTCCCTATGACAGTGTGAACAAGGGCACCGGGCGACGGTATCAGAGCCAGGTCTACACCTGCCGCAAGGACGAGGCCGGAAAGAAGTTGGACAAAGCTGCCATGCTGGTGTGCAGCAAGGCCCTGGGACATAACCGGATCAGCGTCGTGGCTGACAATTACATCCGGGGGCTGTGAGGAGGAGGGAGCTGCTATGGCCAGGTTTGTCAAGGAAGGTGCTTTTGGTTATAAGGACGTTCCAGGTGGCCAGTTTGACCAGGAGTGTACCCATGTGATTTTGAAACTGAAGGAGTATGACAAGCTGCTTCAGGAGAAAGCAAGAGCGGAGCAGGAGACCAGGAATACAAAATATGACGCTGAGAGAGCGATTGATAAAGCAAAACGGGATGCCAGCTACACGGCCCAGAAAGCCGCTGAGGAGGCCCGCCAGACGGTGGCCGACATGGAGGAGGCCCTGGCCGCTGAAAAGGCTGAGAGCGCCCATCAGCGGGCGCTGAACGCCAATCTGCTGCGGATCGCCAAGGAGAGGGCCAACGCTGACAGGAAGCTGAAGCCCAAGAAAGAGCATACCGGGTATGTAGTGGTCGTCTCGGAGGTGAGGGAGTATCGTTATCGAAGTGGGAGGAAGTGGAAGAAGGTAAAATTAAGGGAGACGATACTGCAAAGCCATTACACGGTTGATTTTTCAGAAACAGAAGTAGAAACCCAAATAGAGCGGGAGCTGTTTCCAGAGGATGATGTTTGGATGGTCAGCAGAATAGGAATTACTGGCAGATATGGCGGAACTTATGAGGAAATGATAGAGGACAGTTCTGTTGATGAAGAATTTTTGAAACGTAATATACTACTGAAGGGGCAGCAAAGACTAAGGGCCAATTTTCGTTCTGGATATTGGGAGGTCATTTGTCTCCACACTAAGCCTTTGGATGTGGTTCCAAGGGATATGAGAGTCTGTGAAAAATAGCCTGTTCGGGGGGCTTAAAAAGCCAAATAAGACGATTTGCTGGAGGGATAAGTTTACGGTGGATATGGAGGAAGTATGGAGGCCCATCAAGAGATATGAGGGCCTTTATGAAGTTAGCAGTTATTGGAGAGTAAGGAGTGTTGACCGATACGATCGAAGGGGGACGTTTCACAAAGGGAGAATTTTAAGAATACGCAAATCAGGTATATTTGATGGGTTGTATGTTACACTCAGTAAAAATGGTGTTCGGAAAGAAAGAGATATTGGATATATTCTGGTTCATGCGTTTGAGGACTGTGATAATTTGCAAGAGATTTTGGAGCGTAAACCGGACATAAAATAGCTTGTTCAGGGGACTTGAAAAGGTGTGCTGGACAGGCTATAATTATAGCAGAATATGTGGAAAAACTCTATTGATAATAAATAGCCAGATAGGGGCCTTTAGGCCCTAAAAAATCCAGTCATTTTTCTCTCAGGGGCGGGAGAAAGTCGGAGGGGAAAAGGGGGGTGAGCGGAGGCTGTGGGAATGTGGTAAACCCAACGGGTTTTCCATATTTCCATAGCCGGAGCGAGGGGGGAAAGGGGGAGGTGACTTTCTCTTTAAGGCCCCGAAGGGGCCGCTCTTTGGCTCCCCCTTTCCCCCCTGCCGCCCGCAGGCGGCTCCCCCGTCCCCGCCGCAGCGGATTTTTTCTTTTTGCTTCTTTTTCTTTTTTGTGTAGGAGGTGCTTCTATGTCAAGTGGGTTCCGTGGTACTGTTGCTGAATATCAAGCCTTGTATATGGAGAAGAATGCCCACCTGGAGCAGTTTTTAGAACAGGTTGAGCCATTTGATTTCTACCGGGAGATTTTCCCGGAGGGGTCTTTTGAGCGGAAGGGGCATTATGAGGACAGTCGGCCCAACGGGATAGCCGTTTCTCTACCTGGTAAGGGCGGCTCTGTCAATGGGATTGCCCTGGAGATCGAAGGGGACGGTAAGGCGAAGCGGTATATCATCACGGACGATTTGAAGAAGCTGGACGAGCTGATCGACACGGACTTTACCATCATGGCGCCGATTTCATACTTTGGTAAGAGCCGGTCGGGGAAGTTCGCCCGGTTCCTCTATGCCCTGGCCTTTGACCTGGATGGAGTGGGGATGCCCCAGCTCCGGGATGTGCTGCATCAGATGGACAAGGGGATTTTGCCAAAGGCCAGCTTTGTGGTGAATAGCGGGACAGGGCTGCATCTGTATTACATTTTGTCCGAGCCGGTTCCCATGTACCCACAGAACCAGCACTATCTGAAGGAGTTGAAGTATTCCCTCACCCGGCAGATTTGGAATAGGTTCACCTCTACCATCAAGCAACCGCAGATGCAGGGGATTATGCAGGGGTTTCGGGTGGTCGGTTCCTGGTCAAAGCTGGGCAAGGGCTATCCTGTGACGGCCTACCGGCTCGGTGATCGGGTAGAGTTGGATGATCTTTTGGACTACATACCAGCATCGAACGGGGAGCGGCAGAAGTTACAGGGGATTTTGAGAAAGACCACGATGCCGATGGCTGAAGCAAAGGAAAAGTATCCAGATTGGTATGAGCGGCGGATAGTGAAGGGGGAGCGGCGGGGCCGCTGGACGGTAAAAAGAGATCTCTATGATTGGTGGCTGCGCCGCATCCGGGACGAGATCCGGGTGGGCCACCGCTATCATGGGGTAATGACCCTGGCGATCTACGCTAAGAAGTGCGGTATTGAGGAGGCCGAGCTGCGCCAGGACGCCTATTCTCTCCTTCTGCCCTATGATGAAATGAGCATCGAGGAGGTCAACCGCTTCACCAGGGAAGATGTAGAGGCCGCTCTCTCGATGTTCAATGAGGACTATGTGACATTTCCCAGGGATGATATAGCGAGGCTTTCCGGGATGCCTATGCCAGTCAATAAGCGGAATTGGAGGAAACAGGGGCTTCATATTCAATTTATGAATCTGAATAGGCAGTTCAAAGTAGCGTCAGGGGAATGTACGAATGGTGGGCGACCGTCAGCGCAGGAGCAGGTATATCAGTGGCGGCAGCAGCATCCAGACAGGCGCAAGGCCGACTGTCATCGGGACACCGGCCTTGATCCTAAGACCATTCGGAAGTGGTGGGATTGTCCGCCTCCAGCGGTGAGCATGAGGGATGGACATATCACGGTGAGGGTTGAGCCGTCCCAGGAGATCAGCGATTTTCTGGTTGGCAGTCTGCATCAGTCAGAATGAAAGCAGTTGTATATTATTTTGCTTGTATTTTGCGGTTCGGTGTGGTATACTATACAGGCACAGAAAGGGGTGGCTGTTATGGCACAGATTAGTTTGCGTGTCGATGATGATGTGAAGCGTGGAGCGGAACAGGCTTTGAGCGATATTGGATTGAGTATGTCTACTGCTATCAATGTGTTTTTGCGTAAGGTGGCCCGTGAGCATCGTATTCCGTTTGAGCTGTCGGCAGATGTGCCGAATGCTGAAACCGTTGAAGCAATTCAGGAGGTAAAGAGGATGAAGGCCGACCCTGGCCTTGGCAAGACCTATACCGACGTCGATCAGATGATGGAGGAGTTGCTTGCCGATGTATAACGTGAGGCCGACCTCGAAATTCCAGAAGGATTTGAAACGGGCAAAGAGGCGGGGCTATGACATTGACCTGCTGAGGGATATTATTAAAAAGCTGGCGGCGGGGGAGCCGCTGCCAGCGAAGAACAGAGATCACGATCTCTCCGGGGATTATGTTGGTTGCCGGGAGTGCCATATCACCCCGGATTGGCTGCTGATCTACGAAGTGGACGGGGACGATCTGATTTTGTATCTGACCCGGACAGGTACGCACAGTGACTTGTTTTAGAGGGCCTTAGAAAATGACACACCAGGAATACAACAAAAAACTGGAAAGAGGGCTTGCCCAGGTTCGGGCCGGCCAGGGTATCACCAAAACGATGGAGGAGTTGGAACATATGGCAGAGGATGAAGTGAGAATTGCCCAGCTTCAGCTACCGGACCCGGCAGACTCCGATCCGCACCCCCGGCTGCTTCTGGAGGGCCGGGGCATCCATGCTGGGGAGTGCTTTTCTGCTCTTTTCCCTGATGGCTGGCACGACATTACCCTGGAGGTGAGCTGGGAGCCGACCGGCCCCGGCTGCTGGTACATATCGACACCTGGCTTTGGGGACATCTGCCCCATTGGTCTGTTTGTCAAAGTATGAAAACCATACGGGAGATAGCGGACGAAATAGGGGTATCAAAGCAGGCTGTCTTTAAGAAAATCAAGCGGGAGCCGCTGTCAACCAGTTTACAGGGGTTGACGTCAACCGTTGACGGTAGGTTGACGGTATCGGTTGACGGTGAAAAGCTGATAAAACAAGCATTTTCGGCGGGCACACCGTCAACCAACCATCAACCGGTTGACGGTGTGGTTGACGGTCAGGTTGATGGTATAATCGCCGTTTTACAGGCCACCATCGATACGCTGCAAGGCCAACTTGAAGTGAAGGACAGGCAGATCGAGCAGCAGACGCAGACCATCACCCGGCTGTCTGATGCCCTGGTCGCTGCCCAGCAGACGGCGGCAGCGGCCCAGGCTCTCCATGCCGGGACAATTCAGCAGCAGCTTCTTTCCGGCGAGGCCGGGGCCGATCAGCAGCACCCAGAGCCGGAGTCTGGACAGAAGCGGAGTTGGTTTAGTTGGCTTTTTAGGAATTAAGCATATTGGGATGGCTGATTTCAGTTTTTGACTACGCCAAAAAACATTTGTGCAACTGGAAGTTGCACAAATGTAAAGTGCTAGTGGTTTCTTTTGGTGTTAATTTGCTGTATTCTACAAAGGAGATTTTCAGATGGAATTGTATGAGAAATTGATTCATCTGAGAAAACAGAAAGGTTTGTCTCAATTAAAATTAGCAGAGGAATTGGGTGTATCGCGTCAGGCGATATCAAAGTGGGAAGTTGGGACGGCGGTTCCTTCAACTGAAAATTTGCGTAGTTTAAGCAAACTCTATGGTGTGTCTTTAGATTACTTGGTTGAGGATAAAAATATTGAAAGCTCTGTAGAAAACGACATAGCAGAGAATGAACCGAGTAGTGATACCATTTCTAATGAGGATAAGTCAGAAATCACTCAAGATCGAATGCGGAGTATTAGTGGCAAATCTGTTTATGTTAAAACAGTCTCTATTGCAGTGTGTATCTGGCTGTTTGTACTGATTGTTGGAATTTTAGGACATGCTACTCTTGCAGCGGGACTTTTTATTATTGGAACTGCAATTCCTCTGATAATTTTTTTGTTGTGTACAAAAGCAATAGGTTATATTTGGAGGAAATTACATAATGAAAAGATATAGATTAGCACTAACAGTGTTGTTAGCACTACTTTTTTGTATGCCTGTTTCTCCATGTGCGCTTGCTGCTGAAGCGGGAGAAGGTGTAAAGGAGTACAGTGTTTCATTTTCGGATTTCTCTCAGATGGCCGAAAATGAGAAAATGGAAAAAATCGTTACAGATTCCAATGGAAATATAGCCATAGTCGGTATTGAGAGGGTGATTGATGGCCGGTCATGTTATAGCGCTGGCTCTACGTGGCGGGTGTGGTTTACTGGGGTCACAATTAACGCCGAATTTTATATGACGGTATCCAATAATACGGTTACAAGCGTATTTGATGATACTATATCGGTAATTGGCGGTACATATGAAGACGATGAATTAACTATGACATCGACTTATGGCAAACTATCCTTTAAGGTTACTTCACTGGGTAGTATCATGTCAGGAAAATGTTGGCTAAAAGGCACTGTTACTGGCAGTGAGGATAAGATCGATGTGAGTTGGCGGATGTAATTGTAGGAATTTTCTAACTTGTTTATTAGGTGGCAGAGCAAGGCATTGATAGACAAGTTAGTAAATTTATATCAAATTTTGAAGGGTGGATTTTACATGAAAAAATTCTTATCTCTGACCTTGGCGCTTATCATGACCTTGGCACTTGCTGTACCTGCTTTTGCCGTAACCGATCCGACTATCCCGTCTGACACATCGGATGAGGATTATGGTATTATGCCTTTGGTACCACTTTTCCCGCAGACGCCTATTGCTGGTGCTGGAACATATAAGACATATGATTTTACGGCATCTTCTTCAAACGGAAACTACATTCGGTTTTGGTTTGAGAATACTACAAGCGAGGCGGTTGATGTTTATCTTTACCGAACAGATTCTGGAAAAGATAAGCTTGTGAAGTCTATGTCTGTCGATGGCGATTCTCATAATCAGGAAGTTTATTACAACTCTACCGCTGGTTCTGGCACCTACTATATCAAAATTGATGCTTCTGAATCTGGCGGAACGATTAGCGGGAATTTGTCTGTAGCTCAGTATACAAAGAGGCCCAACTAATTATAGAGCCGACCGGAAGCGATAGGAGGTGGCCGGATTTCGGCCACCTCCTATCGCTTATACCCGCGGGAGCGCGCAAAAGCACTTTCATACTG
>OFGJ01001028.1_pt1 | contig 16000 bp, 18 predicted proteins | sample 1521731 | NCBI WGS metagenome assembly OFGJ01 (sample SAMEA3504126, study PRJEB24116) | mouse gut metagenome | biome: mouse gut; feature: mouse-associated habitat; material: faeces | place: Denmark | collected 2011 | reverse complement strand
AGAACGACGAGAACGTCAACACGCCGGAGCAGCGGAAGAAGCTCCGGGACTGGTTCTATAAGGCCGTGAGCAAGGCGGGCGACACCTACACGGACATCGTCTATATAGGGACGCTGCTCCACTACGACGCCCTCCTCGCCAACGTGGCGAAGAACCCCGAGTATGTGACGGCCCGCTACAAGGGCGTCATCTCCTTCGCAACCCATACGGAACTATGGGAGGCGTGGGAGCGTATCTACACCGACCTCGAGAACCCGGCGCACCAACAGGACGCCGAGGCGTTCTTCAAGGCCAACGAGGCCGAGATGCTGGAAGGCACGGCGGTCTTGTGGGAGGAGAAGCTCCCCTACTATGCCCTCATGGTTATGAGAATATCCGAGGGCGAGGCGTCCTTCTCCTCCGAAATCCAGAACGAGCCCATAGACCCCGAGAATTGCGCCTTCGCCGAGGAGTGGTTCGACTACTATGACGACGACGGGAAGACCGTCCCGGACTTCTCCGAGTCGCGGTTCATCTTCGTTGGAGCGAACGACCCCTCGCTGGGCAAGAACCGCAAGAGCGACACCTCGGCGATCATCGGCCTCGCGAAGGACACCTCCTCGGGCTACCTCTACGTCGTGATCGCCGACATAGCCAAACGCAAGCCGGACAAGATCATCGACGACGCCCTGGATGACTCCCGGAGGCTCCGGCGCGAGTACAAGAAGCCCTTCTATAAGTTCGGCGTCGAGGCGGTTCAATTTCAATACTACTTCGCCGAGATCATGCGGCAGCGGGCGGCGGAGTGCGGAGAGTATCTCCCCATTGAGGAGATCAACAGCGTCCAAAATAAAGACGCCCGCATCCAGAGCTTGCAGCCGTTCGTCAAAAACGGTTATCTCAAGTTTTCCAAGAAACACAAGACCCTAATCGACCAGCTCCTCAAGTACCCCATGGGGAAAAACGATGACGCGCCCGATGCCTTGCAGATGGCGGTCGCGCTGGCCCTCTCCGTGAAGGTGGGGCGGAAAGTCGATTATAAATCGGTACAGGGCCGCGCCATCCGCTTCCGGCGCGGGGCCTACTAAGGAGGGCGGGCTATGTCAAGGAAGAACAACAGGCGGCAGCAGAACAGGCAGCAAGCGCCCTCACAGCGCCGCCCGGACACGCGGGAAGTCGCCGTCGCCCAGGTAACGGACAAATACAGCGACTACCCCTCGAACGGGCTCACCCCCGTCAAGCTCGCCGAGATATTCAAAGAGGCCGACGCGGGCGACATTCTCCGGCAAGCAGAGCTCTTTGAGGAGATGGAGGAGAAAGACCCGCATCTCTTTTCGCAGCTCCAAACCCGGAAGAACGCGGTCACGGGTCTGGACTTCGAGATCATACCCTTCGACTCCGACGACGAGAGGGACAAGGAGATCGCGGAGTTCGTCGAGGCGCAGATCAACGGCATCGAGGGGCTCGGGGACATTATGCTCGACCTCCTGGACGCGATCGGGAAAGGCTTCGCCGTCTCTGAAATCATGTGGGGCTATGAGGGCGGGCGGGTCGTCGTGAACGACATCCGCTCCCGCTATCAAAAGCGTTTCTTCTGGGACAGCGAGGACGCCTTCAAGGTCAGGACGGACGAGGCCCCCGAGGGGATGGAGCTCCCGAGGAACAAGTTCATCCTCCACCGCTACAAAGCCCGCAGCGGGCACCCGTCCCGAGCCGGAGTCCTCCGCGTGGTCGCCTGGATGTACCTGTTCAAGAACTACACCCTCAAGGACTGGGTCGCGTTCTGCGAGGTCTACGGGATGCCGCTCCGCCTGGGCAAGTACCAGCCGGGGGCGAGCGAGGACGACAAGCGGGCCCTCATGCAAGCCCTCGCGCAGATCGGCGCGGACGCGGCGGGCATTTTCCCGGACGGGACGACGATCGAGTTCGTGAACACCGAGAAGGCGAGCTCGACCGACCTCTACGAGCGGCTCGCCCGTTACTGCGACGAACAGGTCAGCAAGGCTGTACTCGGGCAGACCCTCACCTCGGACAGCGGCGGCGGCAGCTACGCCCAAAGCAAGACGCACAACGACGTCCGGCACGATCTCACCGTCGCCGACTGCAAGGCCCTCGCCGAGACGCTCCGGCGCGACCTCATCCGGCCCCTCGTCCTGTTCAACTTCGGGGACGACACCCGCGTCCCTTATATCCGCTTCGACGCGGAGGAGTCGGAAGACCTTGAGCAGACGGCGAACATCATCGGCATCCTCATTGAGAAGACCGGGCTCAAGGTTCCGACCTCGTACATTTACAAGAAGTTCTCCATCCCGAAGCCGGAAGGCGGCGAGGAGATCGCGCGGCCGTCCCAGCAGAACGCAGGACTCGGGGGGCTTCCCTTCAAGCAGACGCCGCCCATGGGCGCGATCAGCCTCAAGGCCGGGGCCGAACCGGGCCACGGGACGCAGGAGCGCGTCGATCTTCTTGCAGACGTCGCCGTCAAGAAAAGCGCGGGCACCTTCAAGAAGGCATTCGGCCCGGTTCTCAAATTGCTTGAGAAGGCCGAGAGCCTCGAGGAGCTCCGGGACATGATGGAAGACACCGAAACCGTCGCCGCCGTCTTCAAGGAGATGGATGTCACCGACGTGGAGGAGCTGCTTCAAAAGGTCATGCTCTACGCCAACCTCGAGGGGAGGACGCTGGAACATGGACGGGATTGAGAGCGCGTTCTCGCGGAAGGACATGACCTTCGAGGAAGCGGTCGAGTATTTCAAGGGCCGCGTCCCGGTCACGGCGGACGTCTTCTATCGCATCGCCGAGCAATACCGGGGCCTCGCCTTCACGGTCAGCGGCTACACAAAGGCGCAAATCCTCAAGCGGTTCTATGATGAGATACTCGCAGCCCTGGAAGACGGGAACACCTTCTCGGAGTTCAGGAAGAACATGAACGACTTCCTCAAGGCCGAGGGCTACGAGGGGCTCGACCCCTTGCAAGCCGACCTCATCTTCCGTACCAACATACAGACGGCCTACAACGTGGGCCACTACGAACAGATGACAGACCCGGGCGTCATGAAGCTCCGCCCCTTTTGGCAGTATGACGCCGTCAACGACACCCACACCCGCCCGAGCCATCTCGCTATGGACGGGAGGGTATTCCCGGCAGATCATCCCGTTTGGAATACCTGGTTCCCTCCGAACGGGTTCCGATGCCGCTGCATCGTGCGGACGCTCTCAAAGCGGCAAGTCGAGGCCCGGGGGCTCACGGTCGAGGAGAAGTTCCCGGCGATCGCCCCCGACCCCCACTTCGGCACCAACCCGGCGAAGGTGAAGTTCGCGCCCGACCTCAAGGGCTACCCCGACGCGCTCGTGAAGGCATACCAAAACCGGGAAAAGGAGAACCCCTCGCCGTGAGCCCGTAAAAGGGCCATAGGAGGGCCGCGAGCGCGGGGAGGGTAATTTCACGGGGTAGACAGGAAGGGGCCGTTATAACGCCCATTAACGGCGTTATAGACGGCAACACGACGCAGACGAAGGAGGACAAGAGCAGATGCACGACTTTCTCACCCTCAAGAGCAAGGAGATGGAGGTCGGAGGAGCGCCGGAGGTCATCTCCGTCCTTCCCCTGGGCCACGTCAAAAGCGCGAAGGGGGAGTTCGACGTCGACGGGGAGAGCTTCTCCGCCATGAAGGCGCAGATCGCCCAGCGCGGCGTCGACCTCGTCGTCGACTACGAGCACCAGACCCTCACCGGGGAACAGGCCCCCGCCGCTGGATGGGTCAAGGAGCTCTTTCTCGACGACGGACAGATCAAGGCGCGGGTCGAGTGGACGGACAGGGCGAAGGCGTACCTCGAAAACCGGGAGTACCGCTACCTCTCCCCGGTCATCACCGTCCGCAAGGCCGACAACAAGGCGACGGGGCTCCACTCGATCGCCCTCACAAACACCCCGGCGATCGAGCACATGGAGGCGATCGTCAACTCACTCAATTTTGAAGGAGGACAAAACACTATGAACGAGTTCATGAAGAAGCTCGCGGCGCTGCTGGGCCTGGGCGAGGACGCCACCGAGGAACAGGTCACGGAGGCGCTCAAGGCTTGCCTCGAGGAGAACAAGAGCCTCAAGGAGAGCGCCGCCGAGGCAGGAGAGCAGCAGCCCCCGGAGGATGACAAGGTCGTCGCGAACAAGGAAGTCTGCGAGCTGCTGGGCCTCAAGGCCGGAGCGGCGACCGCCGACGTGGCGGCGGCGATCATGGCCCTCAAGGGCGGCAACATCGGCGGCGTCAACCTCGTGGAGCAGGTCAAGAGCCTGGAAGCGAAGCTCACCGACCGGGACGCCGAGGAGGCCGTTGAGCTGGCCCTCAAGGCGGGCAAGATCACCCCGGCACAGCGGGACTGGGCGAAGGGCTACGCCCTCAAGAGCCTGGATGACTTCCGGGGCTTTGTTGAGAAGGCTCCCCAGGTCGTCCCCATGGGCGACGTGGGCGGCTCCTCGTCCCTGGCCCTCAAGGCCGACGAGGTCGACGAGGCGACGCTCCTTGTGTGCAAGCAGCTCGGCATCAGCCCCGAGGATGTCAAGAAGTACGGAATGAAGGGAGAGTAAGACCATGGCAAAATTGACAGCACCGAGAGACACAAGTGAGATCGCAGGCGGCGCGACCTCGATCGTGCTCCCCGTTAAGGCGGCGACCACGATCTTCCAGGGCTCCATCGTTGTGATCGACGCGGATGGCTACGCAATCCCCGGCAAGAAGGCGGCGTCGCTCAAGGCGGCGGGCCGGGCCGAGGAGACCGTGGAGAACGCCGGGAAGGACGGCGAGGCCGTCGTCCGGGTGAGGCGCGGCGTCTTCGTCTTCGACAACAGCAGCACCGCCGCGAACAAGGTCGGCCCTGGCGACGTTCTGGGCCCGTGCTACATCGAAGACGATCAGACCGTCACCAAGACCGCGACGGGCGCGTCCGTGGCTGGCCTCGTCGTCCGAGTGGACGACGAAGGCGTCGCCGTGGAGATGGGCTTCGGCTATACCGCCCCCGCCGTATCCTGACATCCGAAAATAGGAGGAATTAGATCATGATTGTCAATCCCCAGAATTTGAGGGGCATCTATGTCGGGTTTAACACCCTGTTCAACAAGGCCCTCAACACCGTCGAGCCGCTCTACAAGCAGATCGCCACCGTCACCCCGTCCACCACGGACGCCGAAACCTACGCCTGGCTCGGGGACATCCCCGGAATGAGGGAGTGGATCGGCGACCGCGAAATCCAGAACCTCACCGCCTCCGGCTACACCATCAGGAACAAGGACTTCGAGCTCACGATCGGCATTGACCGAAACGCGATCGAGGACGACAAGATCAGTCTCTATAATCCCTCGGTCGAGATGCTCGCCCAGTCCGCCGCCGTACACCCCGACGAGCTCGTCTTCGCGCTGCTGGCCTCCGGCTTCGCCGCGAAGTGCTACGACGGGAAGCCCTTCTTCTCCGACAAGCACGAGATCGGGAAGAAGGTCGTCTCCAATATGGGCACCGCGCCGCTCTCCCTCGAGGCGTACATCGCCGCCCGGGCGGGCATGATGAGCCTCACCAACGCGAAGGGCCGGGCGCTGAACATTATCCCGGACACCCTCGTCGTCCCGCCCGCCCTCGAAGCGAAGGCCCGGGACATCCTCGTCGCTGACTTCATCAACGGCACCCGGAACACGATGCAGGGCACCGCGAAGCCCCTCGTCGTCCCCCAGCTCGCCGGGCATGACTCCGCATGGTATCTGCTCTCTACCTCTCGCCCCCTCAAGCCCCTCATCTACCAGGAGCGCAAGAAGGCGAAGTTCGTGAGCAAGACCGCCGAGACCGACGACAACGTCTTCATGAAGAAGCAGTTCCTCTACGGCGCGGACAGCCGGGGGAACGCGGGCTTCGGGTTCTGGCAGATGGCCTACGGCAGCGACGGCAGCGCCAAGGCGTAAGCCCCACATAAGGAGGGAGCTCCATGAGCTACAGCACAAGGGCAGAAGTCCGCGAAATGCTCAAGGACGACGCCCTCAACGCCATCATCGGCGACACCTTCGAGGAGGACGAGGCCGAGCGCGAGGCGAAGATCGGCCCCATCATCGACATGGCGATCGGCGACGCCGACGCCGAGATCGACGGCTACCTCGCCAAACGCTACAAAGTCCCCTTCGACCCGGTTCCGAGAGTGTTGAACAAGTTCTCGAAGGACATCGCGATCTACAACCTCTATTCCCGCATCGGGATTGACGAGAGTGAGGCCGAGAAGAACTACCTCAACCGCTACAATGCGGCGGTCAAGTTCCTCACGCTGGTGGCGGAGGGCAAGGTCTCCCTCGGGGCCGATGCTGACGGAGACCCCGCCAGCGCAGCTGCGATTGGATTCACCGTCCAGTCAAACCCCCGGCTGTTTAGCCGGGGGCAGATGAGGGGGATGTGAGTCATGTACGACATCCGCCTGGAGGGGGACACCCGGGCCATGCTCCGCAGGATACGGAGCTTCTCAGAGATCGATCGTCGCAGCATTAACGCCGCGCTCGCTGAGGGCGTCCGGGAGTCAACCCTCGAACGCTTCCGGCAGAGCAAGGGCCCGGACGGGCGACGGTGGAAGAGCTCCAAGCGGGCAATATTGGAGGGCGGCAAGACCCTGGTCAAGACCGGCCAGCTCCGCAACTCCATCCACACGAGATCGGACGCCTCCGGCTTTGCGGTCGGCACCAACGCCAAACACGCGGCGACCCATCAGTTCGGCGAGCCTGGGCGCACCATCCGGGCCCGCAGGAAGAAGGTGCTGCGCTTCCAGTATAACGGCAAGTGGGTCTCCAAGAAACAGGTGCGCGTCAAAATCCCGGCCCGGCCCTTCCTCGGCTTGTCGGAGGACGATATGCGGGAGATGAAGGCCACCGTGGAGGACTTCATCGGAAGGGAGGGCTGACCATGCTCTATGGGCAAAGCAAGCAATACCTCCTGGAGAAGCTCACGGAGGCGGGCCTCAAGTCAAGGCCATACACGGCTCTGAAGGCCCTTCAGAAAAGCCAGGAGTCCCACGTCGGTGCAGTTTTGTTTGAACGGGAAGCCTACGCCCGAAACGGCTCCAAAAAGCGTTATAGGGATGAAGAGGGAGCGAAACACAAACGGCGCAAGGTTTTCGATCGGGCTGTCACCTTCGTTGTGCTCATAGGCGACTACACGGACGACGCCGTGGAGACCATGCTGGAGAAGTTTGTCTCTTTGCTTGACCGTGGCATCATGGTCGACGGGAATTTTGTCCCGCTGGAGATAGAGGGCGTGGAGTGGGTCGATACCGAGGACGCGCTCCTCAAGGCCCAGGTCGCCGTCCGCGTGACGGTCACCTTCAACGGCGGCGTCTACAAGGACACGGACTTCGGGCCGCTGACCCATGTCAAGGTGGTCGAGATCGAGAAAATCAACGGAAAGGAGAATACAGATGGCAACCAAGAGTAAGCCGGAGGCCACGCCCGCAGCGGCGCAGCAGCCGGAGCAGCCCCAGGAGCTGCTGTCGATTGACACGCTCCGGGAGAAGCACAAGATCACGCGCCCCGTCTTCGCTGGCGTATGCGCCGCGAACGACTGGAAGCCCGGCAGGGCTATGACCGAGGAGGCGTTCCTCCGGGCGGTCGCCGATTTTACCGGGGCCCCCATGGGCGCACCCCAGGGAAAGTGAGGCTAAGAAGTAATGCTTAGAGACGTTAAGACGATCATTTCTGACGGTCTGCTCGGTTTTGCGACCGCCACCGGCGACGGCCTGAGCGTCAAGATCGGAGCCTCGCCCGTGGTGTCCGACACGCCGATCATCGTCACCGGCGACATGGACGCCGCCAAGATCAGGGGGCGGCTGGGCCTGTCCCCGCTGGCGGACGCCACCATGGACGCCGTCCAGGGCGGCGCGGCCCGCATCTTCTGCCTCCCGGTCGCCGCGACCACGGCGGGCACCCTGGCTCCCGTGGTGAAGGAGGGGGACGGCGGCGGCAGCTTGACCGTAGACGGCTCCCCCACCAACGCCTTCCAGGTGGTCATCCAGATCACCGCCCAGGGCGGGCTGAACACCGCAGCCTTCAAAGCCTCCATTAACGGGGGCCACAGCTTCACCGACGAGATCACCGTCCCTGTGACCGGCTCCTATGCTCTGGAGGGGACGGGGCTGACCGTCCAGTTTGCCGAGGCAGCGGACGCCGACCAGAAGCCCAGTTCCTTCCTGGTGGGCGACACCTTTACCTTCAGCTCCACGGCCCCGGCTATGACCAACGGCGACGTCCTGGCGGCGGTGGATAAGCTGAAGGAGTTTGTCCAGGAGTTCGAGTTCATCCATATCGTCGGTGAGAGCACCCTCCCCCTCTGGCAAGCCATGAGCGAGGCCCAGAAGGAGCTCATGAACGTCTACCACAAGCCTGCCTTCATTCTGCTGGAGGCAGCGTTCCCCCAGGCAGACGTGGACGGCGATCTTCACGACTGGGCCTTCCAGATGGAAGCGAACCGGAAGAAGATCAAGAACACCGACATCCAGGTCTGCGCGGCCTGGGGCAGACTCGTCCGGCTGGACGGCACCACCCAGAATGTCAACCTCGCCGGGCTGGTGTCGGGCCGCTACGCCAAGGCTCCCGTCCAGGTCTCCATCGGCAAGACCCAGCCCGAGGCGGGCTACGGTTTCCCGGAGACGCAGCTCCTGGAGCTGATTCCGGCTGGCTACGACAACACCATCATCGAGTTCCTGGACGTGGCCGGGTACCTGACCTTCCGAGAATATGACGGCCTGGACGACCTCTACGTCTACCACCCCAAGATGATGTGCCCGGACGGGAGCGACTACCGCTACGCCGAGGACGTGCGCGTCAGAAACAAGATCGTGCGAGAAACCCGGAAGAAGGCCCTGCTGTTCAAGAACGACGACATCGACCTCACGGACATCCAGGGCGAGCTGGAGGCCCGGGCGAAGTTCATCGCCACACCCCTTGACCGCATGGTGAAGCAGAAGGAGATCAGCTCCTACGAGATCATCGTCAAGGAGGGGCATGAGGAGACCTTCCTGGAGGACGAGACCATGCGGGTCAAAATCCGCTATCTCTCCAGAGGCTACATCCGCGAGGTGGAGATCGACCTGGGCCGCGCCCCGATCACCGCGTGACAGAAGGGAGGATAAGAGACTATGAGCCTCAAAGTAAACGGTAAAGCCTACGACTGGGGCGACGTCGACGTCAAGTTCCCCGGTCTGGCCCTCGTCGTGCAGGAGATCAGCTACGACGACGAGATGGAGATGGAGGAGTCCTACGGTTACGGCCATCGGCCTCGCGGCTATGGCACCGGCAACTATAAGTCCTCCGGGAAAATCTCCCTGCTCCGGGACGACTACGAGGAGTTCCTGTCGTGGTGCAAGTCCCAGGGTGTTCCCTTCTACAAGCTCACCATCCCCTCCATTGTCGTTTCCTACGCCAACGAGGGGGAGAAGACCCACATGGACGAGCTGAAGATCGTCAAACTCATCAAGCGCGCCCACAAAGCTGCCCAGGGCGATAAGGGCCTGACCGTGGACATCGACATGATGATTGTCGGCGGCATCGTCACGGACGGCCTGGAGCCCGCCTGAGAGTTATCCCAGAATAATTGAGAAACGGAGGACACTCCCATGGAAGAAATGAAGAACAACCCCGCCCCGGCCCCCGCTGCTGCGCCCAAGCTGGTCAGCGACGAGGAGCTGAAGGCGAAGTACGGCAAGGTCTACCGCATCGGCATGACGGTCTCCGAGGACGACGAGACGGAGATCGAGCTCGTTTACCGCTTCAAGCGGCCCAGCGTGGCCAGCTATGACCGCTACGTCAAGACGCTGGCCCAGATCGGCGCGTCCAAGGCCAGCAAGCGGTTCATGCTGGACGCCGTGGTGGAGGAGGACGAGGCCCGGCTCACCGCCGACGCCGAGACCTATCCCGGCGTGGCGATCGCGATCGGCGGCAAGCTCACGGACATCCTGGGCCTGACCAACGCGGTAAATTTGAAGAAACTCTAAGGGAGAAGGTCGCGGGGGTTCGGGAGAACGCTATTGAAACGGGGCTCCTGGAGATATACCGCTTCCTTCCCCCGCCTCTCTTAGAGCAATTTGACCCTGAAGCAATCAGCGACATCGGCGAATTTCTGGACTATGTGGCAAAGGCCCGCGTCGTCCAGGAGATGGAGAAGGACATCCTCGCCAGAGCGATCAGCGAAGTATTCTCCCCGTAATGGAGGTGAGCGCAGTGTGAGCTTAGAATCCATCTTCAAATTGTCGCTCGTCATGAATATGGTCGACCACCTCTCCGGGCCCTTGGCTGGCATCGCCTCCCGCGTGGGGGCGGACGTGTCCAAGCTGGACGCGCTGGGCCAGACCTTCGGCGGGTTCGTCAAAGCGGGTACCGCGATGCAGGAGGCTGGCTCCCAGATCACCAGCGCAGTGCTCGCACCCGTGGAGGCCACGTTTGAAACGCGCCGGGCCCTGGGCGAGCTGGCCTCCCTGGGCGTGGAAGACCTGGACACGTTGGAACACGCAGCCCGGAACTTCTCCGACCAGTGGAGCGGCACCACAAAGGCCGACTTCATCAGCGCGGCCTATGACATCAAGAGCGGCATATCGTCCCTGTCGGACGAGGGCGTCGCCGAGTTTACCGCTCTCGCGGCCCTGACCGCCAAGGCCACCAAGTCGACGGCCTCGGAAATGACCTCCCTGTTCGCCACCGGCTACGGCATCTATAAGGGCTACTATGACGACCTCACCGACATCCAGTTCGGGGAAATGTTCTCGGCTGGGATAGCGGAAAGCGTCCGGGCGTTCAAGACGTCCGGCACCGGCATGGCCCAGGGCATCCAGAGCCTGGGCGCGTCGGCCACCACCGCCAACGTCCCTCTGGAAGAACAGCTTGCAATCCTCGGTATGCTGCAAGCGACCATGGGAGGGACGGAAGCCGGTACAAAGTACAAAGCCTTCCTCCGCTCGGCGGCGAAGGGCGGCGAGGCACTGGGCCTCTCCTTCCTTGACGCCAACAATCAGCTCCTGTCTATGCCTGAAATCCTCGAACAGCTTCGGGGCAAGTTCGGCGAGACAATGGACGCCGCTGAGAAGATGGAGCTGCAGAAGGCTTTTGGGGACACCGAAGCCGTCGCCCTCATCGACCTGTTGTATTCTAAGACCGGAGACTTGCAGGACAATATCCTCAACCTCTACGACGCGATGGGGCAGGGCACCGGAGTCGCCCAGGATATGGCGTCTGCTATCCAGGAGACCGAACCGGAGCGGTTCGCCCGCCTGCAGCAGCGCATCCACAATGTAACCGAGTCCATAGGCAACAGCCTCCTCCCCACGGTCAATGACCTTATGGGAAAGGGGGAGCAAGTGCTCACCAAGGTCGCCTCCTGGATAGAGGAGAACAAGGAGCTCGTCAAGATCATCATGCTCATCGTGCTGGCGATCGGCGGATTCCTCACCGTGGCGGGCACCGTGATCGCGGTCGTCGGCGGCGTTGGCCTCGTCATCACCAAGACGGTCTCCGCCTTCAAAATACTCAAGGCCGGGTTCCTATTGGCAAAGGGCGCACTGGCACCGCTCATAGGCTCCGTGTGGAGCTTCACAGCGGCCCTGCTCGCCAACCCCGTGACCTGGGTGGTCATAGGCATCGTGGCCCTCATAGCGGCCCTGGTGCTGCTCTACAACAAGTGCGAGTGGTTCCGCAATGGCGTCAATGCAATCCTGAGTTTCTTCAAGGAGAAGCTGGGCGCGGCCCTGGAGGTCGCCAGGAACATCTTCGGCGCAATCGGCGACGTGATCGGGCGCGTCATGGGGGCGGCGAAGGCCACCGTCCAGGAGAAATTGGACAACATGAAACGCGCCTACGAGGAACACGGCGGCGGCATCCGGGGCGCGGCAGCGGCCACCATGGAGGGCATCCGGGGCGTCACAGAGGCCGGATTCAACACCCTGAATAATTTGACCGGGGGCAAGCTGGACGGCCTGAAACGCGCCTACGAGGAACACGGCGGCGGCGTCCGGGGCGTGGCAGCGGCTACGGTCGAGGGCGTGAAGGGCATCTTCGGTGCGGGCTTCACCTTCCTGGACGGCCTGACCGGGGGCAAGCTCTCCGAGATCAAGGACACAGCAGCGCAACGGCTGGGTGAGCTGAAGGCCGTTTACGAAGAAAACGGCGGCGGCATCCAAGGCGCAGCAGCGGCTACGGTTGAGGGCGTCAAGGGCGTCTTCAGTGCAGGGTACAACTTCCTGGACAACCTGACAGGCGGGAAACTGACCGAGATCAAGGACAAGTTTTCTGAGAAATTATCGCCCATCACCGGCACAGTCGGCAGCATCCTGGACGCGGCAGGAGCCACGGTCAGCGAAAAGCTGGGGAATATGCGGACGGCCTACGAGCAGCATGGCGGCGGAGTCCAAGGCATCGCCGCTGCCGCAATCGAGGGCGTCAAGGGTTACTACACAGCGGGCTTCACTTTCCTGGACAATCTCACCGGGGGAAAGCTCTCTGAGATCAGCGGCAAATTTACGACGGCCATGAGCGGCATCGTTCAGGGCATCGGCCAGAAATTCACCGAGGCTGGGTCGGCCTTCATGACCGGCCTGGGCAATATCAAAAACACAGTCACGGGGGCTGTGACGTGGTTCTTCGACTCCGGCAAGAAAATCGTCAGCACCTTCGCAGACGGCATCCGTTCGGCCTTCACCGGCGCAGTGGACACGGTCAAGAGCGGGCTCCAGAAAATCCGCAACCTCCTCCCGTTCTCGGACGCGAAGGAGGGCCCGCTCTCTACGCTGACCCTCTCGGGCCAGCGCACCATGACCACCTACGCCCACGGGCTGGCCTTGGCCCAGGACGCTCCTGCAGACGCAATGGAGCAGGGGCTCCAGAAAGCAAAGGTGGCCTTGCAGCGCGAGCCGGTCGCCAAGGTCAACATCGGCGGCGACCACAGCGGCGAGGACGCCGATACCGCCGAGGGCGACGGCACTCGCAGCAACGGCAAGCAGGTCATCATTCAGAAGCTCATCATGCAGGTTGACCTGAAGAAGATCAAGGACTTGCAGATGCTGCTCTCGCTGCTGAAGGAGGTCGAGGACTACAGCGAAGGCAACGGCGACAATGACCCGGACGCCATACCGAGCCCGGCATAAGGAAGGGGGGGACGACCATGATCTTCATTGAGGACGAGCGCATTAAGCTGAACGGGGTCGTCCTCCCTGGCCTTGTAAAAAGTATCGAGGTCACGGAGACGGCAAAGGTGGACGAGCAGGAGGTCGAGGGCAGCGCAACCAAGCCCAAACAGGCCACCGGCTATGAAGACGCCAAGGTCATCATCGAGCTCATCATCGACGACACCGAGGGCCAGACCAAATATGAGCGGTATGCCGTACTGCGTGAGATCTTCCGAAAGCCTGGGCAGAATGTCCCCCAGCCCATTCCCATCGTCAGCGAGGACACAGCGGCCCACGGTATTGAGAAGGTCATCTTCAAGAAGCTCACCCATAAGGGGGAAAACAAGAAGTCGCAGCTCACAGCAAACCTGGAGCTGTGGGAGTATATCCCTCAGACCATCACCGCCACCAGCAGCTCGGGCGGCTCCGGGGGATCGTCTGGCGGCGGCTCCCAGGCCGCAGCAGCGGCCAGCAATCTCAACCAGGACTATCAGCAATACTTAGGAACCAAGCGGGGCAAGTCGCCCGCCAGCGACATGGTCACCGGCGCGGCGACCGCCGCCTTAAACAAGGTAACGACGCAAATGCCATATTGAGGAGGCGAACCGTGGAAACAACAGAGCTCTATTATCCGCAGATCGCGGCCCAGGCCGGGGGCTATTCCTTCGACAAGGGCATCGAGGTCGAGATATACTCCGCTAAGTCATCCTATTTTGACTGGGCAAAAATCCGCTTCACGGAGCAGTTCCGTCCGAAGATCGCCCTCCCGCGCAAGGCCCCGGGCTCCATCCAGATGGGCTACAACGGCTCGCTGGACGAGGTTTTCTCCGGCTTTGTCGCCAAGGAGTACGACGGCGGAGCCTATATCAACGAGGTCAACCTGAAGGACGAGATGCTGCTCCTGGAGGAGACCATCATCAACGACACATTTCTGAACACCACGCCCCAGGAGATGATCTCCTTCTTTCTCTCCAAGGCGGGGCTCTCCAAAATGAAGCTCGCCTCGAAGGGGTACCCGAAGCGGAAGATGCTCCCCATCCGGGAGCAGAGCGTGGTTCAGGCGATCAACACCGTCAACGCGGCCTGGGGGCTCAAGGTACCCTTTTTCTTCTCTGGCGGCACATTCTACTGGGACGAGAAGCCGGAGCAGAGCAAGGTCTACACCTTCGAGCATGGGGTCAACATTATCAACCTGACCCGGGCGGGCGGCGTGTGGGAGCTGGAAACGGTCTCCGCGCCCTTCGTCAAACATTCCCACAAAATTAACCTCATCCACCCCCAGATCAGCGGGGAGCAGGAAGTACTGAAGGTGGTGTCCACCACCAACGACTCCGGCTTCATCCGCACCTATATCTATTTCTGACAGCAGAAAGGAGGGGCGCGTCAATGCTTGAGGAGATGGTCAGGTCAATCGTTAAGAAATCCATCGCCGTGGACTATCCGCATCTGAAGCTCCCCACCGTCGTCTTCGCAAAGGTGGACTCGGTAAAGAAGCTCGACACCTATGAGATCAAGGAGCTGGTCATTTACAACGACGACACAGGGGGCAGCTTCCGGGGGCATATCGTGGCCCATTGGTACGAGTATAAGCTCACCGTCCTTGACCGCTTCGGAAGCCCCGACCGGGCATTCCCGGCCCTCCCCCAGATCAAGTCTAAGAAGCAGTTCCAGCAGGGGGCAATGGTGGCGATCGCGCTGCCCTACGGCGAGCTGGCCCCAGCGATCATCGGGGAGGTGAAGTTTTGACCGGGCTGAAAGATACCGACATCCGCCTGGACGACTCCTGGCAGCTCACCCAGGCGGCAGACGGGGACGCGCCCCTGTGTTCCGGGCTGGACTGCCTTTATCAGAACATCGTCCTGGAGGCAATCACGCAGCCGGGCGACCTGTTCTACGACACGGAGTTCGGCTGGGGTCTCTACGACTTCATTCAGTCGGAGGACACCGAGCTCACCCGCCTGGAAATGACGCAGCGCGTCAAAAGCAAACTGCAGAAGCGGGAGGTCATCCTCCCGGAGACCATCAGCGTTAAGATCATCCGCGCCGACGATACCTTCCGGCTCCGCTGCACTTTCCGCTTCGCCGGGGAGAACGAGGCCAGGGCACTCAACATCATCATCGACGCGGTCAGTGTGGAGGTGACAGCAGCATGATCGACAAAAAGACCCTTGACGCCGTTCTCCCGGTTCCCAGTCTGGAGGAGCTGCGGGACGCCAAGGTGGAGGAGCTGAAGAACGAGGGCTTCGTCATCACCAACTTTCACTCGGGCGGCGTCTTTCACACAATGCTCATGATCGCGCTCCGTATCAAGATCGAGGTCATTGAGCTGCTTCGGTCGGTTTTGAACAATATGTTCGTTTCCCATGCTACCGGGATATGGCTCGACCTGAAGATGGCGGACTACTCCAAGAAGCGTAAACGGGCACAGAAGGCCCGGGGCCTTGTGACCGTCACACGCCTGGACATGGAGGGTGAGGCGGTCAAGATCGCCAAGGGCCAGGTATTCAAGACCGCCCTGGACATCAACGGCGAGGAGCTGCGCTTCTTCTCCCTGGAGCCCACCGTCCTCCAGAAAGGGGCTCGGACGGTCGATGTGCTGGTGGAGGCCGAGATCGAGGGGGCCCGTTACAATGTCCCCCAGGGCCAGATTACCACCTCCCTCACCTATATCGGAGAGGTGGAGATCAGCAACGGCGAGGACTGGATAACCCGGGAGGGCAGCGACACCGAGGACGACGAAAGCGCAAGGACGCGCACTCTCCGCTCCTGGTCGGAGCTGGCGCAGCGGGCGATCGAGGACGCATTTATCAACACGGCGGAGGGCGTCCCCGGCGTGCTCTTTTAAATAGGCGCGGTAGGC
>OFGJ01000945.1_pt1 | contig 17015 bp, 16 predicted proteins | sample 1521731 | NCBI WGS metagenome assembly OFGJ01 (sample SAMEA3504126, study PRJEB24116) | mouse gut metagenome | biome: mouse gut; feature: mouse-associated habitat; material: faeces | place: Denmark | collected 2011 | reverse complement strand
AAATATGAATAAAATTACCATGTTATATTTTAGCAGAAATGATAGCTAAACCATAAATTATATTCTTTCGAAACAATATGTTAGAGTATTTTCTTGTGAAATCAATATCATAAGAGCGCTTATTTTTTTGCTTTTCTCTTTAATATTGCTATTTTACTTGTTTTTTTGTATTTTTTACAATCGAATTGTGTGAAATCAGGTATGATATTTTATTGGGACAAAGAACAATGCAAAATTTTTCACTTTTTACTTTGGTGCAGGAATTTGGAAAAGAATTGTTTGCTGTTTTGCAGCCAAAGGAACAGTCCTTGTATAATACGGGGATAAACAGCTTGGCGGATGCTAAAAATGAAATTTATTATCTTTTATCCTTTGTTTTGCAAAAGGATAAAGTTTTTCTTTTGTCCCATGCCGAGTATGTGCTCAGTAAAACAGAACGGGAACTGTTTATGCGCAGTTTTGAACGGAGAAAAAAAGGAGAACCCTTAGCCTATATTACCGGGCAAAAAGAATTTTACGGCAGCAATTTTTTTGTTGATTCCTCAACGCTTATCCCCAGACCGGATACAGAGATTTTGGTTGACGAAGCATCGGCATATTTCACAGTGCAAAAGCATAATCAGTCTTTTTATGTCATGGATTTGGGCACGGGAACCGCCTGTATTTTGCTGTCTGTTTTGAAGGAATGTCGGCAATGTTTTGGGTATGGTATAGATATCAATAAGAAGGCAATAGAACTTGCGAAGCGTAATGCCGACCGTTTGGGACTTGCGAAGAGAAGTCAATTTTTTACGGCGGATTTTACAAATGAGGCATTTATAGCACAGTTGGAAGAAATATTACAGGGAAAACAGCTGGATTGTATTGTAAGTAATCCGCCCTATATTCCCGAGTATGAGTATTTTGCTCTGGATGACAGTGTAAAACAGTTTGAGCCGAAATCTGCACTTGTTTCAGGACAGGCTCAAAACGGTGAAAACGGCTTAGCCCATGCAGAAAAAATTTTGCAAGCGGGCGAAGAACTCTTAAAATCCGGCGCGTTATTGCTTATTGAGCATGGCTATAATCAAGGAAAAGCCATGCAGGCGCTATGCTCTCACTATCACTATACTTCCGTAAAGACGCTCATGGATTTAGGCGGGAACGAGCGGGCTTTATATGCTATAAAAAAATAATATTTTGTTCAGCAAAGAAGAGTATGAAAAAAATGTTTTGCGAATTTTTTAGCGCAAATTTACTCCTGCATAGAAAACATTGTGTTTTTAAAAACCATGCAGCATGGCTTTGCTGTATGGTAATGCCTGCCGTAAAGCGCAAAAGTCTGCAGCAGGGAAGAAAATTGTCTTTGAAAACGTATCATTGGTTTATCTCAGCCGAACATGCTGAACCTTCATATTTACAGCAAATGAGAAAACCGGACAAAAAAAAGCGGGTAAAGTTCCCGCCTTTCCTATTAAAGGTTGAAGTGTTTTAGTTCACTAAAAGCAATTCTCTGTGCGCAAAAAGATCTTGCACCATAGCTTTTGCTGTATCCATACTGCTCATTTGATAGGTGCCGTTACGGATTTTTTGCTTGAGCTGCTGCACTTTTTCCGCACGAACTTCTGAAGTTTCAAGTGCTTCAACTTTAGCCATAGTGTGATATTTTGCGTCTTCAGAAAGAGAAACAGTATCTTGTGCCTGCATGAGGGGAGAAGAAACTCCTTTTACTTCTTCTTGTTTTGTAATTTTATTAACAGGAGAAGTTTCATTTATGCTGATTGGAAATGTTTCAATTCCAGAATTATTGCTTATCTTCATAAGAACCTCCATAGCCGTGAGTTGAAGAAACAGGAAGTCCAAGTTGGCGCTTCGTACATATTGGACTATTGTTTCAACAAAAATCATATCGGCAAAGATAAAAAAGCCTTTAGGGTATTAAGAAAATTTCTAGACTTTTTTTAATTTTTTATAATACATTGAAATAATGTGTCTTTTATTCCAGTATCTTTTGTTGTATCAATTATTTTTAATAAAATTAATTGCCTCTTGCAAATTGAGTGTTCCCTCGTAAATGGCTCGTCCGGAAATAATACCCTGCAAAGAAGATGTCTTGGAAAGGGGCAGAAGTTTTTTTACACTTTCCATGGTGGAAACCCCGCCTGCTGCCAGAAGAGGAAGAGGACAAAGTTTTGCCAGACGTTCTATTTCGGCAAAATTAAGCTCACTGTGCATGCCGTCACGGTCAATATCCGTATAAATAATAAAGGCACAGCCGGCATGTTGGAGCTTGGGCAGAATTTCATCAATTTCTTTTCCGGAATCTTCAACCCAACCGCGGGTTTTGAGTTTTTTTCCCTGCACATCCAGAGAAACACCTACCCGTCCGGGATATTTTTTGCAGATTTTTTCAAAAAGTGCAAAATTTTCAAGAGCCATTGTGCCGATAATAATGCGGGTAACCCCTAAATGAAGCCAGAAATCGGCAATTTCTTCGCTTCGTATTCCGCCGCCAAGCTGGACGGGGATGGTTAATTCCTGACAAATTTGTTTGACAATATCGGCATTGACGCTTTTGCCTGCAAAAGCCCCGTCCAAATCTATTAAATGGAGATATTCCGCTCCAAGGCTTTGCCAGTGTTTTGCCATTTGTACAGGGTCATCGGAAAAAACAGAAACCTCATCGGCTTTGCCTTGTTTGAGGCGAACAGCTTTTCCATTTTTTAAATCAACAGCAGGAAAAATAATCATATGCTATGTCCTATTTGAGTATCAGCTGGAATTCATGTATCATTTTGTGGATAGATTCCTGCACAAAATACGCAACACTCAGACGTTGTCTTGGTGTGACATAATCTTCCCCCGATGCATTGACTTGTATAAAGCTTACTTCTTTATAATGGGAACGAGCCTGCAAGAAACCGTCAGGGGAATCATTGGCGGGATTTATCGCTTTGACAAGAAAGAAATCAGAAATGAGGCGTGCCGGGGAAAAGATATCTCCGCCCACATCATATTTTTCTTCATAATCAATAAGTTGTGGAATAAGGATATAATCCGCATTGTTATTTTGCGCAATTTTTGCCCATGTTGCAAGGACATTGGCTCTGTCTTTGCTGTCACGCTGGATATTGATGTTTAAATCATCATAGGTTAAAAAGAGATATTGCCTATGGGTTTGAGCAAGTTTTTCTTTTAAAAGTTCATCATAGCATGCAAGGTCATTTTGGCTGGCAAGCCCTTGTTCTCTTGGGATATAGCCGGCTAAAAGCTGTGCTTCATGGGTTGGCTGGTTATAAGGAGCAACTGCAATTACGACAGGGGCAGGAATGGCCGGAATTAAAGCCTGTTCCTGACAGGCACTTGCCAAAAATGTAAAGAGCAGAAGACTGAGCAAAAGAATTTTTTTCATAGGTCTAAACTTCCTTTTGTACTTGTTGCCTCATCACCATTAATACTAACTGCACGCTGCAATGCTTTTCCTACGCCTTTTGCCACGGATTCCAAAAGGTGATGTCCGTTTTTTCCATAGAGAAATCGGATATGCAAATTCATTTTTGCACTGCCGGCAAAGGCTTTATAAAATTCCCGCCAAATATCTTTTTCATCACCGGCAATAACAGGGGGGAGAATTTCGTCATTATGCCATTCCAGCCACGCACGTCCGGAAATATCGAGGCAAACTTCCGTCAGCGCCTCATCCATGGGAATTTTTGCAAAACCAACGCGCTCAATGCCGTTGGCATTATTGCGGCTGGTGAGGGCGGTATGGAAGGCATTGCCAAGGCAAATTCCAATATCTTCCATGCTGTGGTGATAATCTATATGCGTATCGCCTTTGCAGGTGAGTTCCAAATCAAATTTTGCCCAAAAGGCAAGCAGAGTCAGCATGTGATCCAAAAAGCCCATACCGCTTTGGATAGATGTTTTGCCTGTACCGTCAAGGTTGAGGGTTAAATTGATATCTGTTTCTTTTGTGCTGCGGGAAATGGACGCTTTTCTTTGGAGAGTATTCATAAATAATCCGTTTGCCTTTGCATTGTGTTTTATTTCGCATTTGTTTCCGGTGTTTCAGGTTCTTCAGCCCGTTCAATCTGTTCTGCCTGTTCTGCCCCTTCGCTCTGTTCAGTCAGATCTTTTTGTCCAGCTTCTGTATTTTCTTTCTCTTTTTGCAGCTTTTCATTTTTTTCCCGGGTTCTGTTGGCAACCATTGTGATATAAATACTGACTTCATAAAGAAAAATCATGGGGATAGCCATTAAGACCTGAGAGAAAACATCGGGCGGAGTAAGGATTGCTGCGGTAATGAAAATAACCAGAATGGCGTATTTTCTGTAGCGGCGCATGCTGTCTGCGGTAATCAGGCGAAGTCTTGCCAGAAAATAGGAAAATAGCGGCATTTCAAAGACAAGCCCGAAGGCAATAATCAGTTTCAAAGCAAAACTTAAATATTCTTCAACACTAATCATGGGGCGTACCATGTCCGTTGTAAAGCCCATGAAGAATTTAAAAGCGATGGGAAAGACAGTGATATAACAAAAGGCAGCGCCTGCCATAAAGAAAAATGCAGAAAAAAAGGCAAGGGGCAAAACAGCTTTCTGTTCTTCTTTATATAAGCCCGGGGCAATAAATGCCCAAATTTGATAAAAGGTGTACGGACTGGTACCTAAGATGGAAAGCATTAACGAAACTTTTAAATAGGTGAAAAATGCTCCCTGCGGAGAGGTATAAATAAGGGTGCTTCCTTCGGGTAAAAAACGGGTCAGCGGTTCTGCCAAATAGGTATAGGCAAGTTCTGAAACACCATAAAAACCAATAAAGCCGATTAAAACAATAATAACAATACGGGTCAGGCGAAGACGCAGCTCATTTAAATGCGAAAGAAGAGGCATTTGGTTTTCTTCGGGATCACTCTTTTGGCTTGTCACGCTTGCAGGAGGAATAAATGTTTCATTCTCCGGATTTTGGGTTTGGGAATTTTGCTCCTGTTTTGTTTCGTTTTGGAGATTTGCCGTATCGGTATTCTCAGTATCTTGCGTAGTCTTTGAATTTGTTTTGCGGGCTGTTTCTTGTGGCTCTTCCGGCTGTGCTTCCTGTTTTGGTTCGTCTTTGGGCAAGGGACGAGAAGCAATAGGTTCGCTGCCAAGAATTCGTTTGATATTGTTTTCTTCATCTAAGCACATGAAAAATCCCTCTGTTCCCTATGCTTTTGTCTCTTCTTTATTTTCAACTTTTTCTGAGGCTTGAGCTGTTTCTGCTTGTTTTTGTTCCGCTTTTTTCTTTTCCTGTTCTTCTTCAAAAGCTATTTCCGTATTGATACTCCGCTGAAAATCACGGGAGGCACGCTGAAACTGTCCCATGGCTTTTCCCAGTGTGTTGGCAATTTTAGGTAAATTGCGGGGACCTAAAACAATCAGGGCAACGACTAAAATGAGCAAAAGTTCTGTAGAGCCGATTCCGAACATATATACCTCAAAAACAATGCGTATTTTTGTAATGAGTAAAAAGTATAAAAGATTTTTTTTATAATGGCAAGCAGGGAAAAAGAGCGTTTAATATGCGATAACAACTTGCATAAGGAGAAAGAGTTTTATATAATTTTTTTGTAATAAAATGAGAGGGGGAGAGTTGTGACTTTTTTAGAATTGGCGTATGAAACGTTGAAAAAAATTCAAGCTCCGCTGACGGATAAGCAGATTTGGGAAAAATCACAAGAATTAGGCTTTAAAATAGAGAGTGCCGGAAAAACTCCATGGCGAACTATTGGAGCTAGAATATATATTGATATAAAAGAAAATCCGCAGACAAAATTTATAAAAGTAAGTTCTCGTCCAACATTATTTTTTATTAAGGATATTGAGATTAATAAAAAAGAAGAAAAGAGAATTGAAAAAGAAATTGTAGAGATTGAAAAGGAAAATGAGCATTATAATGAAAAAGATTTACATGTATTGCTGACATATTTTCTCAAGGCAAGCCCTCATTTTGAATGTGTTGCAAAAACAATAAATGAAAAAGTTTCTCATAGAGGAAAGAAAGGGGAAAATGAATGGCTGCACCCTGACATGGTTGGAGTACATTTTTCTTTTGATGATTATAACGAGCAAACAAAGAAATTGATTAACCGGTTCAATATTGTGAAATGTGATTTGTTTTCCTTTGAAATTAAAAAGAAAGTTACATTTTCAACACTTCGGCAATATTATTTCCAAGCAGTTTCCAATTCCAGCTGGGCAAATGAAGGGTATCTTGTAGCATTGGATTATGGTGATGATTCTGACTTAATGGAAGAAATGCAGAGATTGGCAAATTCTTTTGGTATCGGTTTTATTAAATTAAATCCAGATTATGTGGAAGAGAGTGAAATCCTTGTGCAGGCTGATCATAAAGATGAATTGGATTGGGATACAATAAATAAGCTTGCTGAAAAGAATAAAGATTTTGCTCAGCTTATAGATTTTATAACTGAAGATTTACAGGTTGGAAAGATAAAGTCAAAATATGACCGTGTATTATCAGAAGAAGAAATGAAAAAATATATAGACGATAAACAAATCAAAGAGAATAAATGAAACCAGTTGGTTTAATTATTACAGCATAAAATTTTTTCTGATAGTTCCATAGGAAAATAAAAAGCTCTTAGTTTTTCACTAAGGGCTTTTTCATTTTTAGAGCATTTCCTGTTAACATCAAGAATGTTAATTCCCTGTTATGGACAATATCCATAACAGGATATGAGGGGGATTGGGGGAAATCATTTTCCCCAAGAAAAATAAAAATTACGAATATTATAGGGAAACGCTCTAGAATATTTATAAGTAATTCTTATTCCCATTCGATGGTGCTGGGCGGTTTTGGGGAAATATCGAGCACGACGCGGTTGACGCCGCGGACTTCGTTGATAATTCTTGTGCTCATTTTAGCCAGCACATCTTCCGGGATACGTGACCAGTCAGCTGTCATGGCATCCACACTGTCCACAATTCTAAGGGCGATGACGCTTTCATACGTTCTGCCGTCGCCCATAACCCCCACGGTCTTGAGGGGGAGAAGCACGGCAAAGCCTTGCCATACTTTACGGTACCAGCCGGAAGCTCTGAGTTCTTCCTGCACAATGGTATCGGCTTTACGTAAAATATTGAGGCGTTCTTCGGTGATTTCACCAATAATACGAATCGCAAGACCGGGACCGGGGAACGGATGGCGCCATAAAACGGATTCCGGAATACCAAGTTCTGCCCCCACAGCCCGCACTTCGTCTTTGAAAAGTTCTCGGAGCGGTTCAATAAGATCCATATCCATTTTTTCCGGCAAACCGCCCACATTGTGGTGGCTTTTAATCACGGCGCTGGGTCCTTTATAGGAGACGGATTCAATAACATCAGGATAAAGCGTACCCTGTGCAAGGAATTTGACGCTGACGCCGCTTGCTTTAATGGCATTGGCTTCCTGTTCGAAGACATCAATGAAAGTATGCCCGATGATTTTGCGTTTCTTTTCCGGATCCTCAACTCCAGCCAATTTATCGAGGAAAAGCTTGCTGGCATCCACATATTTTAGATTTAAATCAAAATGTTCACGCAAATAACTGACAACTTCTTCGCCTTCGTGTTCACGGAGTACGCCGTTGTTTACAAAAATGCAGTGAAGCCTGTGTCCGATAGCCATATTTAAGAGAACGGCAACAACAGTGGAGTCAACCCCGCCGGAAAGGGCGCATATAACATGTCCATCGCCGACTTTTTTACGGCATTCATCAATGACGCGTTCAGCAAAATTATGCATGTTCCAGTCAGCTTTGAGGCGGGCAACTTCAAAAAGGAAATTTTTAATCATAGCTGTGCCGTCTACACTGTGGTGTACTTCCGGGTGGAACTGCAGGGCATAGATTTTGCGGCTTTCATCGCACATGGCTGCGATAGCAAGCGTTTTTGTCTTTCCGCACACTTTAAAACCCTGCGGAGCTTTGCTGACTTTGTCCCCGTGGCTCATCCAGACACGGGATGTTTTGCCAAGTCCCTGCCAAAGAGCACTGCTGTCGCAAAGTTCCAGTTCTGCAGGACCGTATTCGCGGGTTTCGGACTGGGAAAGCTCCCCGCCAAGGTTATGGGCAAGAAGCTGCATGCCATAACAAATACCGAGCACGGGCACACCTATCTCCAGCAGTCCCATATCAAGGGCAGGTGCGTCTTTTTCACCGACACTGGCAGGACCGCCTGATAAAATAAGAGCATCAGGCTGCATGGCTTTAATTTTTTCCGCACTGATCTGACAGGGGTGAATTTCGGAATAAACGCCCAGTTCACGCACACGGCGGGCAATAAGCTGGGTAACTTGAGAGCCGAAGTCGATAATAATTACTTTTGACATACTAACCTTTTGTATTTTTTATTATAATGTTCTGCCCGATTAATGTTCTACACGGTAATTGGGTGCTTCTTTGGTAATGATAACATCATGGACATGGCTTTCTCTCAGTCCTGCTGAGGAGATTTCCACATATTGGGCTGTTTCATACAGGGTAGGAATATTTTTTGCCCCAAGGTAACCCATGCCGGAGCGAAGCCCGCCCATAAGCTGATAAATCGTGTCAGCCACAGGACCGCGGGAAGGAACACGTCCGACAATGCCTTCAGGAACAAATTTCTTGGATTTTTCCTGAAAATAACGGTCGCAGCTGCCGTCTTTCATGGCGTCTATGGAGCCCATGCCGCGGTAGGTTTTATAGGTACGTCCTTGATATAAAATCGTTTCGCCGGGCGTTTCATCGGTACCTGCAAAAAGGGATCCAGCCATAATGGCATTGGCGCCTACTGCAAGAGCTTTGACAATATCTCCGGAATATTTAATGCCGCCGTCAGCAATGAGGCATTTGCCAAATTCGCGGGTGGCACGGCTGGTTTCCATAATTGCCGTTACTTGCGGAACACCCACGCCGGCAACAACGCGGGTTGTGCAGATTGAACCGGGACCAATACCGCATTTTACCGTGTCTACGCCGGCTTCAATCAGAGCTTTAGCACCTTCATAGGTGGCAACGTTTCCGCCGATAAGCTGTGCGTTGGGGAAGGAAGCACGGATATTTCTTACAGCCTGCAAAATATTTTCAGAATGACCGTGGGCAGAATCAAGTACAAGAACGTCTGCACCTGCTGCCAGAAGTTCGGCAGCTCTTTCTTCATTTCCTTTGCCCACGCCGATGGCAGCCCCAACGCGAAGGCGCCCTTTGTCATCTTTGCAGGAATCAGGGTATTTTTGCACTTTATCAATATCTTTCATGGTGATAAGACCGCGGAGTTTGCGGTTGCCGTCCACAACAAGGAGTTTTTCAATTCTGTGAACGTGCAGGTGGTGTTTTGCTTCTTCAAGGGTTGTGCCCATGGGAACGGTCACAAGGTTATCTCTTGTCATGACTTCGCAGACAAGCACTTTTTCCGGTTCTGTCACAAAGCGGACATCTCGGTTGGTGAGTATGCCCACAAGGGTATCATTTTTTTCAACAGGCAAGCCGCTGACGCGGTAATCATGCATAAGCTGCAGGGCTTTTTGCACGGTATCGTCAGGTCCGACAGTCACAGGATCCAAAATCATTCCGCTTTCGGATTTTTTTACTTTTTCCACTTCCAGTCTTTGGTCTGCAATACTCATATTTTTATGGATAATGCCAATTCCCCCGTTGCGTGCCATAGAAATAGCCATGGCAGATTCGGTAACCGTATCCATTGCCGCAGAAAGAAGGGGAATGGGAAGTTTTATTTCTGGAGTAAGCCATGCTTCAAGGCTTACCATGTCGGGAGTAACATTGGAATATGCCGGAACAAGTAAAATATCTTCAAAGGTTAAGGATTTGCCTAAACATTTTGCCATACTATAGCTCCTTTGGAAAAAAGGCTAAAATAAACAAAAACGCTTATCCATTGCAAAAAAGCAAGTACAGAATAAAGCGTTATCGTTATGAGGTTTTATTACATATAATCAATGCATAAAAATAACTTGTTCTCTGTTGTTTTGTCAATAGAATAAATGAGAAATTTCTTTGAAAATTTGAATTTTTCTTGATTGTTTGTCTTGACTATATGCACATATTTTAATAATATGATAAATCACAATATTTGATTTTATTTTGTGGAGTGATAAGTGAGTACCCCAAATCATCAAAAAGCAATTAAAATTGCAAGTCAGTCTGAACACGTTTCTTATTTTATGCCCATGCTTGAAAGCTTCCATGAACGCGGCGAGCTGAATGAAGTTATTAAAAACTGTGTGGCAAAATCCTGTGATATTTGGGATTCCGGTGTGCCGCTTTTTCCAAACGGCTTTAAAAAAGAAGACAGCTGCGGTGTTGTTCGGGCAGAATTTGAGGGGTACAGCGCAGAAGAATTGGAAGCCATTGATACAAACTTTGTCCTTGCCGGAAGAATTGTCTCCTATCGTTCCTTTGGGAAGGTAATGTTCTTTCACTTGCAGGATAAAACAGGACGCCTGCAGTGTTATGCCGATAAATCACGGCTTGCCGAAGAAGAATTTAAAGTTTTTAAAAAACTCGATGTCGGCGATATTGTTGGGGTAAACGGCACATTGTTCCGCACTAAAACAGGGGAACTCACTCTTTCCTGTTCTTCCATCAAATTATTGACAAAATCATTTCGTCCTCTTCCTGACAAACATGCCGGGCTTACCAATGTGGAAATGCGTTTTCGTCAGCGCTATGTGGATTTAATTGTTAATCCCAAAGCCCGTGATGTGTTCCGCAAACGTTCCCGCATTATCCGTGAGTTTCGGAATTTTATGGAAGACTATGATTTTACGGAAGTGGAAACACCCATGATGCATCCGCTTGCCGGCGGGGCAAATGCCCGTCCTTTTGTTACGCACCATAATGCACTCGATATGGACTTGTTTTTACGTATTGCGCCGGAACTTTATTTAAAGCGTCTTATTGTGGGCGGATTGGAAAAAGTTTTTGAAATTAACCGCTGCTTCAGGAATGAAGGCACAGATACGAAACATAATCCGGAATTTACCTCCTGTGAGTTTTACTGGGCGTATGCTACATTCTGGGATTTAATGGATTTGACCGAAGATTTGTTTTCCACTATTGCCTATCGGGTTTGCGGTTCAACTGTTGTGACATATCAAGAAAATCAAATCGATTTAACCAAGGGAAAATGGGAACGGATTACCTTCCATGATTCTTTGGAAAAATACGGCAACCATGCTCCCGAATTTTATACGAATATGGAAGCTGTCAAAAACTACCTGATTTCCCGCGGTGAAAAAAATGTGGAAAACGTGGGTATCGGCAAATTACAGTCTATGCTTTTTGATTTGGATGTTGAGCCGAAACTTATCCAGCCAACCTTTATTTATTATTATCCTGCTGAAATTTCCCCGCTTGCACGCCGCAATGATGATAATCCGGAATTGACAGACAGATTTGAGCTTTTCATTGCAGGCAGTGAACTTGCCAATGCATTTTCGGAATTGAACGACCCTGTTGACCAGCGTATCCGCTTCCAAAAGCAAATGGAAGCAAAAGCTCTTGGTGATGAAGAAGCCTGTCCGCTTGACGATGACTATCTGCGTGCACTGGAATACGGTATGCCTCCAACTGCAGGGGAAGGCATCGGCATTGATCGTCTGGTAATGCTGCTCACGGATTCTCCTTCTATTCGTGAAGTTATTTTCTTCCCTCATTTAAGACTTGAGCTATAGTATATCATTCCATGGGATTTGAACTTTTTATTGCATTACGCTATCTTTTTTCCAAAAGGCAGCAGGCATTTATTTCAGTTATTTCCATTATGTCCGTACTGGGTGTTGCCATTGGTGTGGGAGCATTAGTGGTGGTTATGGGCGTGTATAACGGCTTTACAACAGATATCCGCAATAAGATTTTAGGGGCGAATTCCCATATTTTTATCCAAAGTGTTGTTCCTGAATTTTTAGATGCAAAAGAAGACGGAAGCGGCGGCTATGCTGAAATTGCGGAAGAAATAACAAAAAATCATGAGGTTAAAGCTGCTGCTCCTTTTTTATATACGGAAGTTTTGTTTTCCAGTCAGCAGGGGGCAACAGGTCTTGTTATCCGCGGCATTGAACCGCATAAAGCTGATGAAGCCCTGACTATTTTGCAGCAATTAAAAGAAGGTTCCCTTGATGACCTTATCCGTCCAAAAGGGGCGCAGGGTATTCTTATTGGTGAAGAATTGGCTTTGCGTTTTGGGCTGAAAATAGGAAGCAGGATAAATTTGATGGCACCCACAGGAGAACGCACCACAGCCGGTTTTGTACCGAAAATTGTTTCCTATCGGGTTGCGGGAATTTTTAAAACCGGCTTAAACGATTATGATAACCGTTTAGCCTTTATTTCTTTGCAGTCAGCACAGGAACTTATTGGCACACCTCCGGGACGGGTGAGCGGGATAGAAGTTTTCCTCCATAATCCCATGGCAGCAAAGGAAGTCAGTGCAGAGCTGCAAAATCAGCTCCCGGACTATTTATATACGCGAAACTGGATTGATACCAATGCGGGATTATTTGCTGCCCTGCAATTGGAGCGTATCGGCATGTTCATTGTGCTTGCGCTGATTGTTATGGTTGGCTCTTTTTCTATTATTACTTCGCTTGTAATGCTCGTTATGGAAAAGACCAAAGACATTGCAATTATGATGTCCATGGGAGCAAGCAGTGCTTCCATTAGAAAAATCTTTATGCTCCAAGGGACAATTATTGGCTTTATCGGTACCATGATTGGCTATGCGGGGGGGCTGACCTTAGCCTTTTTACTGCAAAAATATCAGTTTATTGAATTGCCCCGCGGGGTTTACGCGTCTGACCATTTGCCTGTGCTCATTACCTTTGCTGATACGGCTTTTATCGGTTTTGCATCGATGTTTATGTGCTTTCTGGCAACCATTTACCCCGCACGGCAAGCCGCTAAGCTTGTTCCTGCTGAAGCATTGCGGTATGAATAGCAGGCTGATATGTTATATACATTAAAGAATGTTTCTAAAATTATTTGTACTCCTCAGGAAGAAATAACGATTTTAAATTCCGTTAATTTCATGGTTGAAGAGGGGGAAATGCTTGCTGTACTCGGTGCTTCCGGCAGCGGGAAATCAACATTTCTGCATATGCTGGCAGGGCTTGATAATCCCAGTTCCGGTGAAATTCTTTTTTGCGGAAAAAATATTCATACGTTGAAAGAACAGGAAAAAAATTTTATCCGCAATAAAGAAATGGGTTTTGTTTTTCAATTTCACCATTTATTGCCGGAGTTTACAACGGCAGAAAATGTCGCCATGCAGGCAATGATTTCCGGAATGCCTAAAAACGAAGCCCTGAAAAAAGCCATGGAACTGTTGGAAATAGTTGGGCTTGCAGACAGGGCAAAGCATGTTGTGACAACTCTTTCCGGAGGTGAAAAGCAAAGAGTTGCCATTGCACGGGCAGTGCTTTTATCCCCCAAAGTGCTTTTGGCTGATGAGCCGACAGGAAATCTGGACACACAGAACAGCAGAGAGGTGATTACGCTCCTAAAAGAAGCGTCCAAGAAGTATGAGCAGACTATCATTATGATTACCCACAGCCGCAGCATTGCACAGAAAGCGGATCGTATCCTGCAGGTGTCGGATGGGGAGCTGAATGATCTGGGGGAGGTGCGGTGAATGAAGAGTTATCTTAGCTTAATTCCGATTTCTGCACATGTCCACAGTCGGCAGAACCGGTTGACACTTTTGTGCATTACAATTTCCGTATTTCTGGTGACGGCGGTTTTCAGTATGGCTGACATGGGAAATAGGATGCAGACGAATAATATGCTTAAGAAGCATGGGAACTGGCATGTCCAGCTAAAAAATGTGCCTGAAGCCGACGCAGAGCAGATTGGCCAAAGTGCAGATGTTTCTGTTGCGGCATGGACGGATGTGGTGAATTACGGCAGGGAAGAAGAGTACCATATTGGGAAAAGGAAGGCTGCTCTATATGGAGTTGATGAAGCTTATATTACGGATATCAAGAATGGTTTGAAGGAGGGCTCTTTCCCGCAGAATGATACGGAGATTTTGATCAGTTCTAATGCAAAGGATGCGTTTGGTGCAAAGACAGGCGACAGAATCACCATAGAAACACCTTCCGGCAGCATGGATTTTACCATATCCGGATTTGGTGAGGATGATGAGGAGTTCAATGCATTATATGGAACATTCAGTGTATATATGAACCGAAAAGCATTTGAGAAGTACGGGCTTGTCCGAAATCCATCCTTATATATACGGTATCAGAGCCAGGCAGATATCAGCAGACATGTTTCAGACATCAAGGAAGAGTATGGATGGACGGATGAAAATATCGAAGTAAATAAAGCTTTGATGGGGACGGGAGCCCTTGGCGGGGATTCGGGAATGCAGGAGATTTACATGATTGCTGTTATGCTGTTTATTTTGATACTGATTGCAGGAGCACTGATGATTGCAGGCAGTATGAACAGCAATGTCGCCCAAAGGACGAAATTTTTCGGTATGATGCGCTGTATCGGTATGAGCAGGGAACAGATTATCCGCTTCGTAAGGCTGGAAGCCCTGAACTGGTGTAAGATTGCGATTCCGGCAGGTGTCATCCTTGGTATTCTGGTCACATGGGGAGTGTGCGCCCTGCTGCGGTTTATGGCAGGAGAGGAATTTGTCAGTATTCCATTGTTTGGAGTGAGTGCGGCAGGAATTGTCAGCGGAGTGGCAGTGGGAATTATTACGGTTCTGATTGCAGCGCAGTCTCCGGCAAAAAGAGCGTCCAAGGTGTCGCCTGTGTCAGCTGTTACAGGCAATGCAGGGGATGGGAAAAATATGAGCAGCGCTGCAAATACCCGGTTTGCAAAAATAGAAACCGCTCTTGGCATGCATCATGCGGTATCGAAAAAGAAAAACCTGATATTGATGACCGGCTCTTTTGCCCTCAGCATTATTCTTTTTTTAAGTTTTACCGTTTTTGCAGATTTGGTGAGCCTGATTATGCCCCAGAAATCTAATGATGCAGATATTGAGATTGCGAGCAGTGACGGCTCGAATTCAATAAGCAGCGTACTGCTGGATGAACTTGGAGGCATGGAGGGAGTAACCAATGTGTTTGGACGCAGGAGTTGTTTTGATGTCCCGGCGCAGTTTGCGGAAGAGGGTCTTTCGTCTGGTGTGGTGGATGTTATTTCTTATGATGAATTTGATCTGGACTGCCTGACAAAGGATAAGGAGCTTAAAAAAGGCAGTGATATTTCAAAGGTATATGGGAACAGCCGTTATGTTCTGGCAATCTGTGACGCAGATGTTCCGGTAGGGATAGGTGATAAGATACGGGTTGGCAGTGAAGAGGTTGAGATTGCGGGAATGCTGAAAATGAATCCGTTCAGCAGTGACGGGACATCTGGCGGAAAGGTTACGATCATTACTTCAAAAGAAACATTTACACGGCTGATGGGTATTGCGGAATATGCTCTGCTCATGGTGCAGATGGAAGAGGATGTAGAGAATGGAGATGTGGAAGCAATCCGTAATGCAGCGGACAATGAAATAGACGGTGAATATGCGTTTAGAAACAGGATCGGCCAGAAAACAGGCAACACGTATGCGGCATTTATGATTTTTGCTTATGGATTCCTGGCGATTATCGCACTGGTGACAGTATTGAATATTGTGAACAGTATTTCCATGAGTGTATCTGCCAGAATCAGGCAGTACGGAACAATGCGCGCGGTGGGCATGGACGAATGGCAGGTCACAAAAATGATAGCGGCAGAGGCATTTACTTATGCTTTCTATGGATGTGTGGCCGGATGTATTCTTGGACTGCTCATTAGTAAAGGGCTGTACGGTATCCTGATTACACCGCATTTTCCATATGCTGTGTGGAGCATTCCAATCGTTCCGCTTCTGGTCATCGTGCTGTTGGTTTTTGCAGCGGCCGTGGCTGCAGTCTACTCTCCGGCGAAACGCATTCGGAGTATGGCGGTGACAGAGACGATGAATGAGTTGTAATAAATGGGCATAAAAAACAGGAAGTCTTTTTTTGAATTTTCTGTTTTTTGTGCCGTTCTGCATGTAAGGCTATTATTCAGTTTTTAGCTGGCTACAATTCTACAAACTGGAAGTTGTGCAAGGGATTTTTGAAAATGCGCAGAAAACTAGCAACAAAGCCAAACTTTGTTGTCCCCAATCAAACACACCATTGATTATAGCATTAGCAGGTAAAACGGTTGCAACCATAATTGAAATTCCCATAAACAAAAGCGGATTTATCAGCACCCATCTTTTCTTTCCCCATGTTCCTTTTATCGCAACACAAAATATAATAATTGATAAAATTATAAAACTTATTGCAGCCAAAAATGCAACACAGATGAATGTAGTAAAAAAGCGTTCACTAATCCGCTTAGCTAATACTATATTCTCTTCTGCTAGTTGATTATATAGCCACGCGGATATTGCGAATACACAATGGTATAATGTTCCTACAGAGACAAATACAATGGATGCTATAAAAAACAGTTTATCATATTTACCGACTTTTTCTTTGAGTAAAACAGATATAGCGTAAAACCCGCAAAACATTAAAAGAAGTGCAATCACGCCCAATAATCCGCCTATAATGAACCTAATAGACGTAGCATTTGACCATTCTTCTGAAAATGCAGGAAAAAGATGAAAAATCCCCACTTTTTCCATAGGGTAAAAGCAACCCAATAACATATCTCCGCAGAAGCAAAGTACGCTTCCTGCGATTGCAATATAGAACAGCTTTTTTATTGTCATAGCGCCTCCGTTTTTTTAACAAAAATTCATGTTCATCGGATTACTCTGTTTTTTCTTCCTTTTGACTTTTCTTCCTTTGAACCAAAATGTGAAATTAACGTTCCATGCTGAACTTTGTCACTTTGTTAATTACTCCCACTTTATCTGTGCTTTATTATATATCCGTTTTCCCAAAAATGAAAGCGATTTCTTATACTTCCTGTTCATTAAAACGAAACTTGAATAGGGCAGCGGCAA
>OFGJ01000921.1_pt1 | contig 17584 bp, 14 predicted proteins | sample 1521731 | NCBI WGS metagenome assembly OFGJ01 (sample SAMEA3504126, study PRJEB24116) | mouse gut metagenome | biome: mouse gut; feature: mouse-associated habitat; material: faeces | place: Denmark | collected 2011 | reverse complement strand
GGCTGCCGAAAGAATCGGCGCGGATACGAGCCTCCCTCAGCAGCGAGTCGACGAGACCGGGCCAGTCGGCCAGCCTCTCCCCCACTGAAAAGAAATCACAATATATACACTTGCGCCGACAAAACGGGATATGGACATATACATGCATAAAAGATACTGCTTTTTAATGCAAAATTACAAAAAAATCCGACAATATGTTACAGAACATGTTTTCCTCCATATCATTTGTTCATTTTTTTTGCTAAATTGCGTTCGGTTTTGCCACAAGACCCTGTCAAGAGCCGGCAAAATCACGCTGCAAAACGCAAAACAATTTAAATCCCAAATCAGATGAAGATTTATAAGTCCAACGAAATCAAAAACATAGCCCTTCTCGGATCAAAGGGCTCGGGTAAAACCACACTCGCGGAATCGATGATCTACGAGTGTGGTGTGATAAAACGTCGCGGCACGGTAGATGCCGGCAACACAGTTTCCGACTATTTCCCCGTAGAGAAGGAGTATGGATACTCGGTATTCTCCACCGTATTCAACGCGGAGTTCAACGGAAAGAAACTGAATATCATCGACTGCCCCGGATCGGATGACTTCGTGGGCAACGCATACACCGCCCTGGGAGTATGCGACATGGGTCTGATTCTTGTGGACGCCGAATACGGCGTGGAGGTCGGCACTCAGAATATCTTCCGCACCACTGCCTCTCTCAATAAACCGGTGATTTTCGCCATGAACCAGCTCGACGGCGAGAAAGCCGACTATGAAAACGTGCTCGAGCAAATGCGCGATATCTTTGGTCCGAAAGTCGTGCCCGTGCAATATCCTATAGTCAGCGGCCCCGGCTTCAACGCCATGATCGACGTCCTGCTGATGAAGAAATACTCTTGGGGCCCTGAAGGAGGTACTCCCACTATCGAGGAAATCCCTGCTGAAGAGCATGCCCGCGCTATGGAATACCACCGCGCACTCGTTGAGGCGGCAGCCGAGAACGACGAAACTCTCATGGAGAAATTCTTCGAGGAAGAACACCTCTCGGAAGACGAGCTTCGAATGGGTATCCGCAAAGGTCTTATCGACCGCTCTATATATCCTCTCTTCTGCGTCAGCGCCGAAAAAGACATGGGCGTGCGCCGCATGATGGAGTTCCTTGGCAACGTCGTTCCTTTCGTTGAAGATATGCCCGCTCCGGTTGACACAGCCGGCGAAGAGGTGAAACCCGACGCAAACGGCCCGTTGAGCATTTATGTGTTCAAAACCACCGTTGAACCCCATATCGGTGAGGTGAGCTACTTCAAAGTGATGTCGGGTACTCTCAAGGCAGGTGCCGACCTCGACAATATCACCCGCGGCGGCAAAGAGCGCTTCGCCCAGTTATTCTGCGTGTGCGGTCAGCTCCGCACACCTGTCGACGAGCTTCAGGCCGGTGATATCGGCGCTTCTGTAAAACTGAAGGACGTACGCACAGGCAACACCCTCGATGAAAAGGGCTGCGAGATTGCATTCGACTTCATCAAATATCCGGCACCAAAATATCAGCGTGCCATCCGTCCAGTCACCGAGAGCGACGCCGAGAAGCTCAGCCAGATTCTTACCCGAATGCACGAGGAAGATCCCACATGGGTGGTAGAGCAGTCGAAAGAGCTCAAACAGACCATTCTCAAAGGTCAGGGCGAATTCCATCTCCGCACACTCAAATGGCGTGTCGAGAACAACGATAAGATGCCTATCGTATTCGAAGAACCCAAGATTCCGTATCGCGAGACAATCACAAAAGCTGCGCGTGCCGACTATCGCCACAAGAAGCAGTCGGGCGGTGCCGGTCAGTTCGGTGAAGTTCACCTTATCGTCGAACCGTATTCAGAGGGTATGCCTGCTCCCGACACCTACCGCTTCGGCAATCAGGAGTTCAAGATGAACGTCCGCGACACTCAGGAGATTCCCTTGGCTTGGGGCGGCAAACTTGTAGTATGCAACTGTATTGTGGGTGGTGCTATCGACGCCCGCTTTATCCCCGCCATCGTCAAAGGCCTCATGGACCGCATGGAGCAAGGCCCGCTCACCGGATCTTACGCCCGCGACGTACGCGTCTGCATTTACGACGGCAAAATGCACCCGGTTGACTCAAACGAAATCTCGTTCCGTCTCGCAGGCCGCAACGCTTTCAGTCAGGCCTTCCGCGAAGCAAATCCCAAAGTGCTCGAACCTGTATATGATGTCGAGGTATTCGTTCCCGGCGATGTCATGGGCGACGTGATGAGCGACCTGCAGGGTCGACGCGCCGTTATCATGGGTATGTCGAGCGAGAACGGTTTCGAGAAAATCTCAGCCCGCGTGCCTCTCAAGGAGATGTCGAGCTACTCGACTTCACTTAGCTCCATCACCGGCGGCCGCTCTTCGTTCACAATGAAGTTCTCGAGCTACGAACTCGTTCCCGGCGACGTTCAGGATAAACTCCTCAAGGAATACGCCGAAAAGAATACAGAAGAATAACTTCCCTCATACTTGCAATCATGGCAGACGGACTACCGCAGACAAGGAGCCCGTCTGCCTTGTGTTAACAATAACATGAAAAAAATATTTTCAATAATCCTCGCTGCGATCGCAGGTATTTTCGGCACAGCTGCAAAACCGTCACAGATAAAACCGACAGGACAAACGGAAGTCTATATCCCCGAGGAAGAATATGCCGTTGTAAGTTTTGCAATGGACGGGGAGCCTCGTGTCGGTGTCTTCAACAAAAATATCATGCAACTTGAGCCAAAGGAAGCCTTCGGTTGGTTTATATCTCTCCTGTCTGATTTCAATATAGGTGCGCAAATGCCTGATGAAAATGAAATGGCAAAAATGGCGGATTTCTGCGATGGGCTCACCGATAGATTGATAATGGACCCGAACCATCAGAATGTATGCTTCCTCGGGCGCGTCACCGGTGCCGGACAAACCCGCATGATGTGGTATGCCAATAACCCGGAGCTGGCTCACAATCTACTACAGAAAATCATTGAGAAAAAAGATTATCCCTTTGACTTCAAATACGAGATATTTCACGACCCCGAGTGGGAATATGCCCGATATTGGCTCTCGCCACTCAACGGAGAATCTTAAGGATTGATATTAGAGAAATAATTCGTAACTTTGCAGAATATAGCTAAAGTGACTTTTATTTAAGACTATGAAACGAATATTTTTAATCATCGGCACAGGCTTGGCCATGTTGGGTCTGGCTTGCGCATGTTCGTCGGGGTCTAAAGAACCGTCGGCGCTGATAGCTCAGAGTGAGCGCATTAATCAGAATTTGGAAGCCTTGACAGAGGCAAGCCCCATGTTTTTGGCCGGTGCTTCGGCTTCGTATGCCAACGACACCTTGAATATCGGCGTCGAATTCTGTGATTCACTGATCCATGCCGACCAGTTGTCGGACGCTCTCATCCGATATGTGATGGGTATGTATATGAAAGCCAACACAGGCGAGAACCTCGACATCACCCTCAACACCCTCGGCAAGGAGCAGGGCATTATGAAAGTGACTGTGAAAGACATCTATGGCGATCAGAAAGTTCTCGAGCTCACTTCGGCAACCCTAAAGAAAATGGTGACTACCAAGCAGACCGAACTCGGCTATCAGGACGCACGCCTCAATGTGTTTGAAATCCTTGAGACACGTTGTGAGAAATATAAAGAGGCTGTCAATGCTGTCAGCTGCGAGTTTAAATATCAAGGAAGTTTCGCTCAGTATACTCTTACATTCAAGAAAGCGTCGGCCTACGCCAATCAGACTCCCGGCTCGCTTCTCGGACGCTATATCGGTGTCATCAATCCTGTATTCGATTATTTCGGAGCATGCGGCCCGATGATTGCTGAGATGATGGAGTCAATGCAGATCGAGGGCTACCGCTTCGTTTATACCGACGAGGCTGATACCAAGGAAATCCATGCCGCAATTCCTTGGCGTATGATCAAATTCTGATGATTTATAATTTTAATCAAGAATAAAATGACACTTGTAGAACGTTTTCTCGAATACGTCAAATTTGACACTCAGAGCGACGAACTGACAAATATGACCCCGTCTACCCCCGGGCAGATGGTATTCGCCGAATACCTCAAGAAACAGCTCGAAGAGCTCGGGCTTAAAGATATCACTCTCGACGCCAACGGCTATCTGATGGCTACCTTGCCCTCGAATCTGCCTGTAGGTGTGAGCGTGCCTACTGTCGGTTTTATCGCACATCTCGATACATCTCCCGACATGTCGGGCAAACATGTCAACCCCCGCATTGTCAAGGCTTATCCCGGTGGCGACATCGTGCTCAATGAGGCTGACAATGTTGTGCTTTCGCCCGGTCAGTTCCCGGAGTTGAACAACTACGTAGGCCAAGACCTCATCGTCACCGACGGCACCACACTTCTCGGCGCCGACGACAAAGCCGGTATCGCTGAGATAGTATCGGCCGTTGACTATCTTCTTCAACATCCCGAAATCAAACACGGAGATGTGCGCATAGCCTTCAATCCCGACGAGGAAATCGGTCAGGGCGCACATAAATTCGATGTCAAACTCTTCGGCGCCGACTGGGCTTACACCATGGACGGCGGTGAGGTAGGGGAGCTTGAATATGAGAACTTCAATGCTGCTGTTGCTCGCGTAAGCTTTGCCGGCCGCAATGTTCATCCCGGCTATGCAAAGCATAAGATGATCAACTCTATGCGTATCGCAAACCAGTTTGTAATAATGCTGCCACGCTGGGAGACTCCCGAGCATACCGAAGACTACGAAGGCTTCTATCACCTCGTATCGATGGAAGGAACTGTTGAGAAAACAGTCCTGACTTATATCATCCGCGATCACGACCGCGACCGCTTCGAACGCCGCAAAAAAGAGCTCGAACACCTTGCCCGCAAGATCAACCACGAGTTCCCCGACTGCTGCTCTATCGAGATAAAAGACCAGTACTACAACATGCGCGAGAAAATCGAGCCTGTGAAGTACATTGTCGATATAGCCGAGGAGGCCATGCGCGTTGCCGACGTTACCCCCAAGGTGCAGCCCATCCGCGGCGGCACAGATGGTGCCCAGCTTTCGTTCAAAGGTCTTCCGTGCCCCAACATCTTTGCAGGCGGTCTTAACTTCCATGGCCGCTATGAGTTTGTGCCCATTCCGTCGATGGAGAAGGCTCAGCAGGTGATTGTGGAGATTGTAAAACTTGTAGGTAAGAAATAATAAACCACGACGAGCATTTATGCGCCCGTTGCTGATAGTTGTGACCGGCCCTACGGCGTCAGGGAAGACCTCCCTCGCCGTTGGGCTGGCCTCATATTTTAATACAGAGATAGTTTCGGCCGATTCGCGTCAGCTCTATCGCGACCTCCCCATCGGCACGGCAGCTCCTACGCCCGATGAACTCGCCGCAGCTCCACATCATCTTGTCGGCTGCCTTGCGCTTGACCAGTATTACAGCGCCGCGAGGTTTGAGGAAGACGCTCTGCGTATATTATCGCAGATTTGGCAGTCTCGCGATGTCGCTATTGTTTGTGGAGGATCGATGATGTATGTCGACGCTCTCACCCGTGGTATTGACGATATGCCCACAATATCATCCGCTACGCGCGAGTATGTGCTCTCTCTTCTCGGTGAGCATGGCATAGAGGGCGTGCTGGCACAGCTCCAGATATGCGATCCGGTGTATTACAATGAAGTGGACAAGGCCAATACCCGTCGCGTTGTCCACGCTCTTGAAATATGTCTGCAGGCCGGTGTGCCATATTCTTCTCTACGGACAGGAAAGGCCAAACCGCGGGATTTCGATGTAGTTAAATTTGCCATTGACCGCCCTCGTGAAGAATTGTTCGACCGCATTAACGGGCGCGTCGACGCAATGATTGCAGCGGGACTTGAAGATGAGGCCCGGCGTGCGTTTGCCCAAGGCGATTTCAATTCGCTCAATACAGTCGGATATAAAGAGATGAAGTGGTATATCGATGGCGAGGCCGACCTCGAATTTGTTAGAGCGCGTATAGCAAAAAATACAAGAGTCTATGCCAAGAAACAACTGACATGGCTCAAACGCGACAGCGATGTCATCTGGCTTCCTGCTGAAAGCGCTCTTGCCGACGCCATTGCAATTGTGCAGAAATTGATGAATAGACCTTAGGCTTGCACTATATTTTTTCGGTGGAAATTATTTAGTAGTTTGCAAATGACTGTTTAAAATAGGATGGGTCAGCCATGTAGCGTTCGCAGAACGCCGGTTACCGGGTTCGGTTATGTAATCAGCGTCCTTGCGAACGCTAACTATGGATTGTATCATCAACCGGGCACACCTCCGCAAGCTACGGTGTACCTCGGTTACTCATTAATCTATGTCCTACGGACATGATTTATGTCACATTTCTACCGGTGCTTCTGTTTCCGACACTGAGTCTGTAGCAACTGTTTGCTCTTCTTCAGTTTCAGTCGCTGAGTCTGTTGTTGTCATATCGCTTTCTTCAACTTCTCCGACAATGAGGAGTTCTGTTATTCTGTTTAATTGCTTTGGTTCGGGGCATGTGTCGGTTTGTTCCGCTGACTCAGATATCGTATCTGCCGGAGCGATGATTGTATCGGTAAGTTCTATTTTCTCAAGTGGTATATCATTAGTCCCTGCATTTGTAGTCTGATTGCTGCCACTACATGAAGGCAGCGCAAACAGACTTGCCGAGATTCCTGCGATAGCTACTGCCTTTCCCATCCTGCGGCGTGCGCGGAGTTCATTTTCAAGATAGCGGATTTCTGCTTCACACTTAGGGCATGTTCCTTTACATTCGCCTGTGAATTGACACTCAGAAGTCTTGAATTCGATATCATTGGCCTCGGCAATTTTCCGGCGGATATCTTTAAGTATCCCGCAGATGTGTTTTCCTCTTGTCATGGTGCTTAGGTTTAAAAATTAGCGAAGTTAAATGATAAATATTGAAAACGACGCAGGGCATTGCCGGGCGTCCCTGCGTCGTTATACTTCATCAATAGTTTTCCGTGCGGACTTCAAAGTAGCTTTGGCTGTGGAAGCAAACCGGGCATACTTCAGGAGCTTCAGTGCCTACGCATATATGGCCGCAGTTGCGGCACTCCCATACCGTTATGCCACTCTTGCGGAAAACTTCATGAGCCTCCACATTGCGCAGCAAAGCACGGTAGCGCTCTTCATGCGTCTTTTCGATGGCCGCCACGCCGCGGAATTGCTCTGCAAGGGCGTGGAAGCCTTCTTCGTCGGCCTCTTTGGCAAAGCGGTCGTACATGTCGGTCCATTCATAGTTCTCGCCCTCGGCGGCATGAAGCAGGTTGGTGGCTGTGTCGCCGACTCCGCCAAGAGCCTTGAACCATAGCTCTGCATGCTCTTTCTCGTTGGCTGCAGTGTGCTCGAAAATAGCGGCTATCTGCTCAAAGCCGTTTTTGCGGGCTACCGAGGCGAAATAGGTGTATTTGTTGCGCGCCATGCTCTCGCCGGCAAAGGCTTCCTGCAGGTTTTTCTCAGTCTTTGTGCCTGAGTATTGGTTGGTGGGATGGTCAGAGACATTGTCGGTAATCTCTACCTTTTCGAAATCAGAGGCCGGGTGCAGGCATATCGGACATTCGAAATCAGCCGGTAGCTCGTCGCCCTCGTATTCGTAGCCGCAAATACGGCAGCGCCACACCGTGTGCCCGTTGCCTTTATCTGATTTGGGTTGGGGCTTGATATGGCTTTGGTAATAATCGTAGGTGGCAGACGGCACGTCGGAAAGGCATGCTTTTTCTGTAACCTCGCCGATAAACATCAGATGTGTACCCAAATCGATTGTCTGCGATACTTTCATGCTGATATAAGCGTTTGTACCGCCGGTTACAGCAAGGGTTCCGTTGTCGAGACGCTTTACATCGGTGAAGTCTTTGAATTTGTCGACCGTGCGCCCTGATTGGAAACCGAAGTGCTTGAAAAGACTGAAATCAGCTTTCTCGCTTATAATCGAGACTGTGATTACCCCTGACTTCTGCGCCATCTCGCAGGTGAGTGTGCTCTTGTTGAGGCATACCGACACTTGCTCGGGCGACGCTGTGACTTGTTGGAATGTATTGGAAATACATCCATTGTCGCGCCCGTCGGCATTTGTGGTCACCACATAGAGCCCGTAGGGGATTTTAAACATTGCATTATCCATAATAGTAGTAGTTTGTGTTTGATTGTTGGTAGGTTGTGATCTGTGGTATAATTAAGCTTACAGCCTACATACCACACACCACAACCGGTAAGAGTTATTTAGCTTCCCAGCCAAGAGCCGAAGCGCCGAGCACTGCTGCGTCTGCTTCTTTGAGCTCGCTCAGCAATACTTTTGCTTTTCCACGGTACATCGACAGCATGTTGCGGTCCATAGCTTCTTTAAGCGGACGCATGATCAGATCGCCACTCTTGGCCAAACCACCGAAGAGGATGAAGGCGGCAGGCGAAGAGAATGTCATCATATCGGCCATGGCCTCGCCGAGAATTGTGCCGGTGTAGTCGAAGATTTCTTTTGCGAGGGCGTCGCCTTGCATGGCTGCGTCGTAAACGTCCTTGCTCGTGATATGGTCGATGTCGAGATTGCGCAGAAGTGAAGGGTCTTTGCGGATTTCGAGGAATTCGCGTGCTGTGCGGGCAACACCGGTGGCCGAGCAATAGGTCTCGAGGCAACCTGTGCGGCCGCAGTTGCATTGGCGGCCGGTATGACGCTTGACACAGAGATGTCCTAATTCGCCGGCAAGACCATCATGGCCATATACTACCTGACCGTTGATCACGATACCGGATCCTACACCGGTGCCGAGGGTAATCATGATGAAGTCTTTGATACCGCGGGCTGCTCCGTAGGTCATTTCGCCGAGAGCTGCGGCGTTGGCGTCGTTGGTCACGGCTACCGGTATGCCGAATTTTTCGCTTACAAGTTTGGCAAGCGGAAGGCTCAGCCAAGGCAGATTGACTGCGTCGTCGATACAGCCGGTGTAGTAGTTGGCATTGGGGGCTCCGATACCGATACCTTGTATTTTATCTGTTGCGTCGTTCTGATCTATAAGACGCGAGGCTTCAGTATAGAGCTCGTCGAGGTAATCTTCAAAATTGGTGTGTTTGCCTGTTTTGATCGATCCGCTCGCTATCACATTGCCGCGTGCATCTACTATGCCGAATACGGTGTTGGTGCCACCGATATCTATGCCGAGAACGTAGGGTTTCATCTTGGTTTTTGTATGTTTTTTAAGTGAGTATGAAATTTTTGTCAAAGATACGTCATTTTTATGAAAATACACAGAAAAATATACCGTTATCTTTCCGTATTAACAAAAATAAGGGGAATCAGGAAAACCGCTATTATATAAAACATGTAAAATCTGATATAATAAAATTTAAATTACGGCGTTATATGATTGTGAATTGCTATTTTTGCAGCCAAATAATCAAAACATAATAACTAAGGTAAAAATTGAACAGTAAAGCGTTTGAGAAAGGGGCTCTCAGAGCACCCTCTGTTTTTATATCAGCCACGCCCATATTGGCTTTGTTGATGTTTCTGGTGGGAGTGATTCTTTTCTTGGGTCCAGATTCCATTTCTGATTTCAGTGTTATTGCATTGCTGAGTTCTTCGGCGGTGGCTTTGATATTGTCAATTGTTTGTGGCAGCTTCTGTAAGCGAGGGCTGCGGCTTGGCTTTTACAGAAGTGCCCGCCAGATTCTGCCGGCGGTGCCTATGCTGTTGTTCATTGCCATGGTGTCGGCCACGTGGATGTTGTCGGGTGTTGTTCCTCTTCTTATCGACTATGGCCTGCGTATGCTAAGCCCTACCTTTTTCTTGGTTGTAAGCTGTATTGTTTGTGGAGTAATTTCGGTGCTCACGGGTAGTTCGTGGAGTACTATCGCTACTATAGGTGTGGCATTTATGGGAATCGGCACCGTGATGGGTTTTCATCCCGGATGGGTTGCTGGAGCCATAATTTCAGGTGCGTATTTTGGCGACAAGATATCGCCTTTGAGCGATACTACTGTGGTGGCTTCATCGGCCTGCGGTGTAGATCTTTTCAAGCATATACGCTATCTTATGCTCACGTCGATACCTGCAATGGCTACAGCTTTGGTGGTATTTATGATAGCCGGCATTACCACAGATCCAGCCTCGATGGTTGATACAGGAGAAGTGCGCTCACTTCTTTCTTCGCACTTCAATCTTTCTCCTTGGATTCTCTTGATTCCGGCTATAACTTTCGGCTTGATAGCCATGAGAGTGCCCACGCTTATTGTACTCTTTACAAGTGCTATGCTCGGCCTTGCCGGAATATTCGTCTTTCAACCCGGTATTGTAAGCTGGCTGGGAGCCTCGGATTTCATTTCGGGTGCGAAAGCTGCGCTTAATCTTCTTTGGGGCGATACCGTGTTCTCAACAGGTCATGAATTGTTTGACAATCTGGTATCTACTTCGGGTATAACGGGTATGATGTCGACTATTTGTCTTGTGCTGAGTGCTATGTTGTTTGGCACTGTGATGATTGGCACGGGTATGCTTTCTACTCTCACACATGCCCTTACGCGCTGCATAAAGTCGCGTTTACCTCTCGTGGGCAGTACGGTCGCTTCGGGTCTGTTCTTGAATTGCTGCACTGCCGACCAGTATCTCTCAATCATTATCGGCGGCAATATGTACCGCAATGCCTATCGCCGTCTCAATCTTGAGCCGCGACTTCTCAGCCGCACTCTCGAGGATTCGGTTTCGGTGACCTCTGTGCTCATCCCTTGGAATTCATGTGGTGTTACGCAGTCAGCTGTCCTCGGCGTCTCCACCTTGGTGTATCTGCCGTTCTGTGTATTCAATTATCTTTCGCCTGTGATGTCTTTGATAATGGCTTGGACAGGCTTTAAGATCAAGCAATTGTCCCGTCCTCAGAACACCACTACTGAGCTCACCGACAAAGTGATTGCATGAAGCGCCTTCCCGGCTGTCGCAAGATTATATGAGGCTTGACCGCGAAATCCGTATTTCGTGGTCAAGTGCCATTCTAATGCGGCAGCCGCTTGCGCTGCGAACCCATATTTATAATCGCGGTAGTCTTTAGCTCCCACCCATCTGCTTGCTCCGATTTCTGCATTGCATGCCAGCGCGAGTTTTTCGCATGGCAGCGTGAAGTGTGCGGCACCTCCGACTCTTGCTGTCATTGCTGTTAAAGGCGCGGCGTAGACGCCATTGCTTTTCAGCGGCGTGCTTATTTGCCCTATGCTTGCGGCAATGCCCCAGCGCTCTGAAAGCGGTATACGCATGTTGAGCGATGTGCCGAAGCCTGTGCAGAGGTCATATCCGGCGGGCGAATTGAGCCAATATACCGCTTCGGAAGCAAGAGATAGGGTAGGGCGGAACTCGCATGCCGGCGAAGAGCTCCAAGGCGACGGCATACCATATATTTTGCGGCTTATAAAATATGCCAATTCAGTAGAGATAATGCCGGTAGCCGCTCCGGATATCACATCCGACGCCCAATGCCGTTTGGCCAGAATTCGCTGTGTGCCTACTGCTGAAGCTACAGCATGCGCACCCATGCTCCACCATGGGCTATAGCGGTAGAGCTCGTTGGAGAGTACGGTAGAGGCCGTATATGCCCATGAGGTGTGTCGCGATGGAAATGAGTTGTTGGCCGAGCGGTCGGGGCGCACTTCTTTGATGGTGTGCTTCATTACTTCTGTAAAAGCAGCGTTGATGACTACGCTGCCGCCTGCGGCCACAATAGTCCGCGGAACACGTCGGTAAGTCGAGTCGGCAGTTTGTTGTGCTGTGGCCGACAGACATATTGCAAGCGCCGCAAGGCATGAGAGAAGTGTTTTCATTTGTCAAGGGCTTGGTATACGAGCGAGAAAAGTTTCGGGCGTATGTTGCATGAGCTGAAAGCTGCGTTGTCGCGAGTCGGATTTACACGGTTTGTCAGAAATACGAATATCAGTTCTTGCGTAGGGTCTACCCAGAATACGGTGCCTGTAAAGCCAAGATGTCCGTAAACTTCAGGCGACGCTTCATCGCATGTAGGTGAATTTTCGGGGTTTACTGCGTCGGGTTTGTCAAAGCCGAGTCCGCGGCGGCATGTCGGGCTTTGGTCGCCGGTAAACAGTTGGGCGGTTGATTCCGACAGTATTCTCTTGCCGCCATATTCTCCGCCGTTTAGCAACATCTGGCATACTTTGGCTACGTCGCCGGCGTTGGCAAACAAGCCGGCATTGCCTTGTACTCCGCCTGAAAATGCGGCAAGTTCGTCGTGAACATAGCCCTGAAGAGTCTGCTTTCGCAGAAAATTGTCTTTTTCAGTAGGCGCTATGCCGGCTTTGTCAGTCCATGTCAGAGGGCGGTAGCCTGTGCGGTATGCTCCGAGAGGTGTAAAGATTTCTTCTCTTACAAATTCATCATGAGGTTTGCCGCTCACCCGTTGCTCGATATCCATGAGAAGACAGAAATTCAGACATGAATAGGTGTAGTTCTTGTTCTTGCGCAATGGTATATCATAGATACGCTGCATGATGGTGTCGTATGTCTCCCGACCGGTGAAAATACCGTTTGCAGCCTCGATGGGAAATGACTCTGACTTAGTACTTTTTACGATGTCTGTGCGCATGCGGGCCTTGTTGTTTGCCCACACGCGATTATAGACCTTGAGAGTATGAGCCTTGTCGCGGCGCCCGGATATCAGTTTTCCCGTATAGCTGTCAGGATTCACCATAGCGTCAAACATGTTGAGCGACGGCGGCATGCCGCTCTCATGATAGAGAAGCTCGCGAAGGGTTAGCCCTTGTTTGGCTGAGTCGGTGATTTGAGGTATATACTGCGAAAGTGTGCCGTCGATATCTATCAATCCCTTGTCGTAGGCTTTCATGATTCCCGGCAGTGTGCCGATGGCTTTTGATACTGACGCAAGATCATATATAGAAGTACGCTCTACGGCCGGGCCGCCGGCTGTCAAGTGGCCGTAAGCTTTGTCAAGAACGATTTCTCCGCCTTTTGCTATCAATACCTGACAACCGGGCATGGCGCCTTTGCCGATGGCTTTTTCAACTATGTAGTCGATACTGTCGGTAAGCCAAGGTGCCAATCCCATTGCGACAGGAGTGGAATAGCCGAGCCTTGTCTTGGGCAGGAATATTCCTTCGCCGGCCTTGGCTACGCCTTTGAGGTTGACCGGAAGTTTTCCCTTCACTGCGATACCGCCGAAGAGAGCTTCGGCTGCGCTCACTTGTGAGGCGTCGATTGTATCGTAGGCAAGTAAGATTGCTTTGCATTTCGGCAACGAGGCGGCAAACTTCTTCATCTTATAGGGATTCATAAAGAATACGCCTATCATTTGCTGCGATGTAGAGGCCAATTGTGCGAATGTCTCGCGTGAGGCTGCACCATCATTATATACTGCCGCAATCACGACATCGGGGTTCTTTGACTTTGTGTCGGCATAATGGGATACTGTAGCAGTGAATTCATTGTTGGCCTTTCCTCCTACAGTCACGACTTTTGTGTTTGTTGTAGACAGCGGAAGAAGATTCGATTCGTTTTTCAAGACCGTTATCGAAGCAGCTGCAAGCCGTTTGATCAGCGCTTCGGCCTCGGGTGAGTTGATAGCCTTGCGGATGGCGTCGGCAGATCCTTCGGTCTTGTGCCCGGCATTGAGTAGATATTTATAGCGCAGGATACGTTTGCAGCGTTCTTCGATGATTCCGGCAGGAATATCACCGGTTTTTACCGCTTCGGCAATCGCTGTGATGTCGTTTGCAGGATTGGTAGGGCAGAGCAGCACGTCGGCACCGGCTTTGAGTGCGGCGATCGACGGATTTTTTGCCTGCGTGCTCGCTCCTTTCATGCCGAGAGCGTCGGTGTAGATGAGCCCGTTGAATCCGAGCTCATGTCGAAGGAGCTTGTCTGTAATGACCGACGAAAGCGAGGCGGGCGTTCCCGACGGGTCGAGTGCCGGCACTGCGATATGGCCTACCATAATGCCGGAGCAGCCCGCGCCTATATACTCCTTGAAAGGCACGAGGTCGGTGCTGTCAAGACGTGCCCGTGAGTGTCCTACCGTAGGGAGTGCCTTGTGTGAATCGACGTCTGTATCGCCATGTCCGGGAAAGTGTTTGGCTACTGACTGCACTCCGCCGTCTTCCATTCCTAAAGAATAAGCCACAGCAGCTTTGGCTACCCGCTCGGGATCTTCGCCAAAACTGCGGAAGCCGATTACAGGATTGGCCGGATTGGAGTTTACATCTGCGTCGGGTGCGAAATTGACATGTACTCCGGCAAGACGACATTCGCGCGCCATCTCGCGGCCATAGTCGTAAATCAGTTTATAATCTGAGATTGCACCCAATGCCATGTTTTGTGGAAATCGAGGGCTGTCGGGTATGCGCATGGCAAGTCCCCACTCGCCATCGAAGGTAATCAACACCGGCACTTTTGCGACTTCTTGGGCGTATGCGTTCATGACGATATGCTCGGCGGCCGATCCCTCGGTGAAGAGCAGGCCGCCGCACCCGTCGCGCCCTACAAGGCGTTTGATCGTGGCTTTCGACGCTTCGCCTTGCGTGGGAACTACTTTGGGAAATATCAACTGGGCTATGCGCTGGCGCTCGGTCAGGGTAGAGTAGACCGAGTCGGCCCAGCGGATGGCCTCAGCTTCGCGCTTGCGCTCGAGATTGGGAGTGATTGCGGCTGCCGTGAAACTCAGCAGCGCGGCCGAGACGAGGAGGATAACTTGTCTGCGTATCATTTTATTTTACTAATGTCCAACGGTTTGTTGTGTCGCCTTCTACCGGCTTGTCTTTGCCGGCACCGACGGTGAGGTAATCAAGTATATCGTCATAAATGACCTTTGTGCTGCGGGCAACTTGTTTTCCGTGAGACAGACCGGTCATGTAATCGCCGCCTTTGGCAAGATAGTCGATGGTTGCCACGCGGTATGTCTTGTCCGGGTTGAGCGGTTTGCCGTTGATGAGAATTTCTTCGGCTTCCGGCTCTTCTCCGCCTTCGTAGGTCACACGCACATTGCTGCTCACACCATCGCCGCCGCGGATAGCCATAACGTCGAAATCGTCTTCAAGGTCAGAGCCTTTTACGTCGATCACTGTGATATAATTGCTGAATGGCAAGATGTTGATAACCTGACCCTTCGAGAATTTTCCCTCGGCAAGACCGTCGCGCAGACCGCCTTTGTTCGTGATGGCGAGGTCTACATTGCCGGCGAGTTCCTTGCCGCGCATCATCACATAATCAGTGAAGATATTAAGCATTTCGGGTTCTTCGTTGCTGAGAGCGTGTGTAGTATAACCTACCCAATGGTGCATGAGCGAATCAACGCCGGCCGAATATTTTTCAATGGTGGCAGCGAGCGACGGATCGGAATAGCCATCGTAGCGGCCATCAATGTCTATCAGTTCATATTCTGGATATACATCTTCACCCAGCTTGTCAAGGTCGATTTCTATTTTGCCAAGTTTTCGGCCTGATTTTCCGGTCTGGACAACAAGTATCGGTTTACCGTCGAGATTGCGCAGGTGCGAACGGCGGTCGCCAAGATCGGTCTTAGGGTCAATCACATCATGAGAATGGCCTCCGATGATCACGTCTATATTGCGTGAATTGACCGCGAGGATTGAGTCTCCCACAAGGCCGGCCGGAGTATAGCCGATATGCGAGATGGCCACAACTGCATCAACCTTATCCTCTTCCCTGAGCTTACGGGCTGCGGCGTTGGCCGTCTCTACGATTGGCTTGAACTCAAGGCCGTCGTAATTACCTTTCGAGATTATACCTTCAGGATTGAGATTTATGCCTATGAAGCCAACGCGTTTGTCGCCGTATTCCTTAATCTCTGATTCCACAAATTGGCCGGCGAGCGGCGTGTTGTCGAGGTCATAATTCGTCGACAACTTTGTGGCATTTGAAATCGCCAAAACCGACGCCAGAGAATCGATACCATTGTCAAACTCATGATTGCCGAGAATACGCATATCAACGCCAAGATTGTTCAAGACCTCCTGCTCGGCTTTGCCGCCATAGAGATAGAAATATAACGTGCCTTGGACAGCGTCGCCGGCGTCGATGAGCAGAACGTTCTTTTCGGCTTTGCGTACGCTGTCGATGACGGCTTTGCGGCGCATTACACCCCCCAAGTCATTGCGGTCAGGGTCGATTTGCGAATGAGTGTCGTTGGTGTGGAGAATCACCAGCTTATTAGACTCCGACGATTGAGAGCAAGCTCCCATGCAAACGGCAAAAAGCAATGCCGCCGCACCTTTGATGAAATGATAATTCATTGTGTGAGATTATTTGCAGCTACAATCGTTGAGGGGCATTTTGTCGATACGGCCTTGATGGCGTCCGCCCTCGAAATCGGTATCAAAAAATACCTCTACACAGTTGAGAGCGAGAGCCGGCTCGATGAATCGACCGGGGAGAACGATAATGTTGGCATTGTTGTGAGCGCGGGCAAGACGGGCCAATTCGGGTTGCCAGCATAGAGCCGCACGTATACCTTGATGCTTGTTGAGAGTCATCCCGATACCGTTGCCCGAGCCGCACACAGCGATTGCCGGATACACCTCGCCCTGCTCCACGGCGAGCGCACAAGGATGGGCGAAATCAGGATAATCGCAGCTGTCGGTAGAATAGGTACCGAAATCCTTATATTCTATTCCTTGCGACTCAAGAAAGCCGATGATGATATTCTTTAATTCGAAGCCCGCATGGTCGCTGCAGAGCCCTACAGGTACGCCGGATTTAAGTATGCTCATAAATATATGATAATTAAAAGATTAAACAATAAAGACGAGATTTGACAAACTTCTCGCAACAAAATTAACAAAAAAAAATTGGGAAAAATGCATTTTTTTCAAAAAAATAGGTTGACATATCTCATAAGGTAGTGGTATACTGCAACCGTATTCTAAATGAAAGTCATTGAACTCACATATTTTTGTAAGTCATTGTTACTTTTAATGATGGTTTACAAAAATATGTGATTTTCTTGTCCTATGGTTTAGAATTACACATTTATTTTAATTACTTTTATGAAGGAGGTACCAAAATGAATAACGGTACAGTAAAATGGTTTAATGCACAGAAAGGCTATGGCTTCATCACAAATGATGCCACCGGCGAGGAGGTATTTGTACACTTCTCCGCAATCAACGCTGACGGCTTCAAGTCCCTTGAGGAAGGCCAGAAGGTCACTTTCGACACCGAGTGTGATCCTCAGAACAGCAGCAAGATCCGCGCTACCAACGTAACTGTTGTAGCTTAACTGCCTGCGGCAGCGAATCGGCGGGGTGCGTTCAGCCCAAGTGTATACCATGTCAAAAAGCCCTGTGTCAACACAGGGCTTTTTATTTATCTATCGCGAGGACAGGAACTGATACTCTCTCCTGGCCTGCACATCGTCAGGATAATTCTTCAGATAATTTTCCATCAGGACAAAAGCCTGCTTAAAATCCCCCAGATGCTCATAGGCCACAATCTCATTAAAAGACAATGTCTGCATCATGGCAGAGTTTCCCACCTGCATTCCCGCCTGAAACGCCTCCAGAGCCTTCTGGTAGTC
>OFGJ01000914.1_pt1 | contig 17683 bp, 14 predicted proteins | sample 1521731 | NCBI WGS metagenome assembly OFGJ01 (sample SAMEA3504126, study PRJEB24116) | mouse gut metagenome | biome: mouse gut; feature: mouse-associated habitat; material: faeces | place: Denmark | collected 2011 | reverse complement strand
AATAACATTACTTATGCGATGAATGCCGGATGGAATGATAACTGCTGGGATTATGCTTATAATCATGTGATGTCCCAGAGTCTTAAAATTACGCGCAAATGTGAGAAAGACATGGAGACATATTCCCATTTCGCAGCCATCAATACCATTTGTCGTGTGATAGCCATGTCTCGTTTGGCCGATCAATACGGGTGTATTATCTATACTCATTATGGTGAATCGGCTACAGGTGGTACTTATGATTCCGGGCAGGATGTTTACAAGAAGTTCTTTGAAGAACTGAGGGAGGCTGCTGATGAACTGCGTGCAGTGAAGGACAAAGATGTGGCTTCGTTCGCTCCGTTTGACTATGCTTATGGGGGTGACCTCAATAAATGGGCCAAATTGTGTAATACTATCCGTTTGCGTCTGGCCATGCGTATCGTGAAATACGACGCTGCATGGGCAAAGAGCGAGGCTGAGGCTGCCATGAATGATAGTAATGGGCTGATTGAAACCAATGATGCGAATTTTGGTATTGCTGGAAACGGTTATGTGAACCCGCTTTACGGCCTGGCCTTCAGCTATGGCGACTGTGTGCTCAATGCCAATATTCCCTCTCTGCTGGGAGGGATGAATGATGCCCGTTTGGAAAAGTATGCCACAACAAATGCTGACGGTGATTTCTTCGGTATCCGTAATGGTGTGAAAGGTTTGGAAGAGGGCAAGAACTCGGATAATTACAAGGCGATTGTGAGCAAACCTAATCTGGTTGCAACGTCTCCGGCTATTTTGGCTACTGCCGGTGAAACGATTCTTCTGGAAGCTGAAGCTGCCCTGCGTGGTTGGAATGTGAACGGTAAAGGTACTGCTAAGGATTTGTACGAGAAGGGAGTGAAGGCTTCGTTTGAACAATGGGGAGCTGCTGTAGGCGATTATTTGAGTGGCACTACTACTGCTGCTGCTTATGTGGATCCTATTATTCCGGCAGCCAGTATCGAAGGTCAAAGCAAGGTGACCGCTCAATGGGATGAGTCTTTGAGCAACGAGGAGAAATTTGCTAAGATTGCTACACAGCGCTGGATTGCTGTCTATCCCGAAGGTATGAACGGTTGGGCCGAGTTGCGTCGTACCGGTTATCCTAAACTATTCCCAGTGATGGTAAATTACAGCCAGGGTGAAATTGATACTGACCTTGGACCACGTCGTTTGCCTTTCACCATTAATGAAAAGGACAATAATCCTACCGGTTATGCCAAAGCTGTCGAAATGCTTGGTGGTCCTGATAATGCGGCAACCCGTGTATTCTGGGATGTGAACAAATCGAATTTCTGATATCCTTACTGAGTAAAAGGTATGCCGGAGACAACTTCGGCATACCTCCTTAATCTCTTGAAAGGGAATCATTTTATTTTGATAGATTTCAAATATCTTCAGATAGAGTTTAAACCTCTGTTGACTATTCTTGCTTAATATTGTAGCTTGATTTATGTTAGCTGAAAAGAACAAGTTTCGTGCGAAAAATTGAATTAAACTTATTTACTGTATATGAGGAATATCATTAAACCTCTCTGCTTGTTGACCGGTCTGCTTTGTACCCCGGCTGTTTGGCTTCATGCCCAAGTAGATGAAAAGTTGAAAGCCGACATCGTCAGTACGGGTTACGTGCACAGTCCGTTGCCGCTCGACGAGACAAAGGCTTTCGAGACATTCGGCTTGAAAAAGAAAGTGTTGGAAACTGTGATGCTGTGTGATATGGAGGATTTCTCCAAATGGTCGCACAAGGGCATCGGTAAGATTGGTTTGACTGACGAACGGAGCAAGTCTGGCAAGCATAGCCTGCGTCTGGAAGCTCCTGTCCATCCGGAGGAGATTCTCGGCTGGGGGTTGGGACGTGGCACTTGCATGGCCTCTTATGATATAGGAGGTGTGAACTGGGAAGGTTACAACCGTCTGAAGTTCTATATCTATCCCACGTGCGAAGGGGCACGCAGCATTTACCTGAACCTCTATGTGGAAAATGACGGAGAAATAAAAGTACCCGACATTTACGGTCGGGAAGGATACTACGAAATCAACTTGAAAAACAACCAATGGAACGAATGTTTCGTCGAGATGTCCGGGCTGGCGCGCGACAAGGTGACCAAGATTTCATTTGCTATCGAAGTGTTCGGCAAGGAACGCACTATGGGAGATTTCCTCCGTTTCGATGTGGATGCCGTGGAATTGCAGAAAGTGGAGAATCCGGAAACCGTGAAAGGCTGGATGCCCGCACAAAACCGCATCATCTTCTCTACTACCGGTTATGGCATAGAGAGTCCCAAGAGCGCCATTGTCAATGTGGAAAAGCACGGCGGACAGTTCCAGTTGAAGGATGCCGCGACGCAGGCCATTGTCTATACCGGCCCCATCCGTAAGGAAAAGACCGGTCTGGGAGAATTCGAGACGATAGACTTTTCCGACTTCAAGACGCAGGGACGTTACGTCATTCAGGTAGGGGATGTCACCACCTTGCCTTTCTATATCCATAAGGATGTGTGGGAGGATTCTGCCTGGCGGATGGTCAACTTCCTGTTTTGCGAACGTTGCGGTTATCCCGTTCCCGGAAAGCACGGGGCTTGTCATAATGACTTGCATGCCACTTACAACGGACATATTATTCCTATAAACGGAGGATGGCACGATGCTGCCGACATGTCCCAACAGACCTTACAGACGGGAGAAATAGCCTATTCCTTGCTCTTGATGGCCGAACGCGCCAAAGAAAAAGGCAATGTCGACTTGTACAACCGCCTGATGGAAGAGGCTTTGTGGGGAATGGACTATGTGATGAAGACCCGGCTGGGCGATGGTTACCGTGCACAGACATGGGGTACCAATCTATGGACTGACGGTAAGGTGGGCACCGACGATGATGCCGGTCGCCGCGAACTGCTTGTCCATAACGGAGCTTTGGAAAACTTCCTGCTTGCAGGAATTGAAGCGTATGCCTCCATGATGGTTGAGAAGGATGAAGCCCTCAGGAGCAATCTGAAAAAGATTGCAAAGGAAGACTTCGGTTATGCCATGAAACGCTTTAATGAGTTGGGCTTTGCCGAACTGATAAAGAAGGGTGGGGGACATGCCGCCATGGCATCCGAAAGCCAGTATCACGCCAATATTTCATGGGCAGCCAGCATGCTCTACAAGCTGACCGGCGAACAGCAGTATGCCGATGAGGCCGTGAAGGCTATCCGCTACACCTTGCAGTGCCAGCGCACCGAACCGCTGAAAGACAAAGACAAGACCTGCGGCTTCTTCTACCGTGATTTGGCCAGGAAGTCCATTGTACACTATACCCACCAGTCCCGCGACTATGCCTATATGGAAGCCCTTGCCGCCCTTTGCGAGACACAGTCCGGCCATGCCGAGTATGAGCAGTGGATTCGTGCCATGAAACTCTATGGCGGTTATCTGAAGAATATCATGAAGTATGTATATCCTTATGGAATGGTGCCCAGTGGCATCTATCACAAAGATGAAGTGAAGGATTCCGCCAACTTCTACGCCGTTCAGGTAGGGATTCGCAGCGGTGCCGATAAGGATTTCGAGGAACAGCTCGAAAACGGTATCCGTCTGGATAAAGAGCATTATTTGCGCATATTCCCCGTCTGGTTCTCGTTTAAGGGAAATATTGCCGTACATTTGTCTACCGGTAAAGCTGCCGCTATCTGTGCCAGGGTACTGAAGGACAAGGAACTGAAAGACATTGCAGAACAGCAGCTCTTCTGGGTTGTAGGCCGGAATCCTTTCGGGCAGTCCATGATTTATGGGGAAGGCAGCAACTATCCGCAGCTCTACACGGCATTGCCCGGAGAAACGGTGGGAGAGATACCCGTAGGCATGCAGTCCTATTTCAATGAGGACGCGCCCTATTGGCCACAGTTCAATACGGCTACTTATAAAGAGGTGTGGGGCTCTTCGGCAGCCAGATGGCTGATGTTGGTTTCTGAATTCTAAAGCAAGATGATATGAGTGACAAGACTGTTTATTCACGGCGCAACCTGGCCATCGACATGCTGAGGGCATTGACCATGTTCATCATGATTTTCGTCAATGACTTCTGGAAAGTGCATGACGTACCCCATTGGCTGGAACATGCCGTCTATGGTGAGGATTTTATGGGACTGGCGGATATTGTATTCCCCTGCTTTTTGTTTGCAGTGGGAATGTCCATACCTTACGCCATTGAGCGCAGATATGCCAAGGGCTTCTCGGCAGAGTCCACCTTGGGGCATATCCTTTCCCGCACCTTTGCCTTGCTGGTGATGGGGGCGTTTATAACGAACTCGGAGTTCCGGCTTTCACCGGAAGCTCCCTATCCGATAGGAGTATACTGGTTCCTGATGGCCATAGGCTTTATCGGTGTGTGGAACCAATATCCGAAACCGGCTTCCGGCACTCAGAAGAACCTTTTCCGTGCTTTTAAAATAATCGGAGTATTGGTTCTCCTTTACCTTGCCTTCACGTTCCGCAATCCGCAGGGAGGTGTATTCGGTGCCTATTGGGGAATATTGGGCTCCATCGGCTGGACCTATCTGGTATGTGCCGTAATCTATATCTTCAGCCGTGACCGGTTGCAGTATCTGCTGCCTGCCTGGGGTGCCTTTATCCTGATATGCCTGCTGGGTACGCCTTTGCGCGAGGGCTTTGGCGGTGAGGCTATCCTTGCCTTTCCCGAACGCAACTTCTATCAGGGCATGTTGTCCATCCTGCATATCGGCAACGGGGCTTTGCCCGCATTTACAATGGGAGGTGTCATCCTTTCCATTCTCAGCGCCCGCTATGCCGGCAAGGGTGACGGCTGGAAACTCCGCAATGGGCTGACGGTTGCCGTTCTGCTTCTGCTGGTCGGAATTGGGACACACCATTTCTGGATTGTGGCCAAGATGGGTGGTACTCCTCCCTGGGTGTTCTATGTGACTGCCATTTCCGTGGGGCTCTACACACTGCTCGGCTATCTGGTCAGCCATCAGGTCACAGGTTGGTTCAACCTGATACGCCCTGCCGGAACGGCTACGCTGACCACTTATCTGGTGCCTTATGTCTTCTATGGCTTTGCTGATGTGACCGGTGTTGTCCTGCCGGACTGGTTCACACATGGATTCATGGGGCTGGTCAACTGCCTTTGTTTTGCCTTTGTGGTAATCGGCGTTACGTGGGTGATGGAAAAACTGCATGTTAAACTTAAAATTTAGATAGAATGAAAAAGAGCTTTTTACCTGCATTCTTGCTGCTGTTCCTTGCGCTGGGCATGTTCTCGTGCCAGCAGGGAGCTAAGGAAACAACCAAGGAATATCCCATGTTCTGGACGTGGCTGGACTATCGTCCCGGCATGAACTTCGACTCCATCTGCCAAGTGATGAACGACATCGGCATGGATGGAATTATGCTGAATGCGCCGACTCCCGACGATTACCGGGCTGCCATACCGGTTGCCCATAAACACGGAATCGAAGTGTATGCCTGGTTATGGACCATGAATCTGGAACACGACCGTGACAAGATATTGAAGGAGCATCCCGAATGGTTCAGCGTGAATCGTAACGGCAAGAGCCTGGCAGACACTACCGCCTATGTAGGCTATTACAAGTTTCTCTGCCCGGCATTGCCCGAAGTCCGCGAGTTCATCAAGGAAAAAATCAAGGCCTACTGCGAAGTGGAAGGCTTGAATGGCATTGCCATCGACTATCATCGTTTTGTGGATGTGGTGCTTCCCACCACCTTGTGGCCCCATTATGGCATTGTGCAGGACCGTGAATACGCTGCGTGGGATTACGGTTACCATCCGGAAATGCTCAGGTTGTTCAAGGAGCAGTACGGTTATGACCCCCGCGAGCAGGAAGACCCTTCCCTCGATGTGAAGTGGCGCCAGTTCCGTTGCGACCAGATAACCGAAGTGGCCAATATGATTGCCGAAGTGGTGCACTCCTACGGCAAGACAATGGCTGCCTCCCCGTTCCCCACCCCGAAGATGGCTTCACGCATGGTGCGCCAGGACTGGGGCAAATGGAATCTCGACATCGTGTTCCCGATGGTTTACCATACCTTCTATACGGGCGATGCCAGCTTCATTTCCGACTGTACGGTTGAGAATGTACGCGACAAGAACGATATGACTACACTGTACTGCGGCATGACCGCCACCGACGGCCCGATGATGTTCGAATGCATGGATGCCGCTCTCAACAACGGCGCCCAGGGAATTGCCGTATTTACCATTCATGGACTGCGTTCTCCGGAGGTGAAGAGGCAGTTCAAGGCTTATACGGACAGTGTCAGAGCCGTGCGTGCCGCCAATGGCGGGGTGATAAAGGCTACCCATCCCGAAGTGGCGGATCCCGACCCCTTCAAGCATGAAGGCATTATGAAGCTGATGCAGGAACGCATGCAGCAAATCATAGCCAAGGCTGCCGGCAAGGAAGAGCCGGCTCCGCTGGCATTGGGCGAGTACAAGGAGGTGGATTCCTATGACGCGACACGTTGCTACCAAGTGGTGGATGAGAATAGCAAGACTACTTTTGACGTGACATTCTATCTTTACGGCGACGTTGTTTCCGGTTGGGATGTAGCAGTAGCAGACAAGGCTTCTACTAATAAGAAATGAAAGGACGTTTTATGATAGTGAGAGATTACGGGAGCAAACTCCTTCTGCTCTTGGTGTTTTCAATGGTAGGCATGGTTTGTTGCAATGCCCAGAGTGGAAAGAGCTTGTCCGTAAAGAAAGTAATGTGTACGGCTTCACCGGAAGGTGAGGCTGTGCCGTCTTTGCTGGACGAGAACGGGATAGAGTTTCAGCCCCTTGATGTGGTCAACTGGAAAGATTATCCCTACAAGCCGGAAGTGAGTTTCCGCATAGCCCATACGGGGCGCGAAATCCTGCTCCACTACAAAGTGAAGGAAGCCAGTGTGCGTGCAGTGGCCTCCGGAGACAATGGCCGGGTATGGGAAGATGCTTGTGTGGAATTCTTCGTATCTCCCGAAGGTGACGACCGCTATTACAATTTCGAATGTAACTGCGCCGGCAGGCTGCTGATTCAGGGAGGTGCAGTCAATGAGCGCCGTCCTACGGCGAGTCAGGAGGTGCTGGGCATGGTGAAACGTTGGAGCTCGTTGGCCGGCGAACCTTTCGAGGAACGTTTGGGCGAGTGCAGCTGGGAACTGGCCATGGTTATTCCCGTTTCCGCTTTCTTCCAGCATTCCGTCGGTTCTCTGGACGGAAAAACAATGAAAGGGAATTTCTACAAGTGTGGTGACAAACTCCAGACTCCCCACTTCCTTTCTTGGAGTCCTATCGGGCTGGAACGCCCCATGTTCCACTGTCCGGCCTTTTTCGGCACCTTGTCTTTTGAATAAATCTTTAGGGTGTTCTGGTGGAATCATTTGCCGTTAGCATTACTTATTGGATTGACAATTGCGGAATTATGTGTTTTTTTATACCTTTGCACTTCCTAAATTGTAAATGCATATATGATTACCGCAGAACAACTGAAAGATATCAAAGAACGTACCGAGGCGTTGAACCGCTATCTGGACATTGAAGGAAAGAAGATACAGGTGGAAGAAGAGCAGCTCCGCACCCAGGCTCCCGGTTTCTGGGACGACCAGAAGGCTGCCGAGGCTCAGATGAAGAAAGTGAAAGGCTTACAGCAATGGATTTCCGGCTACAATGAGGTAAAGACCTTGACTGACGAGGTACAACTGGCTTTCGACTTTTACAAAGACGAACTGGTGACTGAAGAGGAAGTGGACGATGCCTATGCCAAGGCAATCACTGCTGTCGAGGCCCTCGAACTCAAGAATATGCTTCGCGAGGAAGCCGATCAGATGGACTGTGTGCTGAAAATTAACTCTGGTGCCGGTGGTACGGAGAGCCAGGACTGGGCAAGCATGCTGATGCGTATGTATCTGCGCTATGCCGAGACTCACGGCTATAAGGCCACCATCGCCAACCTGCAGGAAGGAGACGAGGCAGGTATCAAGACTTGTACCATCGAGATTTCCGGCGATTATGCCTACGGCTACCTGAAAGGTGAGAACGGTGTACACCGCTTGGTGCGTGTTTCGCCCTACAATGCCCAGGGCAAGCGTATGACTTCTTTTGCATCCGTGTTTGTCACTCCCTTGGTAGATGATACCATCGAGGTGAACATCGAACCTGCCCGCATGTCATGGGATACCTTCCGAAGTGGTGGCGCCGGTGGACAGAACGTCAATAAGGTAGAGTCCGGTGTCCGTCTGCGCTATCAGTATAAGGATCCATATACGGGCGAAGAGGAAGAAATCCTGATTGAAAATACCGAGACACGAGACCAGCCCAAGAACCGCGAGAACGCTCTCCGCCTTCTCCGTTCCATGCTTTACGACAAGGAACTTCAACACCGCATGGCCGAGCAGGCAAAGGTGGAAGCCGGTAAGAAGAAAATCGAATGGGGTAGCCAGATTCGTAGCTACGTCTTCGACGACCGCCGCGTGAAGGACCACCGTACCAACTTCCAGACCAGTGATGTGAATGGTGTGATGGATGGAAAGATAGACGGCTTTATCAAAGCTTACCTGATGGAGTTTGCAGGAAGTGGCGAATAAATTTTCTCCCTTTCATTTGCATTCTTCCCGAATTTCTTCTTACTTTGTTCATCGTTGAACTTTAAACTATAAAACACACCATGGGAAAAAGTAAAAAGAAAGCAATGCACAGCCAGAAGGAAGAGCAACAAGCCAAGAAAGTGATGATGACGATGGGAGTAATAGCCATTGTATTGGTCATCGCCATGTTTGTGGCTTACTCTTACTGGGGCTGATAAAATCACTGGAAACGACATGCCGCAGGAGATAGAACGGAAATTCCTCGTGACGGGAGAATACAAGCCACAAGCGTATGCACACAGCCGTATCGTACAAGGATACATCAGCAGTGTACGTGGACGGACAGTACGGGTGCGCATCCGCGATGAACGGGGATTTCTCACCATCAAGGGTGTATCCAATGAATCGGGAACCAGCCGCTACGAGTGGGAAAAGGAAATTCCGCTGTGCGAAGCGCGGGAATTGCTGAAGCTGTGCGAACCGGGTATCATCGACAAGACCCGTTACCTGGTGCGCAGCGGACAGCACGTCTTTGAGGTGGATGAATTCTATGGCGAGAACGAGGGACTGACTGTGGCCGAGGTGGAACTCTCCTCGGAAGACGAGCCTTTCGTGAAACCTGCATTCATCGGACGGGAGGTGACGGGAGATGTCCGCTACTATAACTCGCAACTGATGAAACACCCTTTCACCACGTGGTAGCAAACCAATTGTATGCCGTACTTGTTTAATCGTCATGGAGAAACTTTACGACTACCTGCCAAGAGAACTGGTCACCTTCCTTTTGGTCACTGTATTCTCTTTACTCATCGGGCTTTCACAGCGTAAAATCAGCTTGAAGCGCGAAGGGGAAACTACGCTTTTCGGTACCGACCGCACCTTCACTTTTATAGGCATTCTGGGCTATCTGCTCTATATCCTCGACCCTACGGGCTATCGTCTGTTCATGGGAGGAGGAGCCATTCTGGGACTGCTGCTCGGACTGAACTATTATGTGAAGCAGTCACAGTACCATGTGTTCGGAGTAACCACCATCATTATTGCACTCATCACCTACTGTATTGCTCCCATTGTGGCCACGCAGCCGTCGTGGTTCTACGTCATGGTCATAGTGACCGTCCTGCTCTTCACCGAGCTGAAACACACCTTCACGGAACTGGCCCAGCGCATGAAGAACGACGAGATGATTACGCTTGCCAAGTTCCTTGCCATCAGCGGCATTATCCTGCCGATGCTGCCCAATGAGAATCTTATTCCCGGCATCAACCTGACGCCATACAGTATTTGGCTGGCCACGGTGGTTGTATCGGGCATTTCCTACCTTTCTTATCTGTTGAAGCGTTACGTTTTCCATGAGTCGGGCATTCTGGTTTCGGGCATCGTGGGAGGCTTGTACAGCAGCACGGCTACCATTTCCGTACTGGCGCGAAAGAGCCGTAAGGCTTCTGTGCAGGATGCTCCCGAATATGTGGCAGCCATGTTGTTGGCGGTCAGCATGATGTTCCTCCGTTTCTTGATATTGATAGGTATTTTCAGCCGGGAGACGCTACTGGCCATTTATCCCTACCTGCTGATAATGTCGGTGGTAACGGCAGCCGTGGCATGGTATCTGCATTCCAAGCGGAAACGGGTGGACGACGGCACGCAGACCACGGAGGACGAGGACAGCAGTAATCCGTTGGAGTTCAAGGTAGCGCTGATTTTTGCCATGCTGTTTGTGGTGTTCACTATCTTGACCCACTATACGCTGGTGTATGCCGGCACGGGTGGACTGAACTTGCTCTCTTTCATTTCGGGGTTCAGTGACATTACTCCTTTCATCCTGAACCTGCTTCAAGGAACGGGCAGTGTGGCGGTGCTGGTGATTACGGCTTGCAGCATGCAGGCTATTGTCAGCAATATAGCGGTAAACATGTGCTACGCGTTATTCTTTGCCGGTGGAAAAAGCCCTTTGCGGCCGTGGATATTGGGGGGATTCGGCTCTGTTATTGCCGCAAATATCTGTCTGTTACTTTTCTTCTATTTTCTCTAAATTGCTTTCTTTTTGCTTTTTTAACTCCGAAAGTCTCGTAAATGCATGAAAAAGGGGCTATTTTTGCCGAATTCATTGTGACAAAACTCGAACGGGAAACGTCTAATACCAAGACAATAAACATGAATAGTCACTAAATATAAAAACGCAATGAGAACAAAATGGACTGTGCTGCTATGGATGCTGATGATTTCGGGACTGCTTGCAGCGCAAAACACGGCAAACACTTCTTTCCAGGTTAAAGGAATTTTGCTCGACTCACCCAGGAGGGTGAACCTTATGCTACCATTAAAATCGTGAAGAAAGAGGCCCCTGCAAAGGCGCTGAAAATGCTGGTAACGGATATGAAAGGCCAGTTTCAGGAAAAAGTTCCCGGTACGGGCAACTTCGTAATGACCATCACTTCCGTGGGGCGTACTCCCATCGTGAAGGACTTTTCTGTGAAGGCGGGGGAGAAGCTGGTGGACTTCGGCACGCTGTATATCGTAGATGCCTCCAATGAGCTGGGGCAGGTGGAAGTAGTGGCACAGAAGCCTCTGGTGAAGGCGGATATCGACAAGATAGAGTACAATGTGCAGGATGACCCTGACGCCCAGTCGAACTCCGTGCTGGAAATGCTTCGCAAGGTACCGTTGGTAACGGTGGATGGCGAGGACAATATTCAGGTGAACGGGAGTAGCAGCTTTAAGGTATATGTCAACGGAAAGCCCAATAACATGATGAGCAACAACCCGACGGAAGTGCTGAAAAGTATGCCTGCAAACAGTATCAAGCATATTGAAGTGATAACCAATCCCGGCCCCAAGTATGACGCCGAGGGTGTGGGCGGTATTCTGAACATCGTCACCGTGGGCAGCGGACTCGAAGGCTATACGGCTACGTTCAGTGCCAACGTCAGCAACCGCGGTGCAGGCGGCGGGGCATTCGGTACCATAAAGAGCGGAAAGCTGACCGTCAGCGCCCGCTACAATTACAATTACAACGACCAGCCCCGCAACTACAGCAGTGGTAGCCAGCATGTGACACCGGAAGCTGTTACGGAGAATTCTTCCAATCTGGACTATGACGGCAGCAACAAGGGACACGGTTCTTTCCAGTCGGGCAGCATGGAGGCCAGCTACGAAATAGATACACTGCGCTTGGTCACTATGTCTTTCGGACTTTGGGGTGGCGGAAACAAGAGCAACGGCTCTACGGACTACATCGCCACCTTTCCGGAGAACATAAACGCCGCTCCCATTTATAGCTATTCGGCTTTCAACCGCAGCAAGTCTTCCTGGTATTCCATCGATGGAGGTGTCGACTACCAGCGTCTGTTCAAGGTGAAGGACCGCATGCTGACATTCTCCTACAAGATAAACACCCGTCCGCAAACGTCGGATTCCTACACGGAATATGAAATAGACAAAGGCTATAATCCCGATTGGGCTGATTATCTGAAACGTCTGAGAAATTTGCATAACGACGGCGAGCAGAACACCACCGAGCATACTTTCCAGGCCGACTATACCACGCCTATCGGCAAGCTGCATACGCTGGAGGCTGGTGCCAAGTACATCCTGCGCAACAACTCTTCGGAAGACGACCGTTTTGATGCAGACGATACCGGAAAGTATGAATACAACAAGGAGCAGAGCTCGCACTACAAGCATCTGAATGATATTATTGCCGCCTATCTGGGATATGGGCTGAAAGTGAAAAGGCTGTCCAGCCGTTTGGGAGTGCGCTACGAGCATACCATCCAGGATGTGAAGTATCTGGTGGGGCGTGGCGAGGACTTCACAAAGAACTTTGACGACGTAGTGCCTTCCGCCTCCATCGGCTACAAGCTGACGGATATGTCCAATCTGCGCTTGGGCTACAACATGCGTATCTATCGTCCGGGAATCTGGTACCTGAATCCGTATCTGAATGATACCGACCCCTCCTACATCAGTCAGGGTAATTCGGAACTGGACAGTGAGAAGAGCCATGCATTCAATTTGAGTTATAGTAATTTCACGCAGAAGTTCAATATTAACCTTTCAGCACGCTATTCATTCACCAACAACAGTATTGAGAATGTAACGAAGCTCATGCCCGATACGGAGATTGAGGGATTGAAGAACCCCACGGGAAAGGATGTGCTCTATTCTACCTACGCCAACATCGGTAAGACCCGCCGTGCCAGTGTGAGTGCTTACGTCAACTGGAACGCTACTCCCCGTACACGTATCTACATGAACATGAGCGGTGATTATTCTTACATGGAGGGCAGTGAGGGCATGCGTAACGACGGCTGGAGCCTCTTTGCCTACGGTGGTGCACAGCAGACGCTGCCCCACGATTGGCGCATCAGTCTGAATGTCTTCGGACAGACGCCGTGGATTATGCTGCAAGGTAAGGGTAGCAGCTTCTTCGATTATGGCTTGAGTGTCAACAAGTCATTCCTAAACAAGCGTCTCACTTTGTCCGCTTTTGCCAGCAACTTCTTCAAGAAGTATATGGACCAGAGCTCTACTACCGAAGGTGCCGGCTTTATACGCGAAAGCAGCTATAAGTATAGCCGCCAACGTTTCGGCATAAGCGTCAGCTACCGCATCGGCGAGCTGAAGGCAAGCGTGAAGAAGGCTGCACGCACCATCAGCAATGACGATGTGAAGAGTGGCGGTAGCGGTTCCGGTGGCGGCGGTGAATAGACTACTACGAATTCATTTACGGATATATCAGGCAGGTGACTGTTCCGTCCATTGTCATGACGATGAGACGGTGGTCACCTGCCTTCTTCAGTGAGGTGACCGCCGAATGGGATACTTTATGGCTCCAGGCTATCCCGCTTCCGTCTGTCCGCACGGCATGGACCACTCCGAATTCGGTAGGGATGAACACATACTCTTCCGTGGTTTCCATGCGGGTGGGGATGAAATTACCTTCATACGGCATCAATGTATTCCAAAGTGGAGTGTAGTTTCCTTTTGAGACATCTGCTGCCGTAATGTTGTTCTTGATTCCTTTTATGTACATGGTCTTTCCATCCGGAGAGAAACCGATTGATTCGCGTCCTTTCGCTTCATCCGATGCCCAGAGGATTTTTCCGTCTTCCGGGTTGAAGGCGCGTACAAAGTAGTCGGAACTGAGCACTATGACCTGTTCTGATGCTTTTCCATTCTTCCGGTAGGGCAGCACTGTGGGCCAGCAGGCTCCCGGAGAGAAGTATCTTCCGCGTTCGGTGTCGAATTCCCATACTTTTTTCCCGGTTTTCCGGTCGATGGCATAGAACATGGCTCCCCAGGTTCCGATATAGATGCGTTCGTGGTCTATAGCCGGGCGGGACTCGATGTAGCCGTTCAGTCCGTCGGTAACCCAATTGAGCGTGCCGTTTGCCAGGCGGATGGAGTAGAATTTTCCGTTGCTGCTGCCTGTATAGACATTGCCGTTTGCTACTGTAGGGCAGGCTACAATGGGGTAATCCGTGTTGAATTTCCAACGGGCGGAACCTTGTTTTTTGTCCAGTGCATGAATAAACCCGTCGCAGGAAGTGACAACCACCAGTTGGGAAGTGATGAAGGGAGCCGAGAAAATCTTATTTCCTGTGGCATAAGTCCATACCGTTTCTCCGTTGCGGGCATTCAGGGCATGAACCATTCCTGCCGTATTGGTATAGATATACAGTTCTCCGTCAATGCTTCCTTGTGAGGCAACGTCGGTTACGTCTTTCTGCTTCCACACCTCACGAACGGCAGGATAGGTGCTGTTGATGCTGAAATCAGGGCGGTAGTAGACGGTATCTTTCTTTTCACCCGGAATGTTCGATGAAGCAATAGCTGTTGCATTCAGGCGGACAACATTCCATGCGGGACGGGTTTCCGTTTGGATGATACGTTCGCAGAAGGTGATGGAATCTTCGTTGACTGTGACGAGATTATAGCCACCTATCGGGTCTTCCCTCCGCAGGGAGGAGCGCCCGATGACTGCCGGAATGCCTTCGGCGTCATAAGCGCGGTTGGTGTGCAGGTGTCCGGCAAGAGTCACCAGTACATTGCGTGTTTTGAGAATATCCGTCACTTCGTACCAGTTACTTAAATCCCGGTTCAGTGGGAAATGGTTGACGAAAATGACTGGCAGTTCTTTAGGGGTGGCCCGTACAATGGAGTCCAACCAGAGTATTTCCTCACGTGGAATGTGGGGAGGCCCCATGCGCAGGCTTGGTCCGGCACCACAACCGATGAAGCGTACTCCTTGCCAATCGTAGCAGAAGTGGGATGCTTGGAAAATCTTGTTGAACATGGTGCAGCCGTTTTCGCTCCAGTTCACGTCGTGGTTTCCCGGCAGCAGCAGATAAGGTTTCCTGAAGCCTTCCAGTATTTCCTGCAGCAGCAGGAACTCTTTTGTATCACCGAATTCGGTGACATCTCCACTGAGAATCGTGAAGTCCACGGCAGGATTGGCATTGATGTCTTCAATGGATTGCCGCAGGTCGTCTTCGGCATAAGCGAAGGAATTGAGGTGTACGTCACTGAGCCAGGCGAAAGTGAACGAGACGCGGTTACTTTGTCCGTAAGATAGTGCGGACATTGCCATCATGCAGATGGCCAATAAGATACGTTTCATGATGATGATTGGTTTGAATTTGCCCAAAGATAGTGATAATTCTTTTATTAATAAATAATATGTATTGGTTCTCAGGGGAATATTGTATTTTTGTTGATAAGGAATGAACGGAAAATATAGTAACCGGCATTGTAACATTTTCAAGTTCTTTGTATCTAAAGAGTGAATTAAAAAGTGTACAGTGATGGAAAAGTTATTTCTGACTTTAGTATTGTTTTGGTTTTCTGTCTGTTCTTTTGCAGAAGATTACTCTTTTTCGGTGATAAAATCGGGTATAGGAAAGAAGTCTGTCATTTTTATTCCCGGCTTTGCGAGTTCGGGAGACGTCTGGAAGGAGGCAGTGGCGGAATTGGGAACACATTATACCTGCTACGTGTTGACTATGGCTGGTTTTGCCGGTGTACCGCCGGAAAAAAATCCATCCTTCGAGGGCTGGAAAAACGAGATTGCGACATTCATTAAGGAAGAAAGGATTGACAGCCCCATACTCGTAGGGCACAGTATGGGAGGCGGACTGGCACTTGCTGTTGCAGCAGACTTTCCCACACTCGTTGGAAAGATTGTCATAGTGGATGCTTTGCCTTGTTTGATGGCTTTGACCCACCCAGACTTTAACCCCGTAGCGGATAAAGACTGTTCTGATATGATTACCCGGATAACTGCCATGAACCACGAGCAGTTTGTCCGGATGCAGCGAATGAGTGTGGCTAGTTTGACAACGGACTCTTTGAAGTTTGACGAAATCGTGGAATGGGGTGCAGCCTCTGACAGAAAGACGTATGCCGCGATGTATTGTGACTTTGCGAACACGGATTTGAGGGAGCGAATCAGAAGTATTGCCGTTCCGGTCCTGGTCTTGCTGGAACCGCATTTCAAGAATATAGCATCTATTGTAAATGAACAGTATAGGAATCTGCACGGAGTGCGGTTAAGGTATGCCGAGCAGGGACTGCATTTCATGATGTTTGATGATAAGGAGTGGTTTATGAATGAGCTAACCGGTTTTATAAAAGAGTGACGAGTGGAGTTTGAGGCTATATATAGGGAATATTGGAGTAAGGTGTTCCGTCTGTGTATGGGATATGTGAATGATTATGGTCTGGCCCAGGATATGGCTCAGGAGACATTTGTTGCCGTTTGGCAGAAACTGTCGTCATTCAGAAATGAGGCAGCAGTCGGTACTTGGATTTTTCGTATTGCCACCAATCGCTGTCTTCGTCAGTTGGAACGGCAGAGCCGCATGGTTCCGGTTACTCTCTCGACCGACCTGCCCGAAGAAGAAAGGACGGGTATCGGTCTGCGGCTTCGTCTGTTGTATAAACTCATTGCCGAACTTCCGGAGATGGACCGCATCCTCATTTCACTCGAATTGGAAGATGTCAGGCAGGCAGAGATTGCCCGAATCACTGGTCTGTCTGAAGGTAATGTCCGGGTGAGGATTCATCGAATCAAAGCATTGTTGACAAAGAAAATAAGAGCGTATGAAGAGTGACATAGATATAAAAGAATTGTGGCGGAAACAGGCTGTCCCATTTGCCGACTGTTCCGGATTATTCAAGGAGGTAAATCACTTCAAGAGAAAGAAGGTTCTTGAACTGATAGTGCTTAATGCGGTTTTATGGATGACCATCTGCTTTGTTGCGTTTGTCTGGATATACTTTAAGCCGCAATTGTTGGTTACGAAGATAGGGATTCTTTTGACAATCGTGGCTATGGGCACTGTTGCTGTGTTCACTCATAAGATGATTCCCTTGTATAGAATTGTGGATGAGGAGCAATCCAACCGGGAGTATCTGAATGAGTTACTTGCCGTGAGGCGTAAGGAGAACTTTATGCAAACCAAGCTGATGAACTTTTATTTCATCTCGTTGTCTGTAGGAATAGGACTTTATATGTACGAGCATATTCAGGAGAGTTCACTACAGTTCAGGGTCGTTGCCTATTCGGTTTTCCTTCTGTGGGTTGGTTTGAACTGGTTTGTTTTTCGTCCCCGAATTATCCGGAGGAACAGACAGAGACTTGATAGTTTGATTGTCCGGGTGGAGAGGATCAAGACGCAAATAGATGAACTTTAGGGTATTGAATTGCCCAAAAATCCCTTTTTGAAGCTTGCACTCTCTGCTGAATAGAGAAGTGCGGGTTTCGGGAGAGTGGAAATGGGCAATATTTTTCAGACAGAAGAACAAAAGAACATATTTATTTCCTCTCTTTTGTCTTTTTGTTCTTCTGTCTGAAAAATAAATCTGCATCATCTGCGTCTGAAAAATGGTGTATAGTCTGTTCCAATACACCCGTTTTTAGCATAAGATGTCATTTGGGAATCGTTGAGAATCCCAGTTTCTCCAGTCCTTTCTGCACATCCGGATGACTCATGAAGAGCTTCCACAGCAGCCCCGACCGGTAATTCTCAATCATCACGGCTATCGGGCCCTGGTCGATGGCGAGGTAGCGTCGGGG